>Ga0247844_1001447_pt1 | contig 43853 bp, 38 predicted proteins | sample LaCtaG_FD_192421 | JGI IMG/M metagenome (GOLD analysis project Ga0247844, IMG submission 192421) | Freshwater microbial communities from meromictic Lake La Cruz, Castile-La Mancha, Spain - LaCruzMarch201714.5m_1 | ecosystem: Environmental > Aquatic > Freshwater > Lake | place: Spain: Castile-La... | reverse complement strand
TCAAAAACTAAATCTACCATTTGCGCCAATATTTTATGTTCATCTAAATGAACTGGTGATGGTGTCTCTGGTCTTGTTACTTCAGTAATATCTTCTTTAGCATTAATTTGAACTTCACTTTCAAAATTTCCTCCAGGATTTTTTCCGGAAACATCGCGAGCATTACTAGAACCAGGTTCTAAGCCTAGTGGATCATTAAAATATTTTGCAATTGAAGCTTTAGTTTCTTCATCAGAGCCCATTAACCACATCACAAGAAAAAAACACATCATCGCAGTCACAAAGTCAGCGTAAGCAACTTTCCATGCACCACCGTGATGGGCATGACCACCTTCAATTTTTTTCTTTTTGATAATGATAACTGGTTTGTTATCCCCTGCCCCTGTAGCCATTGATTACTCCTCAACTAAATTAAAACTTTATAAATAGCTTAATAGTCGCTGCGGAGACTTCCGTATCTCTGTTGCAAAAATCTTGCGCTTAATGCTAGAAAACACATTATTATATTACAATATTATGCTGCTTTTGCTGCAGCTGCTCCTCCACCTCTGCTAATGCTACTAGTAGCATCATCAATTTCTGCAAAACTTGGGCGAAATTCTATTGGAATACTTCTTCTTGAAAATTCCGCACAAACTTTTGCGTTGCAACCCTTTGTATAGGCATTGATGGCAGCTCTTAGTGCGGCGATTACTATTGAATTACTTCCAAGTGTTAATTCCATTTTTGCTGCTAGTGGTGAAAAGAAACCATAACTTAATAAAATTCCGATAAATGTTCCAACGAGGGCAGCTGCAACCGAGTGCCCAATCACTTCTTTACCCTGAGTTAATTTACCCATGGTTATAACAACCCCTAAAACCGCGGCAACAATTCCTAGACCTGGCATGGCATCCCCTGTTTTATTAACAAGTGCTGGTGCCTGATGTTCTTCCTTATGAAGAGTAGAAATATCTAATTCCATTAAATCATCTAAGTCATATGAAGCCATTCTTGCTACTAGTTGGATTTTCATGGTATCGCAAAAAAATTCCAAGGCATGATGATTATTTAATATGATTGGATATCGTTGAAATAGATCACTGGATTTTGGATCTTCAATATGCTTATCCATACTAATTGGATTAGCATTGAGCATTTTAAAACATTCATAAGCAAAACAAACTGCCTGAATATAATCTGCCTTATTCATGGGTTTACCAAGAATAGATTCTTTAATCAAATGCATCGTTGCCTTCATCAAACCTGGCGATGAAGAAATAATCATAGAACCGAGACCAGCTCCACCAATAATAATAAATTCCGTTGGCTGATAAAGTACCATAACGTTACCGCCATGGAGCATATATCCACCAAGAACGCTTCCAAAAACGACCAAGAAGCCTAATATAACCAACATGAATAAACCCTCTTCCTTTATTCTTTTTCGTCAAATATTTGGATTACTTTACGAGCTATTACTTTACGAACACTTTAAATAAGTTACTGGGGTCTTATTAAAGTTGAGGGAATCACTTGGAAGGATTCTTAGGGGATTATCTGCATCCTAAGTCAAAAATTTTAAAATACATTAAGGATTTAACATATAATCATCGATAGAGATTGATATGAGAAATTTGATTTTACTTTTCTTTATTGTTTTTATAAATCTTATTAATTTTATCAACGCCACAGAACCATCTGAAAGTGATTCAGTAATTCCCCTAAAAAATTCAAAAGTTATTAATAGATCACCACAATCAATCATAACTACTTCAGAGAAAGTAAGAGAACAAAATCGGCTTCCCTCGGAATTTCAATCTGAATTTCAATCTAAAATGAAAATAAATGATAATTCAAAATTTACAGAAGAATCCTATCGAAAACGAGAAAGGCTCTTGGCCTCAAATTCAGGTAATGTCAAAAAAGAAGAAAGTAGTTTTTCTATTTTACTTCTAGGTTTTCTAGCTCTACTTATTCCTCTTGGACTTTTCTGGTCCTCAAAAAAACCTTAATATTTTTTAGTTTTATTTTAAAAAATCTGGGGGGAAATGTTGAATGGCTTTCCAGGTCTGATCAACGAAAGTATAGTGTTTTCCCTTCCACTCAACTACATACCTAAAGCAATGCAAATGAAGTCGATCAACATGATCAGCCAAATTCTCTTTAGGACAATAAAGTTTATCTCCATAAATGGGAAAGCCACGAGAGGCAAACTGGACGCGAATCTGGTGCCTGGCCCCAGTGGCAATTCTCACAGCAATCCAGGTGATATTTTTACTAGAATCATAAAACAGAGTTCGGTAAAATAATTGAGCGCTAACAGCTCGAATATCTTTTACAGTAGGAGCCAAGACTTTCATCATATATCCCTTTTCTCCAAAGGGAACTAACCGATCAATCCATGTTCCCTGATCTTTAAATAATCCAGAACAGGCCAAGACATATTCTTTTTTTATCATATGTCGTGAAAAATTATTTCTAACAGTTTCATAAACGTAATCACTTTTAGCAAAAATTAAAAGACCCGATGTTTCAAAGTCAATTCTAAAAAGTAATCCCCTTTCATAGGATTTCCTATTCACCTGTAATAAATCCAAGCGTCCCATCGAACGCAATTCACTTAAGACATTATCAGTTTCCTGATAACTTTGTGGGAGAGAATGCATTTTTACAGGTTTAGAGATAACTACAAAATCAGGTGTTTCATCGAGGATCTTCATTCTAATCAATTCGATTGGAGCAGCTTGAATTTTAAAACGATTTAATAAATCATAGGGAATTTGATATTCTCTTTGTTTCTCAATTTTTTCACTATTCCAACTTTCAGGAAGTCCCCATTTTTTTATTTCATTTTGAGAAATTGGTTTATGCGGAATAAGTGAATTTAAATACTCAAAGACGGTTGGAAGCCTATCGCTATATTCATCGCTAATAGTGCAACAAAAAGAAGTATATTTGACATCTTGAGTAACCATTAAAAGTAATCTATATAAGATATATCCCCTTCGTCTATACTGAACTTGAGTGATTATGACTAACCAATTTGAATTAAATATTAAAGAAATTCAATTTTTACTCCAAAAAAGTAAAAAGAAAAATTCCCAGGAAATCCCTCTTATTGCGGAATTTTTATCTGATAAATCTAAACTTTTTTTTAAAGAAGAAAAAAAACTGCTCCCTAGAATTCAACAAATTTCAATCTTGGATAGTAATCCACTTCAACATTACTGGTTAAGTCAATTAAAAAAATGGTGTGAGCTACAGGAGGAAATATTACAATATGATGATACTCAAATAGATGATCCACTTTTTGACTATTGGACTAATAGCGAATTTGCTAAAAATTATTTTCAAGGCTCCAAAAAAAATTCAATCGAAAGATCTTCAAAATGCCTTAAGATATTTGCAGAACAACTTTGCGAATTTTATGATAGGCACCTGGCTACACATCTCAAGCAAAAATCTAAAAAATATTCCTTAATATCTGAAATTGGCGAAAATCAACCTGTAAAAATATTTATTACTCCTCATTTATATTTAATGACTGACTCCCAGATAGAAGCAAAAAAACAAAAAAAAAGAATTTTAAAAGCATTAGAACGTCTAAAATTATTCTATCCCGAGGGCCACCAAAGATTTTGCATGCTCACACACCAAATCATTTCAACCAAGGATGAATCTATTGTTTCCTTTTCCTCCCAGGATTTGCCTGGATTTTCTACTATTAATCTGACTCATCGAGATGACATTGACTTATTGGATGACCTCATTCATGAAAATGGCCATCACCATCTTAATAGAATTTTAGATATAAATCACCTCATTAAAGAAAATAGTGAAGCCATTTTTTATAGCCCTTGGAGAAAAACACCAAGGCCAATAAGAGGAATTTATCATGGTTACTTTACCTTTTATTGGGCGCTAGATCTCTTTTATCATGTCCTCATTCATCCTGATTCCTCAAAACATTTTTCCCAACAAAATATTCAAAAAATGCAGCGACGATTTAAAGAAGAATTTATCATGCTAAGGTCTTCTGAATTAGAAATTGAAAAGGCAAGAAAGCTAAAACTTATTAATAAAAAAGGAATGATGCTTGCCAAGACTATAGAAGGAAAAATTGATGAAAAACAATCTCTCTACGAAAAATTAAAAGGCAAAAAATAGCTTTTTACCTTTTAACTTAAATAAACTTAAATTAACTTAACTTAACTTAAACAAGTAACACATTAAATTATTATAATATTTGATACTTTTGTCCAAAGGATAATCTGTCATCCACACTGACTTCAAGTATCTTTTTTAAATTACTATTTCTATCTAATATCTTATATTGGTAATCACCCTCTGGTAAAACCTTATAAAATTCGTCACTATATTGAAAAACTCCCAGCTTTTTATTTTTACTTTTTTCTACTACTTCAACATAGCCACTTTGCCCCTTCCAAACAAATCCCTTGCCTCTTTGAACTTGTTTTAAAAAAGAAAATAAGGAATCTTTATTTTCCTTATAAAAATTGGGAATTTGGTTAAAGTCAGGATACTTCACTTGAGAAAGTTCTATAGTGTATTGAAGATCGTTATAAAATAAATAGGCATAATCCTGCATTCCACCCTTTACAATATACCAATCAGCACCGTTCGTAATTCCTCTATCAAAGGCAGAGGAGGATTTCATGGTAGGATTTAAATCTGCATAAACAAGGGCAATTTCCTGTAAAAATTCATCTAATGGATGTCGATCAGATTTGGAATCCCACATATAATTCATAACGACAGCACCGCCATGAAAATTAGCACTCATGGAAAATTTTCTAACTTTATGCCAATTCATGATAGCTAAAGTTTCAGGTTCAAATTTATCTGCCTTATTATTGGAATTTCTTCTTGGCTGCCATCCTCTATTACCGCCCTGATTAGTTGGTGGTTGAGGATTTGATGTTAAAATATTTGGAAAATTTCTGTTAAGATCAACACCATTACCATTCCCTCTTTGAATTTTTAAAGACCCATCAGGATTCATGGAAGCTAAGATAAAAATTTCTGTCTCATCAATCATTTTTTTAACAGTTTCATTCTTTTGATATTGATCACCAAGATCTTCTAAAAAATTTTGTAGTAATTCTCGTCCAACAATTTCATCTCCATGCATACTGGAAATATATTTAAACTCCGGCTCAATTTCATCAACCCTAACGTTATCTGAAACTTTTACAACCCAAAGGTCTCGTCCTTCGACAGTTTTACCTATTGAAAACAAGGTCATTATAGATGAATTTTTTTCTACTATTTTTTTAAGTCTAGAAACTACTTCTTCATAGGTTGGATAGGATTTTGCAGACAATTTATTGAGTGCTTCTACAACTGCTAAACTTTCATATCGAGCATTTATTAAATTTAAGTATTTTTTTAATCCCTTTGGGCCATAAACTTCAAAACCATTTTCAGTGACATGATCAACAATAATGGAATCATTTCGCTCTAAAACCTTTCGGTAGTGATCATACTGATCAAAAACATAAAAGGATTCTTCAATTTTTCCATTTTGGGCATAGGCTACAAAATAAAAAAGAGAAATTGTGAAAAGGAATGATTTTAGTAGAGAAAAGAAAAAATCTACAGGTGCACTGACATTTGAATTCTTTGTACGCATCCTTGCCTCCAATTTATTCGCATTTATTCATTTAAACAAATGGTAAAGATGGGCGTCAAATTTATTTGATCAAAAATAGGTTATAGATTTGTAATATAAACTGACATTAAAAAACTTGGAATGTTGATTAATTTGATCTTTATAGCTTTTTTTTTAAGATACTTTTAACTTCTTACTATTTAATTCATTCATCTTAGTCACTAATACATCTGCCATCTCATCAAGTGAAACTATATGTTTTACTCCTCCCAGGGCAATTGCTTCCCTAGGCATTCCAAAAACCACACAGGACTTTTGATCCTGAGCAAGTGTAGTCACATTTTTATCAAAAAGAGTTTTCATACCCTTAGCTCCATCATCACCCATACCGGTAAAAATAGCTGCCAAAGTTTGGCGAATTAAACATTGAGATGCAGAGTGAAAAAGAAAATCCACAGAGGGCTTAAATCTATTAACAGGTGGATCATCAAAATGTTTTATAAATAATTGTTGTCCTTTTCTTTCAATCCCCATGTGAACTCCACCCTTTGCCACGATCACTCTACCGGGAATAATCTCATCACCATCTTCAGATTCTTTCACATCAAAAATACATAGTTCATTTAATCTTTTTGCAAAGGCAAATGAAAAAATAGGAGGGATATGTTGAACAATTAAAATGGGTGGAATCTTCTCAGGCAGTTTTGTTAATACATCAGTCAAGGCATTTGTTCCACCTGTAGAGGCACCAAGCAAAATTAATTTTTCCGCTAAATTTCCTTCAAACTTTAAATCTTTAAAATTTTTACTTAATACCCTTAATTTATGATTAGAAATTGAGCCTAAACTTGATTGTATTGGAGAATTTTCTAATGATTTACGTGATGCCAGCAATGAAGTTTTTGCACCAAAGGCAGCCTTTAGCTTTTCTTTTAAAATGGGGGCAATGTCTTTTACTTCATCAAGTTTTGGTTTTTGAATATAGTCAAAAGCACCAAGTTCTAAGGCATCTAAAACTAAGGTTCCCTCATTTATACTTAGGGCGGTTATCATGATGGTAGGCAACTTGTACTTTGGGAAAACTTTTTTGAGTAATTCTACTCCCGTTAAATTTGGCATATGAATATCAAAAGTTAAAACATCGGGTTCTAGTTGTGAAATTAAATCATCAACAAGTAAGGGATCAGTAACAGAACCAACTACTTCAAAATCCGGATCATCTTTTAAAATATTATTTAGCATTGCTAAAATTGTTTTTGAATCATCAACAAATAGAATTTTAATTTTTCTATTTAAAATTTTCTCCCCTTCATCAGTTGATTCATTTATGGAAGTTTTTGATTGAGCAATTTTTAATTTACAAGTATTTAATTCAAAAAAAGCTTCAATGGGAAATTTCCCTTCAATTATTTTAAATTCCTTAAAATTTAAGTTTTCATTTTGATTTGTAAAAATTTTCTCAAGCCTAATACATTCACTAGATGAAGCAATAATTTTAACCGTGCAATCCGAAAACAAAGGGCCAAATTTAGCTTTGATCTCTTTCCAGGATATTAAAAAATTGTATTCATTATTTAGATCAGAAATCATTCCAATATAAGATTCAAAAATTTTTCTATTTTCCGTATATACCAGAAGTAAAAATTCCTCTTTTTTAACTCTTGTATATAAAACATTCCCAGAGAGCTGAATTTTTAACATTTTGTGTGCTCTATTTAATAATAAGAATATATTATAATATCATGATGCTTTATCAAACATTTGTCTAATTAAATAATGAAAACTTGTAACAGGACATATTTCTGTGGACCTATTTTCAAGTCCCTTTGAATATTCACCCTCTTCTAAAACGATATTTATTTTCGAAGTCAGTTTTAAAAATTTTTGCTCGGCATCCTTGGTCACACTTCCAAAAACCATAAGAATACTTTGCTTCTTTTCCATAAATGGAACGATCACTTCCCAGCTAGAGGAAAAATCAGAAACAAAAACTTTTTGACAAGTCTGACCAGTTAAAACACTTTGTGTGACAGGAGATTCTGAAAATTGGTATTCATTGATTCTATCCTGAAGGACATTAGCAAAAGTTTTTAATATTTGCGAATTCCCTTGAGTTAGAATAACCACCGGAGGATTCTCTCCCTTTAAATTTTTAAAAAAAGTTGCCAGGGAATCTTGATCGGAGATAGATGCATATATGACAAGCAATTTTGAATTTAGTTGTGTCATTTTTTTACTTTCACCAAATTCCTTGTCAAAGCTAGAGAGAGTAACAGTATTCGTTTTTGGATCAGAATTATTTTTTGAATTTTTATTTTGAAATCTTTTTATTGCAACTTTTGCTTTCATTCGAATTTCATCAGCTTGCTGCACGAATTTATCAAGAGTAGGTTTTTCAACAAAATCTGATGCACCAAATACCAGTGCTTTATGAGCAAAATCCTGGTCTTCTCTTGAAACGGAAGAAATCATCACAACTGGTGGATGGGTATCTGGATTAAAATTTTTTCTTAAATAACTAATTCCATCCATTTCTGGCATATGTATATCAAGAGTCATTAAATCAACTTTATGCTTTTTTAACATTGCTTCAGCTTCAATACCATTACCTGCGGTACCTACAATATGAAATCCTTCTTCCTTTAAAAAAACTTTTTGCAGTATTTTTAAAATACTAGGCGAATCGTCCACACACAAAATATTATATACTTTTTCTTCCTTCGGTTTTTGAGTATTAGAAACATTTCGAACGGTTTCAAGAGGTGTTCCAATAATTGCTTTCTCAACTTTATTTTGATGTAATCGATAGCATGATGGCCCAGCTGAAATAGCATAGGGAATTCTTCCAAGCAGTGATTCAGAAATACCCGTTACTAAAAGACCTTCTTCATGTATAGAATTTTTAAAAAATTCAATACATTTTTTTATATCGGGATCTTTAAAATAAATGAGAACATTTCTACAAAATATAACATCAAATTTCTGCCTAAAATGTCCATTAGGGATTTGTAATAGATTTAAGGTTTCGAAAGTACATTTATTTGAAATTTTTGACTTAACTTTTACAAAATCAGCAATTTCATCTTTCCCTCTAGTAAAATTATCACTTAAATAAACAAGGGGAATTTCTTTTATTTCTTTTCTATTATAAACACCATTTTGAGCGTATTTAACTGAGTTTGAATCAATATCACTTCCAATAATTTCAAAATCCATCTCCGGATCAATTTCTTTTAAATGAGTTGAAAAGAAAATAGAAAGAGAATAGACCTCTTGACCTAGTGAACAGGCAGCTGACCAAATTCGGATTTTTTTTTCACCACGTTTTTTGACACTTGCAACAATTCGCTTCATATCTGTTAGTAGATAGTCAAAGTGAATAAATTCTCTAAAAAAAAAGGTATGATGAGTTGTTAATAATCCAATTAAATGATTTAATTCTGTATCTCGATTTTTTTCAATATAATGTGAATATTCATTGGGATCAGAAATATTCAGTGAAAGCATTCTCGAACGAAGTCGATTGTCAATCATACTAAATTGTCTTTCTTCCAAAACATTTCCAGAAACCTTTGCCACGTATTCCGAAACACGTTTAATAAGATCCTTAAAATCCTTTTCCTCTTTGGTTGCGGCAATTATAGACTTAGATTTTAATTTATCATTTTCAGTTTTATTACTCATAATATATGTGTTCCTTATACTTCTTCAAAGCGTGGATCATTTTTATCAGGATAATTCGAAGACTCAGTAACTCCATCACCCACCGCCTTCTTAATTGCATCAGTATTTACTAGTGTTGAATTTCTCTGGGCAAATTTATTTTCCTTTTCAACAATGGACCTAGAATCTACAAATTGTTTTTTGCTTGAAAGAGATAAAAGATTATCAGTTTTTAAAGAGGAATTTTTAGAATCAAAGGTATTTTGTGATTTAACATTTTCATTTCCTCTTTCAAAGGTCGTTGATTTTGAATTGCTATGAGATAATTTAGTATTAGAGTTTTCACTATTAGAAATTTTCTTTTCACCTTCAACAAGTCCCACTAAATTTTTTATTGTCCTTACTAATTCTTCATATTCATCGTGAAGCTCTGCACTAACTCCTGAAGTTTTACTTGCTAATTTTGCGTTTTGTTGTGTCACATGATCTAGAGAAGCCATTGCCTTTGTTATTTCATGAATACCCTGTGATTGTTCTGCTGAAGCAGTACTTATTTCATTAATCATATTATTTACTTTAACAACATTTGTTAAAATCTCATTTAATGATTCACCACATTCATTAGCAACTCTAGTACCGTGATTAATACGCTCCTTACCTTTTGTAATAAGTTTATCAACTTTTTCCGCGGTATTTTTGGCAATTAATTCTACTTTACTAATGGAATTAGCAAGCATGGAAGAAATTTCATCTGAAGCTTTTCCACTCATCTGCGCCAAATTTCCCACTTCTTCAGCAACTACGGCAAAACCCTTACCATGTTCACCTGCCCTGGCCGCTTCAACCGAAGCGTTAAATGAAAGTAGTTTTGTTTGAAAAACTATGTCGTTAATTACTTTTGTTTTGTCGCCAATTTCAGCGATCACTCTCACAATATCATTAATCTCTTTATTATTTTGCTCCATGGTTGTCATAATTTCAGTATTACTAGAATTAATTTCACCCATGGAATTAATCATTTGCTCAATAGTTCTTTTTCCATTTTCTGCAGCACTTTTACTTTCTTCGGCCATCTGTTTTGATTGGTTTGCAGCATCGCTATTTTTTGCCACCATAGCGCTAATTTCATCAACTGATGATACTGTTTCCTGTAAACTGGCCGCCTGTTCATTACCTGCATCGGATAATTCTACTGATGATTTTTTTATCGACTCACTAGCAACACCAACACTTTCTGCCTTTTCATATAATGATTTTGTAATATCAGAAAATGATTTAGCCACACCTTTTCCAACTAGTGCAGAAAAAAACCAAATTAAAAACATGGTACAAAGAATTTGTAGTCCAATGGATTTTTCCAAACTAATAATTGAACCCATTAATTCACTATCTGAAACTGATGAAACCACATACCAATCAAATCCTGATAAACTAATTTTCTTAAAATGACCCGTTTTTGCTTCACCCATAATATTTTCATATTTTAATATATGTCCATTTCCATCCTTAGCTTTAAACATTTCATCAACGTAATTACCATTCAAGGTAACACCCAATATCGATGTCTTTTTATTCCTTAAAAAATCTTCACTCTCTTCTGTTAATCCATTTGCTTTCTTTAAATGATCAATAAAATTATCACTATTTTCTAAATAATCTCTGTATTCGCTTCTCAATTTTTTATCATTTCCAACTAGATAAACCTGACCTGTTTCACCTAAATTATTTTCCTTCCATTTTTTTCCATAATCAAATATTTCATTAATTCTTGAAATATCTATCTGCATGGCAAGAACACCAATCATTTTTCCATCTTTATAGAGTGGATAGGCAGTAAATGATGCTGGCATATTATAGGAATAAAAGTATGGAGCAAAATCTGTAAAAATAAATGGTGCTTCTCCTTGCTTTAAATCCAAAGCTTTTCTGTATGCTTGAGCCAATGCAAATTGAGTCCCCTTACCATTTAATAGATTTGTTGCAAAGTCTAATTCTTTAAAAACGCTATAAACAATGTTTCCCTTAAGATCTATTAGAAAAACATCATAATATCTATACTCAGTGAGATAGGTTCTAAAACTGTGATGATATTTTTCATGAAATTTATCATAGGTTAAATTAAAATTGCTCTTTTGTGCCTTATCTTTTTCACCTAATTTATTTTCATTGCTCGCGGTATAGGCATATTGAGCAAAGAGTGAATTTGAATTTAAACTTGATTGAAATTCGTTAAAACTTATCGAATTTATTTTTGGATTAAATTCCTTAAATCTATTTCCAAACTCAGTTTCATAAATTTTTCTTAACCCTTCATTTCTTTTACTTTCAGGAACCTGTGAACTAATTTCCTTATCAATTTGAAAAAATGAATTTTCAAAATCTAAAAAAGCATCCGTTGTCATTTCACTATCAGCTAGAGACCTTATTTCTTTTCCAAATTGAGAATAGAGATTTTTAAATTCCTGGGCTTTACCCTCAACTCTAGATTTAATGACCCCTTCATTAATTTCATCTAAGTTTTCTACACTAAATTTCATCCCAAGAAGCTGACTCCCTATCATGGGGATCATACCAAAAAGCAATGCTCCCATTGTGAGTTTTGCTTTAAATGACATCTTCTTAAAATAATTCATCTTCAAATCTCCTAACATATGACCAATTTATTTAAAATTCTGTTTTATAATTTTTAAAAATCTAAGCAACCTTTGATCCTGATCCTGATCCAGATCCAGATCCAGATCCAGATCCAATTCCACTACCCGAAATTTTAGTCAAAGATTTTACATCTAATATTTCTAATATATTTAATAATACCGTTAAACTTTTTTCACTTTTATAAACTCCAGCAATAAACTTAGAATTTATTTGCGTAGATAATTCTGGAAGTTGGGAAACTTCGTCTAAACTTTCAATTTCAATCACTCTATTAATTGAATCCACCACCAGCCCAACTTGCAAATTTTCCGCATGCACTATTATGACTGCCTCTTCCTTATTTGGACTTCTCGGCTTCACAGAAAGTTTTTTCCTTAGATCTATGACTGTGATAACTTGACCTCTCAAATTCATAATTCCTAAAAAATAACTTGGAGCATTTGGTATAAGTGTCGTTTCAGGAATAGAAATTACTTCTCGCACTGTTAATAAGGGCAATGCATATTTTTCATTTCCTAAGGAAAATTCAATAAATTTTGATCCCTTTAAATTAGACATATCTAAAGTTTTATTTATATCGTTTAAATTCTGATTCATGAGATTTTTCCTTTTAAATTCCTATAAATATTTAATCAATTTTTCTTCTTTCTTTCCTTTAAGCACTTGCTCTAATATTTTCAACACCGCCCTTCCCTACAGGGGACTTCGAACTCGATATTGATTTTGTGGATTTTCCTTTTTCGTCAACTTGAAATAATTGAATTAAATCTAATATAAGTGCTGGTTTTCCATTTCCTAAAATTGTACTTCCCATAAGTCCTCTATTTTTTCGTACTTCGTCGCCAATTTTTTTTATGACTACCTGCTGCTGTCTAATAATGTCGTCTACAACAACTGCAAAATCGTGCTTGCGACAGTTAACAATAATGGCGATTTGTTTATTGCTCGCTAATATTGGTCTTTCTTTAAGGTTAAGCTTTTGTGCAATTTTTAATAGTGGATAAACTTTTCCCCTAAGATTCATACATTCGCCAACTCCAGATATCGAAGTGACAAAATCACTCTTTATGGTCATGGACTCTTCCACTTGATCAAGTGGTATGACAAAATTTTCCTGACCAACTTGGATAATCATTCCATCGATAATGGCCATGGTAAGTGGTAAAGTAATTTTAAAAACACTGCCCTTTCCCACAACTGTTTGAATATCCACGTTACCCGATACTTTTTGTATATTATTTTTCACCACATCCATTCCAACTCCACGTCCTGAAACTTCTGAAACTTCATCCTTAGTAGAAAATCCAGCATGAAAAATGAGATTCACTAATTCCTTTTCCGACAAATTTTCATTTTCTGAAATTATTTTTTTCTCTATGGCCTTTTTCCTAATGATCGCAGCATTTATACCTTTACCATCATCGCTTACTTCAATCGCAAGACTATTTCCCTCGTGATAGGCCTTTATTTTAATAATTCCTTCTTTTAATTTTCCTGCCGCCAATCTCTCCTCGGTTGATTCAAGTCCATGATCCACAGCATTTCTCACAATATGAACAAGTGGATCAGCAAGATGTTCTAATACTGTGCGATCAATTTCCGTTTCCTCTCCTTCAATAATCAAATTAACTTGCTTGCCAAGTGCCTTAGAAGTATCTCTCACAATTCGTGTCATTTTTTGAAATGTCGTTTTAACTGGAACTAAACAGAGTCCCATGGACATTTCCTGAATATCTTTTGAAAGTTTATTTAATTGCCCAATTGCTTTGATTGCTAAATCGTTATGTATGGCGGTATATCTCATCTGCTCTAAGACTGTTTGAACAATAACTAGTTCTCCAACAAGATCATTTAATTTACTTACCTTTGAAACACTTACCCTTAATGTCTCTTCAGTATTAGCTTTTTTTGATTCAATAACTTTAGATTCTACTGATTTTGATTCAGTAGATTTTATTTCCGTTGGAGCAATTGAAATTACATTAGTTTTTTCTAATTTTATAATATGTTGTTTTGTTGACTCAATTTTATTTTGTAAACCACTACTAATTACACCTGGAGTCAATATTTCAGAGACCCCATCATGAGTCACTACAACTTTGAGGGGTTCCGATTTTTCTATATCATGAACAACAGATGGAAATGGTTCCGTTCTATTAATATCAATTCCCAATTCTCGCAGTGATTCAAGAGCGGCCGAACTTAAATCTCCGTAGCTTTCACTATTTATTGAGCTAGTGGGATTTTCAAAGCTATTTTGCATCATACTTTCCGGAACCGCTTCATTCATCACAACAGTTTCATCAAAATCAACTACTTCATTTATGGTATTTTCAACATATTCATCTTTTGTCATTTCATTTTTTTGCCCTAATACAGCGCCTCTAATTTTTTCAATCAAATTCCCATGCTCAAAATGAGAATCTAAATTCTCTCGCAAACCATTAATCATCACATTAATGTGGTCATTACATTCTAATAAAAGGCTCACGATTTCATTGTCAGCTTGAATCGTCCCTTCTTTGATTTTTAAAATTAAGTTCTCCATTTCATGTGTGAACTCAGCAACCTCACCAAATCCAACTGCACGTGAAGTACCCTTTAAGTTATGAGCAAAACGAAATATTTTATTTAGTAAAGCTGGATTATTTGCATCATTTTCCAGGGCCAAAAATGCCTGTTCAGTTTCACTGAGAAGCTCAATTGCTTCCTGTAAAAAACCCTCTTTGAGTTCTTTTTCTAATTCATCCATAAGAAGATTCCTAAATAATATTTCTATAAAAAATCAGCGATTATATCTTTATCGGTTTCTAAATGAATTACATGAATAAAATTTAGGCAGAGAAACAGGTGAAACCTAATCTGACTAAACTATTTTTATCAAGTAACAGTTTGTCTAAAAGTAAGAACTTGTTATTTATTGACTAAAATCTAATCACAAAATAGAATAAAGTAGTTCCAAAATGGCACTTTTAATTTACTAGAGGCGAGGTTATAAAGATGAGCAGCTCATATTATTTAAAAAAATTTTTTCCCTTTCTAGTTAATAAAACAGAAATTCGATTAAAAACTTATAAAGTTATCCCCTTTAAAAAAATGAAAATTCCACAAAAACCAAAGCTAATGAGTGAGCAAAATGAAAATCAGAGGTTTTTGGATCAAAAAAATCAAGCACAGTCCTGGGGATATTATAATAGTCTTAAATAAAATAAAAATTCTATAAAAAAAACCTGCAAAAAATTATGGGCGCTTTTTAAGTTCTCAATATCTCAATGTCATATCTAACTCCTTATTTTTTCGTAATTTAACATTCTCCTCTTAAAATTTTTTTATACGGTAAGTACTTAAGCTTTTACCGCAAACAAATTGCAATAGATTGCAACAGAAGGAATTTATGAAAACTAAGGGACAACAAAAAATAATTTCTGGAGAGAAATTTAAGCAAAATTTTTTACCAAAAAATGTTGATGGTATAAATTACACAAAAATAATACTTAAAATTATTGTTGACCCAAAAAATTTTCCAATGAGTTATCACCTTGAACCAAAATTTGAATCTACTTTGGAATTTAATTACTGCTCTAAGGACAATATAAATTTAAATCAAGCCTACGAGATTGACGGCATCAGTATCCATTTTGACTGTGTTCTGGACAACTTAGTTGAAGACACTCACTTTGCCATAAGAGAAAAACATTTTTCCTTTGATTTTGAAAATTTAAAAGAAAAACTTGGTTATGTACCAGATGTTACAGAATATAATGATCGGTTAAAAAGTTATCTTCAAGATATTGTTGAAACAGTGATGAAGACTCAAAGGGAAGGAAGTCTTGTTAATCTAGATGACACTCTTGTTTTCAGCCATTTAAAAAAGAAAATTTCCGTTGCGTAAATAACTTTATTTATCATTTAATTAAATAATTTTATTTAAGTGTATTAAAAAAATCCCCTTTCTAAAATTATGTTAAGAAAGGGGTAGATTTATTTTTTTATAATCTCTCAATAACTGTAGCTACTCCTTGGCCAAGTCCAATACACATAGTACTTACTCCAAAGGTAGAATTTCTTCTCATCATCTCATGAATGAGTGTTGTGGTAATTCTTGCTCCACTACAACCTAGTGGATGTCCTAGAGAAATGGCGCCTCCATTTACATTCACTTTTTGCTCCATGATATCTCCGCCAAGTCCTAAATCCTTTAAAACGGCAAGTCCTTGGGCAGCAAAAGCCTCATTTAATTCAAAGAGTTCAATTTCACTAATACTCATATTACATTTTTTTAATGCTTTTTTCACTGCATAGATGGGTCCAAGTCCCATTACTGAGGGATCACATCCCGCTGCCGCCATTCCTTTTACAGCAAACATTTTTGTATAACCAAGATTTCTTGCCTTTTCTTCTGACATTACTAATACTGCTGCCGCACCATCAGAAATGGCCGATGAATTTCCCGCGGTTACGGTTCCACCAGCTGGATTAAAAGCAGGTTTTAATTTTCCTAAACCTTCCATGGAAGTTTCTGGACGTATGACTTCATCGTAATCAAATAACTTTAATATTCCCTGCTCGTCGTGTCCCTCAAAGGGCATTATTTCTTCTAAAAATTTTTTATTCATCGTTGCTTGATGGGCCAACTGATGTGATCTCATGGAAAATTTATCCTGATCTTCCCTAGAAATTTTATACATTAAGGATAAATATTCCGCGGTAAGCCCCATGTTTAGGCCTGCCTTTGCGTGCACGGTAAAAGCTAGTGGGTTAAATTCCACTCCATGAGTCATGGGAACATGTCCCATGTGCTCTACGCCTCCACAAATATAAATTTCTCCTTCACCACTAGCAACACCTTGAGCTGCCATGTGAATCGCTGTCATTGATGATCCACATAATCTATTGATTGTTTGTGCTGGAACCGTTCGTGGAATACAACTCATGAGTTGAGCATTTCTTGCAACGTTAAATGCCTGCTCCAATGTTTGCTGTACACAGCCCCAAATAATATCGTCAATACTAGCTGGATCAATTTTATTATTACGTTTTACTAATTCATTCATGAGTGCTGCTGACATTTCTTCAGCACGCCTATTTCTAAAAGCGCCTCCCTTTGATCGTCCCATGGGAGTTCTTAAACTATCAACAATGACAGCAGTTCTTGCTGGATTTCTTTGTGTTGCCATAAATAAATGCTCCTTCATATTCATTCTATTATTATAATTATTTAATATATTAAAAAAACCCCTACTGATAAATCTTTCTATTGCTATTCACATATTCATTAAATAATTGCGGTGCCTTATAAATCGACCCTGCTCTTTCATGAATTTTGGCCCGCTCAGAAATATTTTTTAATCCAATATCATCGGCATATTTTAAAGCACCAAATCTAAATGGAGGAAATCCTAATCCCAACATGAGTCCCATATCAATTTCAGTGGGAGTTTCAACAATTTTTTCTTCTAAACACCTCATGCATTCAAAAATCATCGGGATCATCATGCGTTCTACAATTTCTTCATCAGTCATTTCAGTTTTATTTTTTACAAGACCATCTAAAATCGTCATCACTTCTTCTTTAAAAACCTTTTGAACTTTTCCTTTCGCATCGGTTTCATAATGATAAAATCCAACTCCATTTTTTTGACCAAATCTTTTCTTTTCAAAAAATTCACTTAACACAGTTTTCCCTTGATATTGCATGCGATCGGGATAACTTTTTCCCATAATTTGTGCTGCATGAAATCCAGTATCAACTCCAATAACATCTAATAAATAAGCTGGACCCATTGGCCAACCAAATTTTTCCATCACTTTATCAACTCTCCTAAAATCAACTCCATCTTCAATTAAAGTAACAAGTCCAAAAAAATAGGGAAATAAAACTCTATTGACTAAAAATCCTGGACAATCATTAACCACAATGGCGGTTTTTCCCATTTGAGTGGCGTATTTTACAGCGCGTGCAATAGTTTGTTCCGAAGTTTTTTTACCTCGAATAATTTCTACAAGTGGCATTTTGGGAACTGGATTAAAAAAATGCATCCCACAAAAATGTTCTGGACGCTTAAGTCCCGTTGCTAAATCACTTATTGGAATAGTCGACGTATTAGATGCAAGTAATGTATTTGTTCCAACAGAATTTTCCACTTCTGCTAAAACTTTCATTTTTACATCTTTATTTTCCACTACTGCTTCAATGACCATATCCACATCTTGAAATTCCCCAAAACTCATCACTGGTGTAATTCGCGCGAGAGTCTCAGTTCCATTTTGCGGAGTCACTTTTCCTCTCTCAAGAGCTTTTAACACTAATGTGCCAGCTTCCTTCATTCCTGCATCCAGAGCTTTTGGCATAATATCTTTCATTAAAATTTTTACGCCTTTACTTGCAGCTTGATAGGATATTCCTCCACCCATAATACCTGCACCAATCACTGCGCCTTTAGTAGCTGCAGTTGCCTGATCTCCCCATTTCTTTGCCTGTTTTTTTAAATACTGATCACCCAAAAAAACACTCACTAATGATGATGTCGAATTATGATGACATAAATCCGCAAAATGTTCCGATTCAATTTTTAAAGCATCTTCTCTTTTTAAAAAGGCACCTTTACTCATGGTATCAATTGCAGCAAGTGGGGCAGGATAATTTGGTCCTGCGATTCCTGCAACATATCCCTTGGAAGTTTCAAAGACCATGGGAAATTCAATTTTATTTAATGTTAGTGGACTTGTTTTTTTAGTGCGACGATTTTTCCAATCAAGAGTTCCTGCCATAGCGCGCTCTAATAATGTCAAAGCACTTGCACGCGCCTCACCTTTTTTCACAAGTGAATCCACTGCTCTAATTTTATAGGCATCTTGTGCACTATATTGATTTCCTGAAGTAATCCATTCAATGGCATGATCAGCACCAGTTAATCTTGAAAGTCTAACGGTACCTCCCCAACCTGGAATGAGTCCCAATTTTGCTTCAAGTAATCCAACTTTTGCCTGTTCTTCAATTACTCTGAAATCAGTAGTTAAACTAATTTCAAAACCACCACCAAAAGCAAATCCATTAATCGCCGACACAGTCGGATAGGGGAGATCTTCAATAATAGAAAATGTATTATTTGTTTCTGTTAACCAAGTGACCAATTCATCTTTTGTTTTTTTAAAGTGCTGCATAAATTCAAAAATATCAGCACCCAAAACAAATTGATCTTTACCAGAAGTTAAAATTAAGCCCTTTGCCTTGTTTTGTTTTTTTATAACTGCTGTTACTTCAGTTAATTCTTTCAAAGCCACTTGATTTAACACATTGGCACTTTGACCTTCCAAATTAAAACAAAGTTCACCGATACCGTTTGTTTCATTTAAGTTATAAGTAAAAGCTTTTCCTTGATATAGCATAGCTGCCTCCATATATTTTGATATTATAATATTATAAATAAACAATCATTTAATCATTCAACCCATTGTTTAAATCTTTATTCTACGAACCTTACACCTAACTCTTTTAATTGTTCCGGTGATGCAAATGATGGCGCCTGGGCCATGAGATCAGAAGCAGATGTGGTTTTTGGAAAGGCCATCACATCTCTGATACTATCTGTTTTTGCAAGTAACATAATTAATCTATCTAGTCCAAAGGCCATTCCTCCGTGAGGGGGAGTCCCATAGCGCAAAGCTTCCACAAAAAAACCAAATTTTAATTCAGTTTCATCCTTCGTAAAACCTAAGAGTTCAAACATGCGTTCTTGAACTCTTGAATCAAAAATTCGCTGGGATCCTCCAGCTATTTCATATCCATTACAAACTAAATCGTAGGCTTGGGCCTTGGTTGCTTTAATCCTTTCAATATCTGTGCTAAAAAAATGACTTAATTGATCTATTTTAGGCATAGTAAAGGGATGATGAGCAGCAAAAAATCTTTTTAAATCCTCATCATATTCAAAAAGTGGAAAATCAATAACCCAGGCAAATGCGTATTGATCCATATTATATAATTTTAATGTTTTACCAAAATGTCTGCGTAAACCATCTAAGCTATCATGAACTACTTTTGCAGACATATCAGCGGCAAAAAAATAAGTTCCATTTCTAGATTCATTATCTTTTTCTAATATCTTTAGAATTTCTGGTTTTATAAATTTTGAAATCCCCCCAGTGAGCACATCACCTTCCTGCTTAAACCAGGCAACACCTTTACCACCATAGGGTTTTACAATTTCAGGAAGTTCATCTAATTGTTTTCTTGCAAATTGTCCCTGGTCGCTACTCACAAAAAGGCACTTAATTAATCCGCTCGCTTTTGAAACACTTTCAAAAGTTGCAAACTCACTATCTTTAAATAAATCAGTGACTACTTTATGTTTTAAACCAAAACGTAAATCAGGTTTATCACTGCCATAAAATAACATGGCATCGTCATAACTCATTACTGGTAAAATAAAATCTGATCCCACAGGAAATAATGATTTAATTATTTTTTCCGACAAACTCTTTAAATATTCCACTGAACCATAACTGACTTCAATATCCACTTGAGTAAATTCTGGTTGGCGATCAGCGCGCAAATCCTCATCTCTAAAACAACGACACAATTGAAAATAACGATCAGTTGAGCCTATCATCAAGAGTTGTTTTAATGTTTGTGGCGACTGAGGAAGAGCATAAACTTTGCCCTTATGTACTCGGCTTGGCACAATATAATCTCTAGCTCCTTCTGGAGTTGTTTTATAAAGTATTGGAGTTTCAACTTCAGTAAATTCCTCATTATATAATGTTTCTCTAATAATTCTCGAAACCTGAGACCGTAGCGTTAAAATATCCTGTAATTTTTTCGATCTTAAATCTAGATATCGATATTTTAATTTTAAATCCTCGGTAACTTCACTTCCGCCCACATTGCCTGAAGGTAAAAAGGGAACCCGTTCAGCAAGAGATAATAATTGAATCTCTTCTACGGAAATCTCCACCATTCCCGTACTCATCGCCTTATTTTGCGCTGAAACTGGTCTTAGTTGAACTGTTCCCCGACACTGCAACACTGATTCCAATGAAAAGGTTTTTAAAATTTCAATAGGACCTTTAAAATTTTCAAAACTTAATTGAACTAAACCATATTTATCTCTTAAATCTAAAAAGTGTAGTCCACCTAAATCCCGTGCCTTATTTAACCATCCAGATACTAAAACTTTTTTCCCTACATCATTTTCAGTAACCATACCGCAATGAACAGTTTTCATCAGACCATTTTCTAACCATGGTACTCCTATGCTCTTGACTAAATTTGATACTAAATTAGTTGGGTTTAATATTTCCTTTGCGTCCCTCATTGTCACTTCTCCTGCTCCTCGTATAAAGTGTAATCTATGAACAAAATTTTCTCCCATTTAGCACAGAGCTGTCTCCTTCTATTTTTAATGACTCTTAGCATTCTCCAGGGATGTTTTGATTCAACTAAAAATAAGGAAGAAAAAATTCTTTTTAGTACACCGGCCAAACCTCAAACGAGAACTCTACAGCAGGATTCACAAAATCTTCCATCTACTCTTGTTGGACTTAAAAGAGGGATACTTAAAACTAATCAAGGTAGAGAACTGGAAACCTTTATTGCCTTAACAGATCAGGAACAGGCACAGGGACTTTCTGGAGTGCGTCCTGAACAATTTTATGACGACCAGGCCATGATTTTCCCAGACAAAAAGGATAACTATAGAAGTTTTTGGATGCCAGATACTTATTTTGAATTAGATATTTACTTTCTTGATGAGCATTTAAAGGTTTTAGCTGTAGAAAGAAACGTTCCCTTTCATCCAGGTAAAGAAAATCTAGAAACTGTGGCCAGAACTCGGCAGTATATGTGCCGCCATGTTTTAGAAATTAAAAGTGCGAGTCAAATTGCAAAATCCATTCAAACTGGAGATCAACTTACTTGGGTGAGCTCACCGAACCTGGAGCAAATAATATCAAGTACTCCCCAGGGCCAATAACACCTAAATGTTCTCTGGCAATAAATCGTTGGAATTTTTGATCCTTCTTTAGTCTTATAATTTCGTTAGTAATCTCATCATTTTCACTGATTAAAAATTGAATCTGCTCCTGGCGATCACGAATAATAGATTGTTTTTTTATATAATCAACAACTCCATAATTCATCATTACCAACCGGCAGAGGATAAATGGAAAAATTAAGGCCCAAACAAATAAAACTTTATCTTGATAAATGATTTTAAACACTGACTTCAAATGTTCAAAACTGAAAAATGGATGCTTATTCGTTTTTAAATGAAGGTTTGGTTTTTTTGCTTTTTTAGGCGATGGATCAACAAAAATATTCTCTCCAGGCTTCCCTAAAGAATAACCCTGATTTAGAGCAGATAAAATTTTAGGGCCATCAGAGTTTGATGGCAAAAAGTCCTCAGTATCGTTCATCATGAACTACCTCCGCAAAAAATTTCTTCCAATGATATTACTGCAAATAATGATATTTCTTACTTTCGTTCCAAAATTGTCGAGCAATTGCCCATTCATCCCAATACATATTATGAATTTCTAATTTATCCTTAAGAGATGCGGCAAAATCCCCATTACCCATTTTTTCTTCAAACAATAAAATGAGTGATTGATCTCCATCTATTAAAAGATTTTTTAAATCAGAAAAATACTTCTTTTCCAATAACTGAAATTGCACCATGTTTTTTCCAACCTTGATGTCGATCCCAAATTTCAACCATTCCTCGTTTAATGCCCCTAATACTGAAAAAGTTACTCCCATAAAATGAGCTGGATGCCCAAGACTTATCCAATTCAAATCATTTTTTTCCTTAATTAATTTTTCCGTCGTCCAAATCAAACTCATCCTTGTTATCTTCTCATCCATTTCCACTGACATAAAAAGTTCCATCTGTGGAATTAAATCAAAATCAGATTCTTCAATAGAAGATTTGGGAGAATATTGATGAAAACGATTCACTAAATGTTCTGAAAGCGAGTGCTTTGGAGTGCTAAAAAATTTAATCTGGGTTGTATCAAGATGCTTCGCAGTTTTTTCAGATAACTTAAATTTATCTGTACACCATTTTAAAAATTTTTCATTATCGGCAAAATCCTGCATGGAAGAAATATCTTCATTTGGATGAAGAGTAACAATTTTTACAAGATTATTTTTACTATGACGATCCTGAAAATAAAAAATTCCTGCAGTAACAAATCCTGAGGACTTTTCTGGACTTTGAAAAGTATTAACTTGAATATTGCTTTGAACAATTTGTATTTTTGGTTGAATACTAACTTGAGAATTGCTTTCAGTATTCGTTAGAAGTGAACGAGAAAATGCTTCCTCTAAATCATTCGAATCTGATTCCGGGTCCTGGGATAACTTTAATGTTTCCTCTAAAAGTAAAGCCCACTCGTGCTGTTCCAAAATGACACTCCTTTGTCAATTTTTCAAAAAAATACAATCTATAATAATAGCTCAGCTATAATTGATAGGTCACCATAACTTCATCAAAATTAATAATCCCAAAATCACAACAAAATGTGAAAAATCCACTGGCAAATCAGCTGGTAGAAATTTTCTTACTAATTCACAACTTGGATTTGCTAATTTTCTAATTTTTTTTGCCACATCATGATTTTTCCACTGAGGAAAAAGTCCTAAAACAAAATCCACCAATAGAAGAAACATATAAAGGACAATTATAAATCGAATCACTTAAACCTCACACTGAACTAACTACAGGGTACTACTATAATTATAATGTGATTTAATCAATTTTATGAACAACTATATATGCAATAAATAAAAAGCTCATCATCATGATAAAAAAGGCAACTTTTCCTAGTTTTGGAGCTCTTTTACTAACAATTGGTACAAGGGCAGCTAAAAAAATCCATAATCCCATTTTCAATTTTATCCAAAGTGGCCAAGGTTCACTATGTTTAATTCCTAAATTGGCGAGTAAACCCATTCCGGTTACCAAAATTAAAAGTGTGGCAATACCTGAAATGATACTGAAGGATTTTATGCGTCCTCCGTACCAGAGTAAAACAGACGACAAACAGAGAAATAGAACAACAAAAAAAAGGTGACTCACCTTATAAGTTTCATAGGATAAAAAAGTTGATGATTCCATAATATTATTTCTCCTTAAAGTTACTATTTTAGAATGAAGATCCGTCTTTATTTTAATGAAGACAAAATCTTTTTTAAAAATTCCCAACTATACTCAACGGTCTTAATGTTAACTCTCTCATCTGGTGAATGAGCATCCACAATCGTTGGCCCAAATGAAATGGCACGAAGTCCCGGAATTTTCGCAGCGATAATTCCACACTCTAAACCTGCATGAATGGCCTTATGATCTGGTTCAGCCCCATACAATGCATTATAAATTTGAGATACTTCCTTTAGTAAAGGACTTGAAAAGTCCGGCGCCCAGCTAGGGTAACCTACTTTTTCAACAATCTCTAAATGAAAAATTTGTGAAAGCTGAGAAAATAATTTGCTATAGACTGCCCCCTCTTCCATTTGCATAAATCTTAAGGAAGACAGAATTTCTAAGTTTCCATTTTTCAAAGTTAATTTTGCCAAATTATTACTTAAACGAACAAGTGCTTGTGGTTCACTTTCGGTTTGATCCTTATTTGCTTTTAGCACCTGTTTTAAAACGCCATGAGGAAAAAGTGTCAGTAATGGAGAAAGCCGATCCTTCCATTCGTTAAAGGAAAGTGAACTCTTTTTTTGCTCCTCACTAACTGTATTTTTATCAACAACTTCCAAGGAACAAAAAAAATGTTTTTGATCTTCTAAAGGAAGAATTTTCAAAAAATCCTCTCGCCATTCCTTTGTTACTGATTCCCATTTTTCATAATTTTTTTCAGAGACGCTAATAACACATTGAGCTTCGCGAGGAATAATATTGTGTGCCTTTCCTCCCTCCCAGGAAATAATGCGAAACTCCTGTTGGGATTCTAATTTTTTTAACAAATCCAGCATGAGTAGATGAGCATTTCCTCTTTGACGATGGATATCCACACCTGAATGTCCGCCAACTAATCCACCCACTTTTATTTGAATAATATTTTCTAAGGCCACTTCACTTTTATAATTTCCCCTTAATCTCGTCTCCTTCCCACCTGCACATCCAATATATAAAGATCCCCACTCTTCAGTATCAATGTTCAACATAATTTTTGCTTTTACTCCAAGCTTTTGAACATCAATTTGGAGTGCACCAGTTAGCCCTGTTTCCTCATCAATGGTAAATAATAATTCTAATTCAGGATGTTGAAATTCAGCTTGATGATCCATTAATGATATTGCTAGGCATGCACCAATACCGTTATCAGAACCCAGAGTTGTGTCCTCGGCCCTTACCCATTCCCCATCCACAAAAGGAATAACCGAATCCTTGTGATAATCTTTTACAATTCCAGGACGAGCATCATTTACCATATCTAAATGATTTTGAATTAAGACAATCGTTTTATCTTCTAAACCTTTACTCGCTGGCACTCGGACTAAAATATTTCCAATTTTATCTTCAAAAAAAGAACAGTGATTTTTTTTTGCCTGCTCAATAACATATTCTCTGATTCTAGCCTCGCCCTTTGATGGCCTTGGGATTTCACAAAACTTTTCAAAATGCTTCCATACTATTAATGGAGCATTTGAGTGTAATTTACTAATTTCTTTTGATAAACTTACTGCATTCATTAAGATACTCTTTTTCATTTTGATTAACGTAGAGAAAGAATATTTTACTATAATCGTATATTTTCTTATTTTCTAGGAGATAAAAAGCATGAAACTAAATTCTCAACAGAATTTGATCATTGTCATTTTTCTTTACTTACAACTCATTTCTTTAAAAACATTCTCTGCAGAAAGATCTAAGACTTCCTTCCAAGCTGGCATCGGTTACAATTATTCTTCAGAATATTTAAAAACAGGAGACAATTCGACTCCAGCCCTTCCAATAATTAATTTTGAAACTGATCATTTCTTTTTAAAAGGCCTCACTCTTGGCTATAAATTGTATAATAATTGGCCACAGATTAATCTCATTTTAAATCCTTATATGTTGGAAATTGATAATGAAGAAAATACCTATAATGAAGAAATGAGAAAAAGAAGAAGAACATTACATGCAGGAATTCAAATTTCCATCCCTTTCCCCTTTGGGATTTTTCGGGCCCAAGCTGAACAGGATATTTTAACTATTCATAAAAGCAATCTACTTTCATTAAGTTATTCAAAAAGATTTTCTCTAAGCGAAAAATGGCAACTCATACCTGGTTTTTTTTATACGAGACAAACAAAAACTTTAACGAATTACTATTTTGGAATACAAAATAATGAAGTTAAGCCTAACCGCTCCCAATACACAGCGGGAAATTCCTATGTTAGTGGTCCTATGGTCAATTCAATCTATATTCTTGCACCAGAAAATAATCTTGCCCTTAACTTATCCGTCAAATACCAATTTTTTAGTAAAAGTATAAAAAATAGTCCTCTAGTCAAAGAAGATCATCAGATTTCAAGTTTTATTGGAATCATGAAAGGATTTTAATTCAAGCCCCTATTCGGACAAAACAATACAGAACTTTATTCATAAATTCTTCCTGAGTCGGCAAATTCGAGGAAGACTAGGAGTAAATTTTTTTTATGAGGGAGCTTACTACTGTAAGTGACCGATTAAAAAATATTTTACGACGACGTATTCTGAATAATTTCCCGACTCAGCTTAATTCAAGCCCTTGTCTAAAATTTTATCCACTGCTTTCCCTAGATAAAAATAAACAAACTTATACCCATTTGCTTCTGCTAGTTCAGCTGCTTTTCTTGCTTCATCATGATTTTCAAGAAGTGAATAAAATAAAATATTTTGATTTTTATTAGAAGAAATTTTATCTAAATCAATAGGATTTTCCCTGCTCCAGATGACATTCAATGAATCCTTAAATGTATTTCCAGAAAATTCTGATTCCGTGGAACAAACGTGAACTAAAATAAAATTCCCTCTCTCTTCCAGTCTCTGTTTAAATACTTCCCTCGAAACTTCATACATCATATAAAACCCCTTTATAGCAAAATCTCATTGCTCATTTTTTTCAATATGAATCCATCCTGTAATGGCCAATTTTAATGCCTTATCAACAGGTAAATCAATTTCTGTTAAGCAGGTTTTTTTTACGAGCATCGTATATCCTCCAAACATAAAACTGCTGGGAAAATAAACTGATACCAATTGTTCTTGATCAAATGCTTCAAGATCTAAGTCCTGAAACTTTTCTCGAGTCACCAGTCCAATCATTTTAAGATCAGGATTCATTTTATATAAAACAACTCTCTGCATTTTAGAATTTTCACCACCACTACCCGATCCTCCACCAATTAATGAAAAAAGATCCTTAATAGGAGCATATATTGTTTTAATTAATGGCAATCTTTCAAAATAACTAATTAAAAATTTAATTAAACGGGCCGTTAAATAATTATCAACAGCAATTCCAGCTATCATGATGATTGAAAGTGCAATAATTAATCCAAAACCCGGCAAATAATACTCTGGTCCAATAAATTTCACATAAAGTGGGCCGATTAAATTCTCTAATTTGGAAATAAGCCAAGTCAAAACAGATAAAGTGAGAGTGATTGGAAGTGTAACGATTAATCCACGTAAAAATATTTTTTGAAATTTGGTCATGATTTTATCTCGTTTTTTGGGCAAAAAAAAAGCCCCACTGCAAGCAGTAGGGCTCTTCTTTCTTTGAGAAGGAAACTACTTCTTCTTAGCAGTTTTCTTCTTAGCTTTCTTCGCTACTTTTTTCTTAGCAACTTTTTTTGTAGCTTTCTTTTTCTTTGCAACCATAATCATCCTCCAAAAACATTTTGATCCATTACTTTAAGAATAAACATAAATCTTTTTTAGCGCAACACTAAAAAAAAATTCCTAGCATAATAAATCGTTTCTCATAAACTTTTCGTCTTTTTTTCAAAAAAGTTTACGGTGAAGTGAGTTGCAAAGTATTTTTTTGTTCAAAATCAAACTTCATCTCATCGTTTTTTAGAGAAATATGAACAACACCACCTTTCTCTAGTGATCCAAAAAGTATTTCATGAGCAAGTTTTTTCTTAATTTTCTCATCAATCAGTCTTTGAATTGGTCGTGCGCCCAGTTTTGGATCATAACCTTTTTCTGCAACCCAAGAAATGACGCTTTCATCAACGGAAAGATCAATTGATTTATCCATTAATTGGTTTTCTAACTCCATTAAAACTTTTTCCACGACTTTTTTAATATTAACCGAGTTAAGTTTATTAAAACTAACTATTGCATCAAGTCTGTTTCTAAATTCTGGAGAAAAATAATTTTTAATGGCCACATCGCGCTTTAAAACATTTTCATTATTTAAAAAATTCATACCACTTAAACCGATCGAACCATTTTCCATATCCTTTGCACCAGCATTGCTGGTCATAATTAATACTACGTTCCTAAAGTCAGTAGATCTCCCATTTGAATCTGTTAAAGTTCCATTATCCATAACCTGAAGAAGAATATTATAAACATCTGGATGGGCCTTCTCAATTTCATCTAAGAGTAATACTGAATAGGGATGCTTATTAATTTCTTCAGTTAAAATCCCTCCCTGTTCATGTCCCACATAGCCTGGAGGAGCTCCAATTAATTTTGCAACACTGTGCTTCTCCATATATTCAGACATATCAATTCTTGTGAAATGTATTCCTAAAGTTGATCCTAATTGACGTGCAAGCTCAGTCTTTCCAACTCCTGTAGGTCCCACAAATAAAAATGAAGCAACAGGTTTTCTTTCTCGAGAAAGTCCTGATCTTGAAAGTAAAATCGCGCTTGTCACTTTTTCTATGGCTTCATCTTGACCAAAAATAAGAAGCTTTAAATCCTTTTCAAGAAATCTCAATTTATCTTTTTCATCAGTTGAAACTGTTTTTTCAGGAATGCGTGCCATCTGCGCAACAATTTTTTCAATATCATTAATGGTTGCTTCAATCTCCGAACGATCAGGTTGAAGTTTTATATAACTACCAACTTCATCAATCACATCAATGGCCTTATCAGGCAATTTTCTGTCTGTAATATGTTTTTGTGAAAGTGCCACTGCAGCTTTGATAACTTCTGTGGAGTAAATTACTCCATGATGATCTTGGAATTTATTTTTTAATCCTAATAAAATTTTTACAGTATCATCGACTGTTGGCTCAACAACATCAATTTTCTGAAATCTTCTTGATAGTGCATGGTCCTTATCAAAAATTTTGCGATATTCATCAAAAGTTGTACTTCCCATACATCGCAATTGTCCTTTGCTTAAATATGGTTTTAATAAATTTGAAGCATCTAAACTTCCACCAGTTGTAGACCCTGCTCCAATAATTGTATGAATTTCATCTATAAAAAGTACTCTTTGAACTCCATCATTCATTTTTGATTCCGTAAGAGCTTGAATGACTATTTTTAATCTTTCTTCAAAATCCCCACGAAATTTTGTCCCAGCAAGAAGTGAAGCCATATCCAAACTATGAATAACGGTATTTTTTAAAATAGAGGGAACTTCTCCTTGTGTGATGGCCAGAGCAAGACCTTCAGCAATAGCAGTTTTTCCAACTCCCGCATCACCAACGAGAAGTGGATTATTTTTTCTTCGACGACAAAGAACTTGAATCACTCTTTTTATTTCTTCAAGTCTTCCGATCACTGGATCAATTTTCCCTAGTTTTGCCTGTTCATTTAAATTAACCGTAAATTCTTTTAAGGCCCTTTCATATTTTTCTTCTTTTTTAAGTGGGTCCTTTTGAGTTTCTTTTGTTGCATCAGGTGAAGTGGCAGGTTTATCTAAACCATGAGCAATTTTCTCCACCACTTGAATTCTTGTAACCCCAGCTTTTTCTAAAAAATAAATCGCATGACTTTCACGCTCACTAAACATGGCAACTAATAAATTAGAAATTTGTATTAATTTTTTTCCTGAGGACTGAACGTGAAGGGCTGCTCTTTGCATGACGCGCTGTAAAGATTGTGAAATTTCTGGCTGATATCTTATGCCATTTTCTCGGGCCATTTCTCTCAATCTTTCATTGGCAAATTGCTTAGGAGAAAGTTCTTCAATTTCTTCTTCGGACAAAAGACTAAAATGGGAGTCATCATCAATAAATTTTAATAAATCAATTTTGAGCCCATCAACATTTGCACCACAATCAACAATAATATTTTTAATTCCATCATCATCAAGTAATGCATAGAGAACAACTTCTAAAGTTAAAAACTCATGTCTTTTGGAATTGGCCTGTTTAATTGCTTGATTAAGAATGACTTCTAACATTGGACCTATCATATAAACCCCTTTTTCAGTGCTCTAATAATAAGATAAGCACTAAGTTAACCCTCGCAAGGTTCAAAAGATGTTGTTAGTGGATGACCATGATCTCTACTATATTTATTCACTTTCAGCGTTTTAGATTCAGCAACTTCATAGGTGAAAATTCCACATTGAGCCTGTCCCTCAAGGTGTATCTGCATCATTAATCTTTGGGCTTGTGCCTGAGTCTTAGCAAAAAATTTACCTAAAACATGCACAACAAAATCAGTGGTCGTATAATCATCATTATGCATAATAACTTTATACATACGTGGTCTAGATAAATCTGTTTTAACTATTGTGATTGTACCAGTCTGCTCTCCAGCATCTTCATCATTATTATTTCCTTCTTGCCCACCTGAATTCATTTCCATGGAAAAAAAAACCTGTAAATTTTGTAAATAATGCAAACTTTTCATAATTTCCATTTTCTTATCCTACCTAATGAGTATTATCTCACTACCATGACCGAGCATCTAGTAGATAAACAGAAAGAATTTTTTAATCGCCTTAAAAAAAATGCCAAAAGACTTGAATCCTACATTCAAGGTATACCAACTAACGCCTATAGACTTTATGATAAGGATATTCCTGAACTTCCTTATCAAGTAGATATCTATCATCAAAATGCTTTAATTTCAGAAAAAGGCAAGTATCTTGATCCTGAAAATGAAATTGAATTACAAAAAAGAGATAATAATATTGAAATCATTCAAAATTCCATTCATGAATTACTAGAAATATCCCCCCAAAACCAAATTTTACAAATTAGATCAAAGGGAAAATCAATTGAAAGGGAAAAAGGTTCTCTCTCAGATCACTTTTTAAAAAATATCGTTCAGGAGGGTAAGGCAAAATTTCATATTAAGTTAGGCGAATATTTAGATTCAGGTCTTTTTCTTGATCACAGGCCACAAAGATTATATTTATCAAAAACTCTCGCTAAATTGAAAAATAAAACGGATGGACATTTTCAATATGAAGTTTTAAATCTATTTTCCTATACATCCTCATTTAGTATTCATCTGGCAATCGAAGGTGCCTATACAACCAATGTTGATCTTTCTAATACTTACTTAGATTGGGCTGAGGATAATTTTGCTTTAAATAATTTAGATCTCTATAATCACCAGTTTATCAGAGAAGACGTTTTGCAATTTTTAAAAAATCCACAATCCCAGAAAAAATATGATCTTATTATTCTTGATCCACCTAGCTTCTCTAATTCAAAAAAAATGATTCAAAAAACTTTTGAAGTTCAAAAGGACTATGCAGTTCTTATTTATTATTGTTGTAAAATGCTCAAACAGAATGGAACAATCATTTTTTCGACAAATTTACGAGAGTTTAAATTTGATCAAAATCATCCCGATTTCAAAGACTTCCTCTCCAAAATTCACATAAAAGATATAACCTCTGTTTCCATTCCATTGGATTTTCGCGATCAAAAAATTCACCAGTGCTATACAATTAACTTTATCAAATAAAAAAGCCTCTTTAATCTCTGGTTTAAGAAACTAAAGAGGCTTTTTCAAAAAATCATTAATTAAAAACTAAAGATTATTTTTTTAAGTTATTCATCTCAAAATCTTTAAATTTATCTGCCAAAGTAGCATTTTTCATTTGCTCAGGCTTGTAAGACTTAACACTTTCTTGATCGATTGCTTTTACTGAAAGAGCGATCTTTTTCGCTTCTTTATCAATGGAAAGAACCATTGCGCGAATTTTTTCACCTTTTTTTAATTTATCAGCAGGTTTTTCAACTCTTTCTTCAGATAATTCTGAAACGTGAATCATTCCTTCAATACCAGTTTCAATTTCTACGAAAGCACCAAAATCAGTTAGCTTTGTGATTTCACCTTCAATAACATTTCCAACTGGAACTCGTTCATCAATTTTCTTCCAAGGATCTTCCTCTAGCTGCTTAATACCTAGGCAAAATTTCTGATTTTCACGGTCTAAAGTCATGATAATACCTTTTACAGAATCACCATTTTTATAGACCTCAACTGGATTAATATTTTTCTTAGTCCAAGAAAGATCGGAAATATGAATTAGGGCATCAACTTCTTCACCAATATCAATGAATAATCCAAAATCAACAATTGATTTAATTTTTCCTTCTAATACTTGTCCAACTGAATATTTAGCAACTAAATGATCCCAGGGATTAGGAAGTAATTGCTTTAATCCAAGGGATATTCTTTTATTTTCCACATCCACATCAAGAACAACTGCATCAACTTTATCTCCAACTTGAAAATCCTTCGCTGGTTGTTTAGATTTATTTACCCAACTCATTTCGCTAACGTGCACTAAACCTTCGATGCCGTCAGTTAATTCTAAGAAAATTCCGTAATCTTTCACAGAAACAATTTCTCCAGAAACTTTTGATCCAGGTCTGTATTTATCTTTTGCCGATTCCCAGGGATTTGGTTGTACTTGTTTTAAGCCAAGAGACACTCTTTCTTTGCTTGAATCATATTTCAGAATTTTTACATCAATTTCATCACCAATTCCTAATATATTACTAGGGTGTTTTACTCTTCCCCATGACATATCAGTTATATGTAATAATCCATCTACACCACCAAGATCGATGAATGCACCATAATCGGTAATGTTTTTAACCACACCTTTTACAATCATTCCCTCTTGAATTTGACCAAGAGTTTCATCTTTTAAGCGACTTCTTTCCTCTTGAAGAATTGTTCTTCTAGAAAGAACTATATTTCCACGCTTTTTATTAAACTTGATAACTTTAAATTCCATTGTTTTACCAATGAACTTATCAAGATTTTTCACCGCACGGATATCAATTTGAGAACCTGGTAAAAATGCCTTAACGCCAATATCAACGGCAAGTCCACCTTTCACTTTAGCTATAACAGTTCCTTCTACGGATTGTTCCTTTTCACAAGCTTCCGAAATTCTATCCCAGGCTTTAATAATTTCTGCTTTATCCTTAGATAAAACTAAATTTCCCATGGATGATTCAAGTTTCTCTACGTAAACTTCAATCTCATCACCTGGTTTTACCTTTAAACTTCCATCAAAATTTCTAAATTCTTTAGTATAAACAAGGCCTTCTTGCTTATAACCAATATCTACTGTGATAAAATCATCAGTAATTTTAGCAATTGTTCCTTTGTAAACTTCACCTTCCTTGAAATCAATGTACTTTGAGGATCCTTTTACAAGGGCACTAAAATCAGTCTCAGCAACTGTTTCAGCAGCTGATGTTGTAATTTCAAACTCTGTCATCCATTTTGGAAGTTTCGACAAATCCACCTGTGCAGGGGGTTGTTTTACAGTCGTTTGTTTTGTTGTGGGATTAGACATAGATAATTCCTACCTTTTGTAGCGGCCATCAAAAACTTTTTTAAGCTTTGTAATGGGAAAATGTTGTTAAAAGATCAGAAGTACAATAGAGCAAATTCTTTAATTAGAGTAAAGAATTTTCTGACTTCCCACTGAATATTCTACAAGCTCAGCCCTAATAAAACCAATTTTAACCTCAGCCTCAGTCTTTAGAAAAATATGATAGGAGTCATCGGTTAACCAAAAATACATACTACCTTTCTTTGCTAAATCACTAGTGTATTTTGTGGTAACTTGAACCTTTACCGCCTTAAATTTCCCTAGCCCAATACGCAAATCTTCTCGTGAAAGGACTTTTACATTCATTAACCAGGTTTGCCCTTTTGTCGTCGTAGGAAAAATAAATTCATCTCCATTTTTTAGGGGCATCCCTCGCAAAAAGAAAAAACTTGAAAAATAATCCTGGGAAAAAAATGGTATACTTTTCTTCTCATTTGCATTGCTAACTTTCCCATCCTGCTCTTTTTTATATTTAAATTCTACAGAATGATCCCGTCGATTAAAGAGCTGAACATCATCAATATTTTTATTTTTTTGTCGTTGAATTAAACTATATTTCCAAGGAATAAAAAGTTCCTTATCTACGTAGGTATCCAGGGTATCATCCAAGGCGTAGATCCATTTATAATAATTTGCTGTTTTTGCTCTTAAATTAAAATGATATACTGGTCTTCCTTCATAGGTCTTGCTTGGCAGTATCGAAATAAAAGTCGTTGCAGCATGTATTCCTGTATAAGATACATTCATCACGTGCACTTCATTTTCTCTAATAAACCCAGAAGAGAAGTCTTTCCAAATTATTTGAGATAATACATCTCGTTCTTCCCAGTCCTTGTCTAAAGATAAGGATAAAGTTTTAGCTGAATCTAAAAAATTTAATTGATTTTCACTAATCACTTCCGCAGGGGAAGGTTTCGTTAAATCTTTAACTAACTGTGGCGTCAGATTTTTTTTAGTTTTTTCAATTTTTAAATTGGCCTTGGCAGTTGCGTTGCTATTAGTAATCCCTCCACTATTAATATTAGAAAGTGAAACTGAAACATCCTCTTTTAATTCTGGTTCTACATTTACTTCTGATTCAGCAACTTCAATAGGGGCATTCCCAACATTTTGCAAAGATCGCACTTCTTCTGCGAGACCCTTATCATAATTATTTGAGGAACAACTAGTTGATGAAAAATAAAGACCTACAATAACTAAACCTAAAAGAAGAGACCTTTCAATTGAGCAGGACATTTAGCAGCCTCCGAAACATTAAGAAATTTTAACTCTAGTGGAACATAAAACACATTTTTTAACATACTATCATCAAGAATCTCTCTTAATTTTACCACATCTTTTTCTGTACATAGAATTTTACTTAATTCAAAATTCTGAATCCCTAAATCCCTTATAAATTTTTTCTGTGAAAAAGAAAAATGATCTGGATAAAAAAGTGTTTTTTTTATCTTTATTTTCATCTGTTGCAACATATTAAGAAAAAATTCATTGTTAGCAAGCCCTGACACCACAATCCACTCATGGGACATAAAGTCAGAGAAATTCTCTTTTCTTTTTACCTGATTATTTAGTGCATTTTCAACAGTATTATCTAAAGCCAAGTTCAAAGCAGGAAGTGGTGCTCCCATCTCATATTGACAAAAAATAATTGGTATCTCTTTTCTTAAATAAGGAAATAATTTCCTCTCCCAATTACTCCGATCCTCAGCTGTAGTAAATTGTGACTTTGTTATGACAATTAAATCTGCTCTCCACAATTGTTGCAATCTGTCTCTTAAATATCCTCTTGGAAACATTTTTAAATTTTTAAAATCCATAGTTGCATCAAATAAAACAATCTCAAAATCACGAACAATTTTTGTATGCTGCATTCCATCATCAAGGATTATGTGGGAAAAAATCTCTTTAGATGTTGATAGTTTAAATAAAAGATCTGATCGCCTCTTACCGACAAGCAATGCGCTATCAAAGCCTCTCATATGTTCTAATAATAATTTAGGTTCATCACCAATATCACTGGCAGTCCAATTTTTTGATTTTAAAGAATCAGTAGGATAATTTACAACTTTTTTAAAAATTTTTATTAATTTTCCAGATTCTTCAAACTTACTTTTATAACCTCTCGTAGCAATAATCAATTTGGCTTTTGAAATTTTGGAATTTAACTGTTCAAAAAGAAACTTGGTAAATGGTGTTTTGCCTCCTCCACCCATGACAATATTTCCAACTGAAATAGTATCAATCCCCCAATGCATAGACATCACACGCGAGCGTCTCATTTTTTCATACTGAATTAATATAATGATAAAATCATAACAAATTGAGGGTACTAAAAATAAAAATCTTAAAAATACATTTTTTATCATTTGTTGACCTTAAAATGCTTACTCATTGTATCCACAGTATCATTTTTACAATCTTGATTCAGATTCTGGAGTTTTCTTAACTCCAATCTTATATTCATTAATTCTTCATCTGAGTCTAACCAATTACTCAATTTTTTTGCAATTATTTCAGGCAAACATTCTTCCTGTAAATATTCTGGAAAAACTTTTTTTTGTAAAAACAAATTCACTAAAGAAACAAATCCCTTATATTTTATAAAAGATTTTATGATCCATTCATTAAATAATGAAACACGGTAACAAACAATTGTAGGAACTAAATGTAATCCACAATTCAGCGTGACTGTTCCACTTGCCGCCAAACAAATCGTTGCCTGATTTAAAGCAATGGCCAAAGAATCATTTGCATAAACCTGCTTTATGTAAGGTAAATATAATTCAAAACAAGTTTTAGAAACCGATGAACTTTGCACTAAATGGATTTCAAATTCTGGGTGGTTTATTAAATTACATTTTTTTAGTACCAAGATCATTATAGGTAGCAAAATAGAAACTTCAGAATTTCTAGATCCCGGTAAAAGTAATATCTTTTTCATTTTATTTGGAACTACATCAGCATGGGGAACTTTTATTAGAAGTGGATGAATGACATTTTTAGCTTGAAGGACACCTCGAGATCTAAACCAATTTTCCTCAAATGGAAGAATGCAAAAAACTTCATCAGTAGCCGCGGCCAGTACTTTAGTTCGCCATTCTTTCCAAGCCCATGCCTGTGGTGCAACATAGTATAAAACTTTAATATTTCTTTTCTTTAAAAGTTTTACTAAGGATAAGTTAAAACCTTGAAAATCAACAAGAATGGCAACAGTTGTTTTTCTTTCATCAACTTCTTTGATGATTCTTTTTCTTGCAGAAAGATAAAAAAAAATTTTCTTTACTACTTCAGAAAACCCAACTGATGAAAAATCTTTCAAATGATAAATGAGTTCTACACCCCAATGTTCCATGGACTCACCACCCACTCCCCAGAAATAGTAGGTCGGATTTTTTTCGATTAATTGAGGCAAAAAAGTTGAAGCATGTTCTTGTCCAGAAAGCTCACCAACAATAACAAGGCAGTTTTCTTTCATGGGAATTTTGTCATTTTATTTTCTATCAATAAATTTTTCATTATATCATCGACTCTTTTTACTGCTAAAATTCCATCCTGAACTGACACAAAAATATTACTCTTACTTAGAATAGAATTATAAAAATATTCTTGCTCTATATAAAGATGGTCCCTTTTTGGATAACTCACTTTATCAACAACTAATTCACCATTTTTTAAAATAGAATAACTACTCTCGAATAAATTAATGAATAATCGACAATGTCCTGAAATAATTTCAACCCATCTTTCTTCAGAAAAAGCATCTCGACTCGCCTCAAAAAAATACTGATTTCCCTTTAAGTCTTTTAAATTTGCTTTTACCGTATCCCATTTGTCTGTTCTACTCTTAATGCCAATCGCAGAGTAAATGACTTCACCTGGGTTAAAAAGATAATCCATTAAATCTAAGTCATGAACCATTACATCTTCAACCACACTTACATCTACAGCTCTACCTTTAAAGGGTGCTGATCTTTTAAAATAAACAAAAAATGGATTTTCAGAAAAAGTAGAATCTTTCAAATAATTTTTTATTTCACCCCAAATGAGATGACATCTTTCAGAGTGCCCCACCTGGAGTATTCTATCACTTTGTACTAGATCCAATATTTTTTTTGCATCATTAGAATTAGTTGTTAAAGGTTTTTCACAAAAAATATGTTTTTTATTTTCAAGAAGATATTTCATGTTTTCAAAGTGAAATCGAGAAGGTGTTACTAAAATTGCTGCATCAAATTCCTTTACGCAACTCTCAAGATTTTTTTCAATCTTCACATGAGGATAGATCTGTTTAATTTGCTCATGAATTGCTTCATTTGATTCAATGATATGGGTAAAGACAATTTTAGAATTTATTTGAGAATGTTTTTGAATTTTCTCTGCATGCCACTTTCCCAAAAAACCATAACCAACAAGTGCGACTCTTAGAGGACTAATCATATTCTTGCCTTCTTATTACTTTTTTTTAAGACATAAATGATGGTAAACCTATTTGGCTCTGCAATATAAATTCCATCATTTCTGCAATAATGACATTGTGCCCATACTCTTGAACTGTCTCTGGCATAAGACAAAAAGTCTTTGGAGATGTAGGAGCTATTTCCATTGTTCTATAAAAATCTACCACTTCTGAAATGACATTTTTTTCAATTCCTAAACGTTTTAAACCTACAATATTAATGCCTCGAATTTGCACACGATTTCCCATGGCCACACTGTAACAAGGAATATCCTTATCAACTGCTGAACCTCCACCAATAAATGCACCTTTACCTATGGAAATAAACTGAGACACATTAGTTCCGCCTGAAATAATCGCCTTATCACCAATTTTAACGTGCCCTGCAAAATTACAAGAATTGACCACTCTCACAAAATCCCCCATACAGACGTCGTGGGCCAAGTGAGAGTAACTCATGATCAAACAATTATTTCCAACAATAGTCATGCCATCTTGCTTTAAAGTGCCCCTATTGACCGAAACATATTCTCTAAAAATATTATTTTTTCCTAATACAACCTTGGTTGGCTCATCCTTATAGGATAAATCCTGAGGTGCACCACCAATCGAACAAAAGGGATGAAAATGATTCTCTTCATCAGCATGAACAATACCAGATAAGACAACATTTGAGTGTACTTTACATCTATTGCCCAGTTTTACATTTGATCCCACATAGGAAAATGGCCCAATGGAAACACCACTTCCTAATTCAGCGCCTTTTTCTACGTGAGCGCTAGGATGAATATTCACTTCATTTATTTTTGTCATAGAATCACCTAAATCAATACCTTTTATATTACATTATAATAAATTACAAAAAACTAATTGAAGCTGAAAACTCACAACTTGAAACAATTTGTCCTTCAACTTCGATTTCAGCACTAAATTGCATTAAAAACTTCCTAAACCTCTCTAGCTTAGCTTTAATTTTTAAAGTTTGGTTTGGATAAATTGGTTTTTTAAATCTAGCCTTATCGATTCCCAGCAATGCAACCTCAATCCGATAACTTCCCAGAGGGGCATCTCCCTTCATTCGCGTCACTAGAAATGCAGAAACCTGTGCCATTATTTCAACCTGCAGCACACCGGGCAAGATAGGGTTACCAGGAAAATGTCCCTTAAAAATTGAGTGGTCAGATTTAGTTTTATAAAATCCGACAACATAACCACCAACTAATTCTTCTAAAGTATAAAACTTTTTAGTATCTAATAAACTGATTGATTCAATGTAATCAACAAATAAAAAGGGATCTCGGTGAGGTAAATAGGCCATCACCTGTTCATTAGAATAAACCATTTACAAACCTTTAATTACTTATGTTATTTGTACGTTTCTTATGACCTAATAAATTTAGACAGGTTTTTTTGTTTTTTCCGCAATAATCCTATTTAATAGTGCATTGGTTTTCATCCACTCACTTAAATTTCTTGCAGGATGACCACCTAAAATAGATCTTTCTGGCCAATTTTTAGTTACCATAGCACCTCCAGCAATTTGTGATTGAGCTCCAACACTACAGGAGGGAGCTAAACCTGCCTTACCACCAATAACGGTATAATCACCAACTTTACAGGAACCAGAAGTACCAACATGACCACAGAGAATTACTCCCTTACCTAATATGGTATTATGTCCAATATGTACTTGATTATCTATTTTTGTACCATCACCAACTAATGTTGGAGAAAAAGTTCCAGAATCGATACAACTATTCGCACCAATCTCAACATGATTTCCTATTATAACTCCACCAAAATGCCATATTTTATGATGTATACCACCTTCATAATAATAACCAAATCCATCTGATCCAATGACACCCCCCGAATGCAATCGACAATTTGCTCCAACTTTTACAAATGGATACAAAGTGACGTTCGGATAAAAAATAGTATTTTTACCAATATGACAATTTGCTCCAATAAAGCATCCTGGAGAAATTTGAACATCTTCTTCAATGACTACATTTTCACCAATAAAAACATTGGGGGCAATCCTTGAGGTTGGATGAACCTCAACATTGCCTAGCTTACGACCATCCATTTCAGACTGAACATTTTCATAAACTTTTTTATACCAAAACTCAGTTAAATGACAAAAAGCTAATTCAATCTTATCAAAAACAAAAACTTTAAAATCACTTTTTGTGGAATCAGCCAATAAAGTTTTAAGTGAATCATTCCAAATATTTTTTGATGTAAAAATAACATTATTCTTTAATTGAGAAGATTGAAAAAAATATTCTAATTCCTTGAAATATTCATTGTTCTTTAGATAAACAATCGAACTAGGATTAGGATTACTCGTCCCAGTTAAACCTATTATTTCTGTTGAATCAGCAAGTTCTCCGTATACTTCAAAGGGTAATTGAAAACTTGCTTGAAGCACTTCTAATGAACACTTTATATGCATATGAACTTTATCTTTCTATCTCTCTATTTTTTATATTTCTTATCATAAGCAGCGATAGTTAAATCTGTGAGCTCTTTTTTATTTTTTGCATAAACAACTGGAGAAGAGCTAATTTCAACGGTGAAATCAACTTTTTGCTCAACAGAAATCTGCTCAATAATTTCTCTAACTTTATCTAGTATAGGTTTTTTTAGACTGGCTTCCATGTCAGTAATTTCCTTTTGATAATCCATGGTCTTTTTTTGCAACCCAACAATGGATTGTTGTATAGCAATCTCTTTATTTTTACGAGCATCAGAACTTAAAAGAGCCGATTGTTTTAAATAATCTTCCTGCTCTTTTTTAATTTTTGTTTCTTCTTTTGTGAGTGTTCCTTTTCTATCATCAAATGCTTTTTTTAATTTATCATTTACATCTTTACCGTCTTTGATAGTCGTCATAATTTTTTGTAAATTAATAACTCCAATTGTGACATCAGCCCAAGCGTTGACCCCTAAAAAAATTGTAACCATTAAAATAAAAAATTGTTTCATAAATTCTCCCTAATCTAAAATATTTGCCCAATATCAAAAATAAACTCGTTTGCAGATTCACTCGGACGACGATTTATAGGAAAGCCTAACTCAAATCGTAAAATTCCAATGGGGGAAAACCAGCGCATTCCCAAACCGTAATCACTTCTCAAGGAATAATCACTTTTATATCCAATATATTTTCTATAGGCGTTTCCTGTATCATAAAATAATACCCATTTTAACCCAGCCTCTTCAATAAGAGGATGTTCAAGCTCTAAAGTTCCTAAGACTTCTCCTAAACCACCTACGTTAAAATAACCATATTTCCCGGGACTTGCTTTGAGTTCTAATCTATCAACTGGTCCAATATCCTCAAGCCCAAATCCTCTCATATTTCTTGGCCCCCCCATGGAAAATCGCTCTGTTCTAGGAATTTTTCTATCAGATGTTAAATAAAACTGGGCCAATCTTAAACGTGATCTAAAAACTAAATCACCAAATAACTCTTTAAAATATCGACCTTCCGCCTCTTGTCTCAACCAATTAAAATCCCCACCTACCCCAACATACTCTAGTGATGTGGAGGCATAATATCCCTTGCTTGGTTCAAATGAATTATTCCTTTTATCTAATATAATCGTTCCTTCTATCCCTGATGCAATACCACTCTCATCTTCTTGATTAATGGTGGCCACAGTAACATCTGAAACCTGTGTATCTCTATAGCTATAAGTTAAATAGCCTCTGGTATTATCCCAAATAGGATGTCCAACTCTTACATCAAAACCCTGTTTCTTGTAATTAAATGAAGAAATATCTGCAGTAGAAACTGTTCTATAAATTGTTCCACCAAGTGACCATTTTGAATCTAAAAAATAAGGCTCAGTAAAACCTAGGGTATAAGTTTGAGAATTTGAGGCTAAATTTAAACTAAAATTTAAATCCTGGCCTAAACCACGAAAGTTACTTTGACGAACTGAGGCTTGAAAAAACCCCTTTGACCCCGATGAATATCCAGCACCAACACTAATTTGTCCGGTTTGCCTTTCCTTAATCACAATATCAACATCGACAATATTGTTAGTTCCCTTTGGACTTGAAGAATTAAAATTCACGCCATCTTTATCAAAAAATCCTAAGCGATTAACATTTTCCTTGGAAATTCTCATCTTTGACCCCGAATAGAGCATCCCTTCATAAATTTCCAACTCTCGTCGAATAACTTTATCGCGAGTTTTCGTATTTCCTTTTACAGATATCTTACCTAAATATGCTTTCTCACCTTTCTCAAAACTAAAATTAATTTTTACTCTATTTTTTCCTTCCACTGGTTCTAAAGTTCTTATCACGTTAGTAAAAGCATAACCTTCATCTTGGTAGGTTTCTGTAAGTGTCAAAATATCTTTTCTTAAAATTTCTTCATTATAAATTTGTTCTGGCAATAATTCTAACTTCGCTCGAAGTTCATCATCGGAAAACAAAAGGTCTCCTGAAAAATTAATGCTATCTACAGTAAACTGTGGGCCTTCAGCCACTTGAAAAGTAATAAAGATCCATTTTTTATCATCGGAAACTGTCGCTAATGGATTCGAAATATTGACTTGCAAATAACCTTTTGTTCGATAGTAGTAAGTCAATCTTTCAATATCTGATTGGAAATAAAAATCTCTATAACTCCCCGAACCAGGCAATAATCCATCTTCTTGAGTTTGCATTAACGCTTTCAACTCTTCAGTTCTCAAAGCTCTATTGCCTATAATTTTAATTTGTTTAACTTTTACCTGAAGATTTTCTTTAACCTTAAAAATCACATCTACGGATTCTTTCGTCGTATTTACAACTTCATGATTTACTAAAATTAGGTAATAACCCTTATCTTCATAATATTTCTGCAATGACCTAACATCAGCATTTAAACTACTGATATCAAGTAGGGTAAAAGGTTTTGTTTTAATTTGTTTTTTTAATTCATCCTCATCTTCTTCTAAATTTCCTTCAAATTTGATAGATCTAATTCTTGGACGTTCCTCAACAACTATATTTAAGTTCAATTTTCCATCCACTACATTTGAATAGAACTCCACTTGATTAAAAAATTTCAATTGATAAATACTTTTAATATCTTTTTGAATAACTTCGCGGCGCAGGGTAGACCCAGGAACAGAATTCATTTTTTCGAGCAAGGCTTGGGATTCAACTTTTCTCAAACCAAAAAAATTTACTTTATCAATTGTGGACCCAAATAAGTCCTCTTCTGAATAAACTAATTGGATTTGAAAAAGAAAAATAAAAAAACTAAATCTTAAAAAGTATTTCATGGTGAACAAAAATCCAAGAGAAAGGAATTTTAACGAATCATCATTTAAATGAAAGTGAAATCATTCTATCCAAAGAGTTTTCCGTCTTCAATCCTTATTTTTCGATTAAATCTGGCCGCAATCCTCTCATCGTGTGTCACCAAAACTAAAGTTGTCTTTAAATTTGTGGATAATCCTATAAGTAAATCAATGACTTTTTTAGAATTATCTGAATCTAGATTACCAGTGGGCTCATCGCAAAGTAGAAGTGGTGCTTCTGTGATAATGGCCCTAAGTAAACTTACTCTCTGTTGCTCACCACCAGACAAATGGTAGGGCAACTTATCTAATAAATGTAAAACCCCTAAATCTTTTGCATGAATCCTTAATCTACTCTCCGCTTCAGGGAGCTTCTCACTGTTATCTC
>Ga0247844_1001444_pt1 | contig 43897 bp, 31 predicted proteins | sample LaCtaG_FD_192421 | JGI IMG/M metagenome (GOLD analysis project Ga0247844, IMG submission 192421) | Freshwater microbial communities from meromictic Lake La Cruz, Castile-La Mancha, Spain - LaCruzMarch201714.5m_1 | ecosystem: Environmental > Aquatic > Freshwater > Lake | place: Spain: Castile-La... | reverse complement strand
CTTTTATTGGATTTCGAGATACGAAAATCAACTAATAATAATAAATCATTAGACGATGTGATGAGGTTGCTATACGACAAGTATTATAAATTTGAAAAAAGAGGATTTACGGAAGCTGAATTTCAGTTTTCCTGCGAACAAATTGCTGGCGTATCTTTATCTGAATTTTTTGAGTATATATATACTACTAAAGAATTGGATTATGAAAAGCATTTAGTTCATGCCGGGTTAAAAGTGGACAAGATAAAATCAAAAGAAGGGAGTAATATTTTTAATCATACTATTTCTAAAATCGATAATCCAAGTCCGCTGCAGCAAGCGATTTATAGCAGTTGGGCTGGCGAATAACATAGATAAAGGATAAAATTAAGTATCTCACCTGTTTTAATGAGTAGTAAATGTGGCTGATTTCAAATTCTATATGAAATAGTGCACCTCGGATTTTTTGGTTACGTTCAATAAAAAATACTGTTCCAGAAATCTGGAAGTCAGGTTGCTTATTTTCAACAAAATATTTATGTAAAGCTAATATAGTATCCGATCATCACGGGTTTGTCAAAAGTGGGTGTAAAGATGCAAACCCGGAGTTTTGTGCTTCGAAATCCGCAGAAATAAAAAAAGACCTGTCATTTCTGATGGGTCATAATTCTTTACTTGGTTACTTTATCTGTCGATTAGAGGCGCTTGTCCAAGCATCACAAAAAAGGAGTGTATATTAAGTTTCTGTCATATCCCTTCAAAGTAGGAAGTGACCATTAGAATGTAACATCAAAATAAATTTTAATATGACAGACTTAGAATTCTTTTTTAAATATGAAAAAGATATCAGCGGAAAGACAACATTTAGTAATCTTAATTTACTTCGCCGTGACATTTATACTTGCTTTAATATAAATCCAAATGACCTTCAATCCACCATCGGTTCCTCTGCTCTTTGGCCTGGGACGTTGGCTATTTTTGCAGGAATAGATCTGTTAGCAAAATTCTATTCAGGAAACGATAACTATAATAAATCAAGACAAGCCTTCAAAGATTACACTTATGAATTTATTGACCAAGCTTATGTTGAGGAGTTGTATCAATTAAGAAACGCTTTGCTCCACAGCTTTGGCTTGTATAGTGTGAATAGTAAAAAAAAAGTTTACAAGTTTTTTCATAAAAAACAATTTAACCAATGATAGGTGTATTGTTTCAATAAAGACACTTCACCACAAATTTGAGGAATCAATCATTAACTTTCATAATAGATACAAGGATTTGGACAGTTATGATAAATTTGACGAGTTGTTTAAAAAATATGGGATATCCGAAATTGGAAATTCTCTTTATTAAACCATTTATGAGTTAACTATTGAGTAATCTGACTTATTAGAAATTTTGTTTACATATTGACTATCATACAAGTCATTTAGACTATGCAGAAATCCATAAGTTTTTGCAAACCAAAAGGCCTAAAATTAATCTTATACTGTAAACAAGAAAAAAGATAATATCGTAAACAGCGGTCCAAGAACATTTTTTTCTAATTTTTAGAAATTACTATAAAGTAACACAAAGGGTTTAATTACCATAAAAATGATTTTCAAGCCTGATTAAGTTTTTTTGATACTTGCCAAATATACATTATAGTCTTCCATTTTTAAGTATCTCCCTTCCAAGTTGCTAACCATTTTATACGGGTTAAAATATTAGTATGTTGATAATTAGTCTTCTACGTGATATTGAAGTTTTTTTTTCAAATGTTTAGTAAAACATAACATTCAAACAAAATTTTTGAAAATTTGGATTCAAATTTCAAGTAAAATCATTTTTTTTGACTGAAATTTTATTGGCTATTGGTTTAGCCCCTTAATTATCGGACTTTTAATTACGTTGGTTACAAAAATAAATTAAATCCTCATAAATTTGCATCAGCGAATGTCGACCGAAGGTGACTATTTTACCGAAGTTGATGTATTGTGTGGGCCCGCCAATACTAACCTATTTAATAAAGTCCATCGAAGGCTTTATTAAATAAGCGAATGTCTCCTTCAGGTTCTTAATCCCCGATGTTCATATTTATTAATTTCAGGAATCCCCTTGATGTCCTGGTAAGCTACTTTTAACTTGAACCTTGTCCTGTTATTTGTTGAGCGTATGGTTTCTATTTTTTGCATATCGTATAATGCCCAGAATTTTGACGGCGGTAGGCCGGCAATGGAGCCATGACAACGTTCGTTATTATAACTTAAATAAAATTGTTGAAGGCGGCTTTCCATTGCTGTCAGGTTCGTGAACAAATCATTTTCCAGCGCTTTACCCAAAATACTGTGAAAGCTTTCAACATGTCCATTTTCCTCCGGCGTATAAGGGTGTGTGAAAACATGATTCAACTGGTTTTCTTTAAAAAAAATCAGATAATATACTGGCGCTAAATTGCTTGCCGTTATCGTTTCTTATCTCTACAGCTATCTCTTGTGCTTTTATATTAGCTGGTTGTAGATATTCCGCTATCACATGCTCCCACAATGCTTTCACCTGAATGGCCTTCATGGCATAGCCTACATCCCAGGAAAGTACATATCGTGTGAAAGTATCCAATATAGTCAGTACGAAAGCGTATTTGCGTGTCCCATGTATCCAAAAATATTTAATGTCCATTTCAATCAAGCGAAGGGGTTCTTTGGGAGCCACCCGTCCGTAGGTCACAAAATTACGCCCGGTTCGCTTCCTTGGATCCTCCAAGAGCATGTGCAAAAACATGAGTCTGTAAACTTTTTTATGGTTGATATAATAACCCACCATTTGAAGATTTCTTGTAAGCATTCGATAGCCATTGGGCAAATCAGGATTCAGTTTCATGGCAACAATCTCATCTACCACTTCTTTATTATCCACTTCATTAACCTCGGAGGTAACCATATCTTTCCGTCGCGTTTTTGTAGTACCTTGCCGTCCAACTTTTTGTCCACTCAAAGGTTGGTAAAACTGATGTTTTGATAACTGCGCGATGGAAAGGCAATCGTCTCTGCGCATACCTAACCCCATGTATTGTCTCACTAGTGCCTCTTTCTCAGTTCTGGATACTTTTTTTTTAACAAGTCATCCTTTAATCTGGATTCAAGTTCTTTTTCCGCAAGCATCAACTTGAGCGCTTCATTTTCTTTTTCAAGTTTCTTGATCAGCACCTCGTGGTCTTTTACAACCTGGTGCGTCAAACCTTCCTCTCCATAAACGTTGAATTTCTTACGCCAATAATAATACGTCGCTGGAAATAAGCTATACTTCGCTAATGTGACCTTAATGCCATTCCGCTTTCCTTCATCCAATATAGCAAGCTTTTCTTCCTTACTGAACTTTTTAATGCCTTTGTCTGTCGTTTTCATACTCATAATTACGAATTTTTTTTCGTAATTTATGTCCTTTTATAAAAGGGGTCGAAACAGCTATCACTGTCTAATCTACACATTCTAAAACTGGTAATAAATAATTGAATGAACTTACTACAATTATTAAAAATAGACAAGTCTGACTTTTAGTAAAGCATATTTTAAGAAATTAATTCATGATAACTTACATTTTACACATTTTGTAATTACCCTAGGGAATAAAGCAAATGCTTTAGAAAAACGTAAAGTGGGAAATTTTCCCAGTTAACTTGAATGAAGTATCAAAATAAGTTGTATTTTTGACAAAATTGTCAAGGCAAAAATTTCAAGGTAATGAAAGAAACATTTGGAGAATACATTCATAATTTAAGAGTTGAACACGGCTTAACTCTTACAAAACTTGCAGCTGCCCTTGATATTGATCAATCAACGCTTTCCAAGATTGAAAATCAAAAGCGCAATGTTCCAGAAGAAATTCTTCCCAAACTTGCTAAGGTTTTCAAGTTGGACATCAAGAAACTAGAAAAGGAATTTTTCAGTGAGAAAATCGCTGAAATGATTTATCATGTTTCCGATTCAACAGAAGTATTGATACTTGCAGAGGAGAAAGCGAAATATTACAGAGTTTCAAAGGTTAAACAAGGAAATTTAAAATTTTAAGAAATGGAAAATTCAATAGAACAATATCTAAACAAGGTTATCCAAGGCGATTGCTTAGAAGTTATGAAAAATATTCCAGGTAAGTCAATTGATATGATTCTTTGTGACTTACCCTATGGAACAACACAGAACAAATGGGACTCGGTAATTGACTTAGACCAACTCTGGAAACACTATGAACGAATCATCAAAGATGATGGAGCAATTGCGTTGACTGCACAGGGACTTTTTACTGCAAAGTTAATTATGAGTAACGAAAAATTGTTTAAATACAAAATTGTTTGGATAAAATCAAAATCAACCAACTTTCTTAACGCTAAAAAACAACCACTTCGCAAGCACGAAGATATTTGTATATTCTATAAAAAACAGCCCACATATAATCCACAAATGACAAATGGGGAGGCTTATGATAAAGGCATTAGGAAGGATCAATATACAGGAAGTTATGGAGATTTCAAACCGAAACACATTAAAAGTGATGGTGACAGATACCCAAACGATATTGTCTGTTACGAAGAACAACCTTTTGACGATTTTATATATGTAAAAACAGCAGAATCAGAAGGTCCTGTTTTGCATCCCACCCAAAAACCTGTTGAATTAGGAAGATACTTAATAAAGACTTTTACAAAACCTGGCGATATTGTTCTCGACAATGCATGTGGCAGTGGTAGCCTTTTGCTATCTGCAATCCTTGAAAACAGGCAATTTATTGGAATTGAAAAAAATGAAGACGTTTTACTACATAAAGTAAAACCTGTTGATTATATAAAAATTTGTACTGATAGAATTCAAGAAACACTTAAACGTAAGGAAATTGAAGAATCAACTTTAAGATTATTCAATGAACCAATTGCAAAATATCATACACTTAATTATAAAATCGGAAAAGCAAAATCAAGCTCAGCAATTTACTAGTTGAATTAAATAATCACTTGAAATGGCAAAAGTTACATATAATGAAAGAAGCTGGGCAATAGATGTTATAAGTGAAATCGGCTTGCATCTTGCAAATAAAAGTTGGTATTTTAAAAGTGCGGGAGGCGAAAGCACCATAAGCTCCGAAAAATCAAGTTTATTTCCTGATGTACTAATTTTTAAAGACCAAACAAGAAATATCATTTTGCAAGGTTGGGAATTGAAAATGCCTGATACACCAATTAATGATGCAGAATTAATTCGTAACGCAATCAGAAAAGCCAAAATTTTACAAAGGGATAGTTTTCTTCTGTGGAATGTAAAAAGTGCTATTCTTTATTCTAAACAAGGGGATTCATTCATAATTTTAAAAGCCTGGAATGATGTTGACATTAATAACCGAAGAGAAGTAAAACCAAAAGAAACTCTTTGGAAATCATTATTGCATACCATACTTTCAGACTTAAACGGCTATTTTGAATCAGGAGTAATTTCAGACGAAGTTTCGACGGAAATTTTAGCTGTTGATGCAATAATTGATGTTATTCTAGAAAATATATCCCCGACTGCTGAAAACATCAGGATAAATTTTAGAAGAAATTCAAGACTTGAAGCCGAAATAAACAGCTGGTGGTTATCCTCTGCATCTGAATATGGCTATAATCCAACAAATGCGCAAGACGCTTCAAATAAACTACCTACCCTATCAAAAGTAATTTTAACCGATTGGGTCTTTAAAATCATCTTCGCCAATGTTCTAAAAAGGCATTTTAACGAAGCAAAAGTAATAGAAACCATTAAGAATGAAACTTCAATAAATCAAGCAAAGGGAATAATTACTTCAATATCCGAGCATTGTAATTTTTGGAACATTTTCAGTGATAACCTTGCCATTGAGTTCGTTTCAACTTCTGCTTGGAAACAGATTGTCCAGTTAAATCAGTTTCTTTCATCAATCAATATTGCTGGAATTGAAATAGAAATTCTTCATAATTTATTACAATCTTCCATTGTTTCTGCAAAACGAAAGGTAGCTGGACAATTCGGCACTCCTAAAAAATTAGCAGATTTATTGGTTAGGCTTACCATAGAAGACAAAGAAGGAATTGTAATTGACCCTTGTTGCGGAACAGGAACAATTATCAACCAGGCATACTTGCTAAAAGAAGAATACGAGTTTAACCAAGGCGAAATTATAAACAGCATTTGGGCATCAGATAAACATTCTTTCCCTATTCAATTATCTACACTTACTCTGGCTAAGCCAAGCAATATTGGTAAAGTTTTAAACATTTTTAGAAAGGATGTGATTCAACTAGAAACAGGGCAGAATATAACTTTCAAAGACCCGAACAATGGAAACGATATTGTAAAATTTTTTCCCGCTATTGATTATGTTGTTTCAAACTTGCCATTCATCAAAAGTAAAGAAATTGAAGTATTAAACCCAAATATAACAGAAATAAACAATTTTATTCAAGAAGTAGCAGAAACCTCAAAATCTCTAAGTGGCAAAAGTGATATTTTCGCTTATATCCCCTTTTATTTACATCAATTGCTTTCTGAAAACGGAAAAATTGGGCTGATTCTTTCTAATGCTTGGTTGGGAACTGATTACGGCGAAATTTTCTTAGAATTAATTCAAAAATTCTATAACATTGAAACTGTTGTAATTTCAGGAAAGGGAAAATGGTTTGACAATGCAGATGTAGTCACTACTTTTTTGATTGCAAAAAAACGAAAGCCAGATACTTTAATTGACCAAAACAGAACCATTTCATTTTGCACTCTAAAAGAAAACATTAATGAAATCACTGACATTAAACAATTAAGCGAAAATATTTTGTTAGAAAAAGATAATGAATTTGTAACTATTCAAAATTATTCAGTCAATGACATAATAGACTTTGAATCAATTGGTGTTCCTTGGTGCGGTTACTTCGCAAATTTAAATTGGCTAATGAAAGTTTCAGAAAAATTAATTAACTGTAATCAGTTTTTCAATTTTACTCGTGGTGAAAGAAGAGGTTGGAATGCTTTATTTTACCCTGCAATTGGTCATAACATTGAAGCTGAATACATAAGACCTGTTCTAAAAAACCTAAGGGGAACATCAGGACTTTATAGCTCGGCAGATGCAGAAGCATTCTGCTGTTCAAGAAGTTTTGATGAATTAGCGGAACTTAATCACTCCGGTGCATTGCAATGGATTAAAAGTTTTGAAAATCAAAATAACGAAACTGGCGTTCCACTTACTCAATCTTTGCGTAAAGCAAATATGTTTTGGTATGAGATGAAAACTACTAATATGGCTGACTTTGTCGCAAATGTAAATTACGATAGAAGTTTATTCATTTCGACCTTTGCAAACCGTTCATTCATTGACCAAAGAATGATTGGTCTCTCGCTTAAGGAAGATTACCAAAATGAAACTAGAATTTTATTGCTTGCCTTATTGAATAGTGTTTTAAGTATGTTTTTTATTGAAAGTTTTGGTTTTGGTAGAGGATTAGGAGCACTTGATTTGAGGGCTACAAAATTTGAACGTGATTTTAAACTATTGAATTTTGAACTTTTATCTGACGAACAAAAACAAAGTATTATCAATGCTTTTCAACCAATTGCAAATAGAAATAAGTTGCCTTTGGAACAAGAAGTTGAACAAGCAGACAGAATGAATTTTGAAAGAGTTCTCTTTGAAACATTCGATATTTTTGAGTATTATGAAGCAATAAAATCATCCTTGTTACATCTTTACAGGATCAGGTTTGCTGTAAAAACTAATTAGTAGGGAAAATGAAGTCTGGAGATATATTCTTATCGACGGAAAGTTCGACCAACTTAAGGTTAACAAATAGGAAAGATTTTATTACGGATTTAGACTGCAAATTCCGGTGGCCCAATGGCGACCGGAATATCCACTTCATTCGAGCAAGGTGAACCTCAAAAGAGCCATTTCCCCTTAGCAAACCGATGACTTTTGCCATGTTCAGGCGTTTTTTCAAAATAACCCTGCATGGGTAAATATAATTCATCTATCTTTGTGAGCGAACATTCACTTACTTGATAAATCTAATTAAAATGAACGGTAAAAATAATATTGCGATTGGGTTCCTGACCATGGGACTGTTTATGGCTTATGGTTTTCTATTAATTTACCTCCGTGATTTTGCTCCTGGCAAAGAAGAATGGATTAATTCATATAGCATAGGAAAGCACTTTGAGAGCCGACTCGCTCATGTTCACGGTAACTTGTTTGCCTTTTTAAATATTCTGATTGGTTTTCTACTACTTCACTTCAGAGACAAACTCCAAAACGTGAAAATAATTTCTTGGCTTGGACTTACTGGCTTATTCATGCCATTGGGTATTCTTGCAGAAATATACCTTGGAATGTCTCCAATATTCGTTTTACTTGGTGCAATAGCTATGATAACTTCAGTGCTTTGGCTTGGAATAGCTTTTTTCAAAATGAATTCATTAGCATAAAATAAATAGGTTAAAAATGGAAGCGAACAACAAAAACTTAGAGACCTTAATTAAATTAAGGCACTTATCTGAAGGTTTGAATTCAAACTGGGCTTCATTAAATTCTGCTAAAACCAGAGTAAATCAATTACTTGATGAAGCGAACAACATAGTAAAAATGTTTGGTAGCGAAATTGGCAAAATCAACTTTCAAGAAGATGCAAATTCAATTGATTTGCTAAAGGATATAATTCAATCCCATTTAGCATATTTCAAAAATAAGATTGAAAGCCGGTCAAGTAGTGATATTTCGGCCATGTTTAAGGAGTTCCAGTTAAGCACTGAGTCTATCTCTTCTTTATTTGCAAAAATTGGTAAGTATCCTGATAACCACTTTACAGGTTTGAGCAGTGCTGATTGGTTTGGAATATGGGCAGTCATTCAGTCCAATATTTATACTGTGCAAGGAATTGGTCATTCCGCTTTTATTCAGTTGCAAATATTCGAAAAATTCAATAAACAAGAAATAGATGACCTTAGCAATGAAATAGTTAAATATATGCCGCAATCCTACCATATTGAGGACGCTATTCAATACAAGAAAGAGTACCTGACTGCTTTAGCCCAAATGCAAGAAGAGGCGGATAAAAAAGATAATCTTTGGGATAGGTTCTTAAATTTGTTGGCGGGAAATCTTCCTTTCAAACAAACTCCACAAGAACGCGTGATGATGATGCGTTGGGTAAACGGAGAAAAAGGTGAACTTTAAAAAATTACAATATGACGGGCACAGTAAAAATTTCAGATAGACAACTTGAAATTATCGAGGCGGCAGGAAAAATACTTACTACTTCGGGAGTAAGTGGTTTAACCATTAAGAACCTTGCTAAAGAAATGAAGTTTTCTGAAAGTGCTATTTACAGACACTTTACAAGCAAGGAAGAAATAATAATTGCATTACTTGAATTCCTTGCTAAAAGTATGGACGAACGCTATACAAAGGCAATTTCCAGTGAACAATCACCCGAAGAAAAATTCACAACCCTTTTTCAAAATCAGTTCTCCTTCTTTAAAATGAATCCTCACTTTGTAGTGGCGGTTTTTTCTGACGGTCTGTTGGAAGAAAGTCAACGGATTAACGAAACAATATTGAAAATAATGGGTGTAAAAATGAAGCACTTAATGCCTATTATTTTAGAAGGACAACAAAAGAAGGTATTTACCAATGTAATAAAACCTGATGAATTATTGCATATAGTGATGGGAACTTTCCGGTTGCAAATGTTTAAATGGAGAGTTACCAACTTTCAATTTGACATAAGTATAGAAGGAGACAATATGATAGAATCGGTCTTAATGTTGATAAGAACTACCTAGGAATTTTTTAGTACTCATCAAGTAAATTTTTTTGATAAATGAAGTTAGTAAATATTCACAAACCTTGTCTCGTTCTATTACTAATAGTCATAGGATTTCAATCGGCACAAGCACAAGTATGGTCTCTCCAACAATGTATTGACACAGCGCAGGTTTACAATAAAAAGCTACAAGTGAACCGAAATGATATAGCCATTGGAGAACAACGAGAAAAAGAAGCCAAAGCCAACCTCAATCCAAAAGTGACAGCTAATGCTGATTATAAATACTTTACAAACTTGCCTTATCAGCTATTGCCGCTCAATGCATTAAATCCTGCTGCGCCAGAAGGCGAATTTAGAGCGGCTCAATTTGGCGTTCCGCACAACATCAATCTAAACCTGCAACTTTCTATGCCTTTGTATAATCCGCAACTTTACGGAGCTATTCAAACAACGAAAATAGCCTCGGAATGGATCGAATTGCAATATCAAAAATTAGAAGAGCAAATCTTTTTTGACATTTCCAATCTGTATTATAACGCACAAATTCTGCATCATCAGCTGGCTTTTATTGACAGCAACTTGATCAATGCTGAACGACTATTCAAAAATATGCAACTGCTCAATGAACAATTACTTGCAAAGGGAACAGATGTTAGTAAAGTAAAATTACAGGTAGCTCAATTAACGTCGCAAAAAGTAGGTGTAAAAAGCAAATATGAGCAAGTATTAAATGCCTTGAAATTTACCATAGGACTTTCTTTAGAAAATAACTTACAGATTGAAACCAACATACTTTACGAAAACTCTTTTGAGTATTCATCTTTATCCACATTGGATTTTCGGATGGCAATAATTAAAAACCGTTGGTTGGGTCTTGAATTAAATACACTTAACAAGTCCAGATATCTGCCTTCTTTAAACTTATTCGCTAATTATGGCACCACGGGTTTTGGTTACAACGGTAAACCTAATGGTTTTTTAGATTTCTATCCCATTGGTTTTACAGGTATTCAGTTGTCCTATCCTTTATTTAGTGGGACGGTAACAGAACGAAAAATTAATCAGAAAGTACTTGAACTAAAAAACAACGAGCTTCAAATGGGATTAATTAACGAACAAAATTATTTGCAAGTTGAAAATGCAAAACTCCAAAGGAAAACAGCTAAAAATACGGTGGAAACTTTAACAGAACAGATCCAACTGGCAAAAATAATTTATGAGCAAACGATTGTTCAACAGAAACTAGGCACGGCTACTTTAACAGATATTCTGCTTGCTGACAATTCGTTACGAGAAGCTCAACAAACGTATCTATCCGCGGTCATTGATTATCTAAAGGCAGATTTAGAACTTAAAAAATTCACCGGAAATATTTCATTAACAAAATAATTTTCACAATGAATACAAAATCATCTATCCTAAAAAAGGTTTTATATGTCATCATACCATTGGCGATCATTCCCGTTATGGTCGTTAAGTTGAAGTCCAACAAAGAAATTACTCAGAATAAGATTTATGAATATGACAAAGAACAGGCTGTCAATGTTCAGGCAGATACATTGCATGTTGAAAATGTAAATGCCAAATATTCGTATTCAGGAACATTTGAACCGATCAAGGAAACTAAAATAAGTGCCGAATTACAAGGGAAGATAAATACACTTTTAGTTGACGTTGGAAGCGTAGTAATCAAAGGTCAAACTTTAGTGTTGTTGGATAATTCATTATTGAAACTGCAAGTGCAAACTATTGATGTTCAAGTAGAAGGATTGGAGGCAGATGTAAAACGTTTTATCATTTTGGCTAAAGCAGATGCCATACAAGGTGTACAATTAGAGAAAGCGGAATTAGGTTTAAAATCTGCAAAAGTGCAGAGAGCCATTTTACTCGAACAAATAAACAAAACTTCTATTAAAGCTCCTTTTCAAGGTGTGGTTACCGCAAAACTAAGTGAAGAAGGGGCATTTGCAGCACCCGGAGTTCCATTACTTCAAATAACGGACATTACAAATTTAAAATTTACCGTAAATGTTCCTGAAAATGATTTGAGACAATTCAAATTAAATCATAGCTATACCATAACAGCAGATGCATATCCTGAAATCTCATTTACAGGGAAAGTGACTATGATTGGCAGCAAAGCGAATATGGGTAGTAGTTTTCCTATTCAGTTTACTTTGAATAATACGTCAGATTTGAAAATAAAATCAGGGATGTTTGGTAAGGTGAATTTGGAAAATGCCAGCCAGGAAATGGGAATTATTATTCCTGCATCTGCCATGGTTGGTACCGCTATTCAACCTCAAGTCTATTTGATTAAAAATGGTAAATCTGTTATGCAAAACATCACTATTTCAAAAAATATACAGAACAAAGTGGTTGTATCGAGTGGCTTGAAAGAGGGAGATGTAATTGTAATCAATGGATTTATAAATCTTTATGACGGTGCAAATATTATTGTTAAATAAAATCAGCGACAAATGAATATTACAGAAATTTCAATTAAACGTCCTTCGCTGATAATAGTGCTCTTCAGCATATTAACTTTATTAGGTTTCATCAGCTATAAAAATTTGAGTTACGAGTTAATGCCTGATTTTAATCAACCAGTGGTTGTCATTAAAACAGTATATCCAGGGGCTGAACCAAACGAAGTCGAGACATCAGTTTCACGAAAAATAGAAGATGCCTTATCTAACCTGGAAGGCGTAGATTACCTGGTAACAAAATCATTACCTAACGCATCTATCATCATTGCAAATCTGAAATATGGAACAGATTTAGATAAAACAATGCAAGATGCCCAACGCTATATTGACAATATCCGAAAAGATTTACCGCAAGATATTTTAAGTCCTTTGATGAGTAAAGTTTCGCCAAATGATTTACCTATTATGTCTATTAGTGCAACAAGTAATTTGTCGTCCACTGAGTTTTATCAAAAAATGAAAGATGATTATCTGCCACAAATTCAACAAATAAAAGGCGTTGCAGAGATTACCGTTCTAGGAGGTGAAGAAAGAGAAATACAGGTAAAAATAAATCAAGACAAACTGAAATTGTACAAAATATCTATGATTCAGGTGGTTGAAGCAATTAATAAATCAGGGCTTGATTTACCCTCAGGAAAAGTTCAAACTGATAAGGAAAGTAATTCAGTTCGTTTGACGGGAAAGTTTACCTCTCTGGAAGACATTAAAAACGTTCAGGTGGCGATGCCTGTTTTAGGAAGTCCGGTTTATGTAAAAGATGTTGCCGTTGTTATGGATGGCGTAAAGGAAACAACTTCTATCAGTCGTTACAATGGTAAAAATGGTATTGGCTTAATGTTGAAAAAACAGGGTGATGCAAATGCTGTGGATGTTTCAACCTTAGTTCGTGAAAAGTTTAAATCTATTGAAGAACAAAATGCCAGTGTTGGGATAGCATTTATTATTGCGGACGATAGTACAGACAACACGATTGCGGCCGTTAATTCTGTTGTGTATGATCTTATATTAGCCGTAATACTGGTTTCACTGGTGATGCTTTTATTCTTAAGAAGCTTCAGAAACTCGTTCATTGTTATCGTTGCCATTCCAACCTCTTTAGTTACTGCATTTGCCGTAATGTGGCTTTTAGGCTACACGCTAAACTTAATGACCTTACTCGCAATGTCTTTAATAATTGGTATTTTGGTAGATGACGCGGTGGTGGTTTTGGAAAATATTCAAAAACATTTGGACCGTGGAAAAGATAAACGAACGGCAGCATTGGACGGTCGCATGGAAATAGGATTTGCAGCATTGTCAATCACATTGGTTGATGTAGTTGTTTTCTTACCAATTCTTTTTTTACAAGTGTTTGTTGCCGATATGCTCAAACAATTTTCGGTAGTGGTGGTAACTTTAACACTCACTAGTTTATTGGTCAGTTTTACGCTTACGCCTTGGTTGGTTTCACGTATTGGAAAGAAAGAAGACTTACAGCCGACTAACTTTTTCAATCGTTTCTTGCTTTGGTTCGAGCATCAATTAGAAAATTTCACAAATGGGTATGGCAGACAATTGGAATGGGTCTTAAGCCACAAACTAATTTTTACAGGCTTTGTATTTTTACTTTTTGTGATGACTTTAGGCATTATGAAACAAGGTATTATAGGTAAAGAACTAATCTCAACAGGCGATCAGGGGAAATTCAGAATGGCTTTAGAGTTTGACAAATCAACATCTATTCATCAAAATAATGTAATTGCTCAAAAAATTGAAACGTACATCATCCAGCAACCTGAAGTGGCAACGGTATTCAGCAATGTTGGTGGACCAAGCACAGGAATAGGAAGTTTAGGTGTTGGTTCGGCAAACAAAACTGAATTTACCATTCAATTAAAACCTAAAAAGGAATTAAAAAATCTTCCTACTGAAGCGTTTATGAAGAAGCTCCGGGAGGAATTAAAAACCCAGTTTACGGGTATTAATTATTCAATGGCCGCATTGGGGTTAATACCTCGTTCAGCGCCCATTGAAATTACATTAAGCGGAAGCAACTCAAATCAAGTGATGCAAAGCGGAAATAATCTGAAAGCAATGATTGAAAATATTCCCGGTGCAGATAATGTTCGCTTATCCGTTGAAGCTGGAAGTCCTGAATACAAGATTATTCCTGACAAAGATAAAATGCAACGATTAGGTTTAACAACCGCTTACATAGGCATGAATCTAAGAACAGCATTTACTGGCAATGACGATGCGACCCTAACCGAAAATGGAACAGAATATCCTGTGAGAATTTGGTTAGATGAGTTTAGCCGGCAAAATTTTGAAGATGTGCAACAACTTTCCATCATTAACCCAATGGGTTTGCCCGTGGAAGTTTCACAATTTGCCATCGTTGAGCAAGGTAATTCTCCTTCATTATTGGAAAGAAAAGACCGCCAACCAGCAGTTACACTAACTTCTGACGCACTGGGAAGACCTTCGGGAACGGTAGCCGACGATGTGGTGGCTTATCTCAAAGAAAATCCGCTACCAAATGGAATACAGATGACCTGGGGTAGCGATATCAAAAGACAGAATGATAGTTTCGGTGCATTAGGTTCAGTTTTACTCATTTCGTTTTTACTGATTTACCTCATTATGGTAGCACTTTATGATCATTTTATTTATCCATTAGTCGTTTTACTTTCAATACCGGTTGCAGGTATTGGGGCATTTTTCGCATTAAATTTATCGTTAAGTAATTTGAGTTTGTTCGCCTTACTTGGTTTGATAATGCTAATGGGGTTAGTGGTGAAAAATGCTATTTTAATTGTGGATTTTACCAACCAATTAAAAGCAGAAGGTAAATTTTTTAAAGAAGCGTTAATCATTGCAGGAAAAGGTCGAATGCGACCAATCCTTATGACAACACTTTCAATGATTGTAGGCATGCTTCCTATCGCAATGGCCACAGGAACAGCGGCAGAATGGAAAAATGGACTTGCCTGGGTAATCATTGGTGGACTACTCTCCTCCCTTATTTTGACTGTGTTTTTAATTCCGATGGTCTATTATTTAGTTGACACAGCGAAGGAAAAACTAAAAAACAAGAAAATAGGGATGTATTTCTTACTAAAATAACAATGACCAGGGACAAACGCTGGCTGAAAGGATATTTCAGGTAAAAGTGAGCCACTTGAGATTGAAATCCACTTTTTCTCATCAACCATATTTTTCATGAAGGGTTTCATTTTATCACTACCTGAAATGTACCTTTTTTGTGTTTTATTCTTGAAGATACAAAATTGCGAGGTAGTTTGAAAGACAACCAAACCGACAAAAGAATCGTTTAAAATTGTTAATTTGCCGAACTAACAAAAGAGACTTCTTGAAAGTAGAACAGAACATATCAAGACTTAAATACCTGCTGACATTGTACAAGATGACAGTAGAAGACTTGTTATTGTTTGCAAGCGAAGGGCTTAATAAACCATTAACCAAAGACGACATTTTATCTAATGAGATAAAGGTTAGTCACTTAAAACGGATAGACAAGGTTTTTAACAAAGGACTTCACTACTATTTAGACCCAAAATTTCCAGAAGTTTCAAAAGACGCCAGTATTTTTTTCAGGAAAAATAAGTTTGGGACCGAACTTACTATTGGTGCGAAGAAAATTGTAAACCAATTTGAAGAATTTAAAATATCATTTTCAGCTATTTCAAAATTAGCTGAGATAAATATTGACAGGTCTTTGCCAGTCTTTTCCGTGCAAGACGACCCCAAAGTTGTTGCCATTAAAATCAGAAAAGAATTATACCCTGATTTTAACCCGATGCCAAAAGAGTTTTTACGAGCATTGATTTCAAAATTTGCTGAAAAAAATATTTTGGTTTTCGAGTTTGTAGAAACTTGGAATAAAAAAGAAAAAGCAAATATTGACGGCTTTTATCTTGCCCCAAATGTAATTGTTCTAAAACGGCACCAATCTTCTTTCAGAAGAGAGATTTTTACTCTTATACACGAATTAGGACACTACTTGCTTAACGAAGAAGAAATTGAAGAACTTGATATTTCAAACTTCGCAAACAACAAACTTTCAGACATTGAAAGATGGTGCAACGACTTTGCATACTATTTTTTAGTGGGAGAATACAATAAAGCATTTGAACAAATTGACAAAGCTGACGGAACAAATGACTATCAGTTTGAACTGATTGAAAGAATTTCAAAGCATACACATTTAAGCCAAATTGCACTATTTACAAAATTACTATTTCAGAGAAAAATTTCTCAAAACAACTATAACATAATAGGGGCAGATTTTGACGAACAATATAGAATGCGTCAAGAAGAAGGAAAAAAACAAAGAGAGCTTGACAAATTGCAAGGTATTCAAAAAGGTGGTTCAACCCCCAAACCTATTAATTCGCCATTGCTCATATCAACCATTCAGACAGCTTTCTATGAAGGAGTTATAAATGAATACGATGTTTGTAAAACGCTAAATATTTCACCTGATAAACTAAAAAAGTATTTGCAATGAAAGTAGTAATCGACACAAATTCGCTCTTGTCGTTGGTTCGTTACTACTTGCCATTTGATAAAAAAGGAGTTCTATTTCAATTTATCAAATCAAAAATCGAGAACGGTGACGTTATAATAATTGACAAGGTTCTCGAAGAATGCACTTACAATTCAAAAGGGCTTGTTATAGAGAAATTAAATTACTTAGCTGATAAAGCATTTTTGAAAACTGCAAAAGTTCCATATAAATCAGATAGCTTACTTGTTCCAAACACCAAACAGTTCTTTCATCAGTTAAATAGTGTATTTGTTAACACACCGATTAGAAGAAAACTGACAGATGTAGAATTTGAAAATCAAAAGAACTCTTACATTGATAGTGCAGATATGAAACAAGTTATTTTTGCTTTAAATCTAAAGAATAAAGGCGAGCAGGTGTTTTTAGTTACAGAAGAGACGGAAAGCAGTAATGACAACAAACTATTCAAAAAGATACCTGCAATCTGTAAGGAATTAAAAATCGAAACAATGACTTTACCCGAATTAATCGCAAAATATGACGGTATTGACATTGACTGTTATTAGTTCTTTAACAATGTGTTATGGTCAAATAACGGCGGTTTCCCTACACGCGGCATCAAAGGTCTCCATAAAAATCAACTTGCTTGTAAGTTTGAGATTCAATTCTTACATTTGGGTATATGAACCCGCACTTCTGTCAGCCGCGGACCGTTAATCGATGCTCACCACTCCAATGACAATAATCAAAGAAATTTGGAAAATAGTAACTTATAAGTTGCATTTGTATTATGAACGAAAAAGTCCGTGAGGTAGTAGAAATTGAAAAAGCACTCCAATTGATGCAGAAGTATTACAAAACTAAAAAGAAATAAAATGAGTACAAGAAGTTGGAAAGAAATCAAAGATGAAGTATACGGTATAAAAGGCACCTCTAGGCGTGATGCTTTAGAACGTGAATTCGAGTCATTTGAGATCGGGTTACTATTAAAAAAGGCTCGAGAGGATAAACATTTAACCCAAGAACAACTTGCGGAATTAGTGGATAAGAAAAGAACTTATATTTCAAGAATTGAAAATGAAGGTAGCAATATGACGCTAAAAACATTATTTGAAATAGTCGAAAAAGGATTGGGTGGCAAAGTAAAGATTTCCATCCAAATATAAGTGCATCCTCTAATAGCAAATAAGCTCCACTTTTACGAAGTCAAAGCCGTAAACCTTTATTTGCAAGCTTATTAAGACATAAAAACATTGTTTTCAGACTAATCCAACCCTTTTATCAACCTTCCACTTCCGCTGCTTCCAACATGAAATAGTGCAAATCGGTATTTTTCATGAAGGGTTTCATTTTATCACTACCCGGGCCAAACATAGCTAATTCCACATAATCAGCAGAATGATCCATACTTATCCAGCTAACACTGGTTCTCGATTTTTGTATTTCAGCCAAAGTACTGAAGGGTAAATTAGCATAATTATAAACACCGTTTTCTCCTTTCGTCAATTTCAGATAATAATTCTGGAGTGTTTTAGCCTCCTCATCTGTCATGATAATGTTAGAGGCAAAATTTACCCGTTCTTTAATTTGTGCCAGGGTTGATTCCGGCGTAAAGCCACGAAGAATCCAGTCATTGGAATGTTTGTAAGTGTGAAGGGAATCAAAATTGGCATTCACATTACTTCCCGCTACAAGTCCTGGATTAGCATTTCCATGATCGGTAGTAATAATAACCAACGTATTTCCATCAGCTTCAGCAAAGTCTATAACCGTTTTAATTGCTTCATCAAAAGCAATCTGGTCATAAACGAGCCCGGCGGCACAGTTGGAATGAGCAGCCCAATCGATTTTACCACCTTCAACCTGGAGAGCAAAACCATTTTTAGCCTTCTTCATTTTATTGATAGCCACCATGGTCATTTCAGCTAACGACGGAATCTGGTCAGCAACTTCCTTGCTATTATCTCTGTCAATGGTATAGGGAAGTCCATCTTTATAGAACACCCCAAGAATGGGTTTTTCGTTATTTAGGGCCATCATTTCAGATCGGTTATTAGCGACCTGAAAGCCATTAGCGCGATATTCGGCATAAAGATCTCTTTTATCTTCCCGCGTATCTTTGGAAAAATATTCATGACCACCGCCCATCATCACATCAAATTTCAGCGACATATAATTTACGGCAATCTCAGGTTGAGCATTTCTGCTTTTGCTGTTTACACAAAACCCGGAAGGCGTTGCATGGGTAATAGGAACGGTTGTAACACAGCCTGTCATTTTACCCGCTGCCTTAAATTTTTGCCAGATAGGCATATTCTCTTCTCCGTTTGGACCTATGTTTAAGGAACCATTATTTACCCGTTTGCCTCCACCCCAGGAAGAACTTGCAGCAGCGGAATCCGTAGTAAGTGAATTGGCAGAAGCCATATCCATGAGTCCACGGCTAACCTTATTTTCCCTGTACAAATTAAGCCAATTTGAACCTTTTCCCATTTTGCGTTGAAGCAGCATATCAGCCATATTCAACGTTCCCGTACTCATGCCATCACTCACCATTACGATTATATTCTTAGCTTTTCCCTTTGAACCAGGAAATAAAAGCTTACTATTTTCACCCTGACCATTTGCCTGGCTAAGGAATAAACTGCCTAATGCGGCGAGGGAAGAATTGCGAAAAAATTGCCTGCGTTTCATCATGATTAATTTGTTGGCGCTAAAGTAGCTAAAAATTAAGAAGTAAAATCAGCCTTTAAGTAAAGGTTTTGTTAAATATTTACTTGTTTGCCCGTTTCCACTGACTTATAAATGGCTTCTACGATAATGGTGTCCCTAAGTCCTTCCTCACCAGGAACCAACAGATTTGATTTGGACATTATGGCTGCACAATCCTCATCCATTTGTTTTGCTTGCTGATTTGGCACAGCAAATTTTATCTGAGTGCCATCAGACAGACTACCCATATTTCCACTATATGAGGAATGCGGTTCCATTTTCAACCAACCTTTTTCGTAATTGACGTGAAGATGATTCATATTCACTCCATAACTGGACATGCACGAAGCCCTTGCACCACTCGGAAATTCCAGAAAAAACTGAATCGTTTCCTCCACTTCGGTATATATTTCAGGACGGGTTGTTGAAGCCTGTGCTAATACACTGATTGGTTCTTCGCCGGTAGCTAATCGGGCACCTTGAAGAGCATAAACACCCATATCACCCATGACACCGCCGCCCATGGCCTTTTTCTGTTTCCAATGGGTAGAACGGCCATCAAAATAACCGGCAGCACTGGTCAGTAATTTCACCTTCCCAAATTTTTTCTCTTTGGCAACTTGCATATAAGCCTGGATATTAGGGTCATGTTGACACCTGTAACCTATGGAGAGATTAACTTTATTCTGAGAAGCGGCACGAATCATTTCCATACAATCTACTACAGAGGGCGCCATAGGTTTTTCGCAAAACACATGTTTTCCTGCATTGGCAGCACGAACTGAAAATTCCTTGTGCATGGAAGGAGGTAAAACAACATAAACTATATCTATGTCCGGATTATTGGCTATGTCATCAAAATTCTGATAGTTATAGATGTTTTTTTCAGGTATATTATATTTTAGTTTCCAACTTTCAGCTTTTGATGGCGTTCCGGTTACAATGCCAGCGAGGTAGCATTTTTCAGTTAATTGAAGGGCGGGAGCCAGTAAATCGGTGGTATAATACCCCAAACCAACTAAAGCAACACCCAATTTCTGTTTTTCAGGCCTTGTCGCACCCAAGAGAGGGAGAGATGAAAAAAACGCAGAGGCACCTACAGCGGAGGAAGCAAGGAGAAAATCTCTTCTTTTCATAATTTAGGGATTATTAGGTAAAACGTACTAAAAATGGCGTTGATTTAGCTAAAATAACATTTAATCTCCTCTTTTTTAAAATTTTATTAGAACAATGGTTATCAAAAGGGAGAAACGGTCTCTTAAGAATATAATTTATCCAAAAAATCGGAAATGGATTTCACTAAGGATTATAGCAATTTTACGGTTACTGATTTTATGTCAGATCCACTATTCCGGAAGTGGGTATTAGAGAAAGACGCTAAAGCAAGTTCGTTTTGGCAATATTGGATGCTTGAAAATAATGAAATGTCGGCAACCGTAGAGGAGGCCAGAATGCTTTTAATGAAAGTACAGGAAGAACAAGTTTTATTAAATGATGTAGAAATAGAAAACGCCGTCGATAAAATTTTTCGACAAATAGAAGTAAGAAATTTGAAAAAGGTCGAATACGATTTTTTCGATTTACTAAGAATTCATGCGTTGAAGTTATCATATACTGTGATTTTGGTCATTATTGCATTAACTGTTTACCGCCTTTCAGATGACGTTGCATCAAGTGAAATTTTAAGTAATAACAAAGAGCCATTGCCATTGGAAAATGATATTCCTGTGGGTTTTAAATTATTAAGCGAAAGGATTCATGCTGATAAAAAGGCAATAACTATTCTATTAAAAGATGGAAGTAAGGTGCGCCTGGAGAAAGGAAGTCAACTAATATTTCCAAAAAATTTCAGCGGTGAAACCAGAGAAATATACTTGGTTGGATCCGCTTTTTTTAATGTTGCTAAAAATCCGTCGAAACCTTTTTTAGTCCATTCTAACGGGGTTGTTACTAAAGTAATTGGTACAAGTTTTAAGATTGATGCTTTCAGTAAAAATGTAAAAGTTATGGTTAAAACGGGCAAGGTGGCCGTTTTTACAGAGGGTTTAACAAATAAAGAGGATGTTGAAAAATCTGCTATCGTGCTTACACCCAATCAAGAGGTTACCTTCAAACAAGAAATAAACCGTTTCGAAAAATCAGTTCAGCAAACACCTATTATTTTGACAAATGAACTCAGATTTAGAAATTTAAAATTTGAAGATATGCCTGTTGCCCAAGTTTTCAAATCATTGAACGAGGCCTACGGAATTGATATATTATTTGATGAAGAAATGTTTCGACACTGTTTTATTACCACTTCTTTAACAGACGAATCATTATTTGATAAGCTTACTATTATTTGTAAAACCATAGGTGCCAGTTATCGACAGATTGATGCCAAAATTATTATTTCAGGAAGAGGGTGCCGTTAAATATGATTTTATGTCTGTGACATTGAACTTTAAACTGGATTTTTTTATGAAAAACAAAGGGGAATCTCCTAAAATTTTAATAAATGTTATGAAAAAAACATTTGTTCAATTTATATTTTCTATCATTTTTGTAAGTATTTCTGCTGCAAACGATAGCCATGCTCAAGGTATTTTAAATCAAAAAATATCACTTTCATTAGAGGATGTAACCATAAAAGAGGTTCTTCAGGAAATTGAAGAATGGATGGACGTAAAATTTTCCTATAATTCGAGGAAAATTAATATCAATGAAAGGATATCAATAAATATTAAAGAAAATGAACTATCTGAGGTTCTAACCAACCTATTTAAAAAGAAAAATGTAAACTTTGAATTAGTTGGAACGCGACAAGTTATTTTAACCTCGGGGAATGAAGACTATTCTACGCAAACACTGGTAAAATCAAATCTTGTACTGACTAAAAATATTATCATAAGTGGTAAAGTTACAAATGAGCAAAATGAGCCGCTAATAGGTGCAAGTGTCCTGCTCCAAGGTACTACCAAAGGAACAACTACCGATGTGGAAGGGGGTTATTCACTGGAAATTACCGAGGAAGAAATAAAAGGGGTTTTACTTTTCAGTTATGTTGGCTATGAAAATAAGACTAGTCTTATAGGGTTAAATACCATTATAAATATTGTGCTAAAAGAAGGAGCTTCATTAGAAGAAGTTGTAGTTGTTGGGTATGGCACTCAAAAAAAAGTTAGTTTAACAGGTGCTGTGTCCAGCATTAAACCCAATGATTTGTTAAAAGCTCCTGTTTCAAGCGTAGCCAACGCTTTGGGAGGTAGAACGGCAGGGATTATTTCAGTTCAAAGAACTGGTGAACCTGGCAGAGATATTGGAGATATATTTATAAGAGGAATTGCCACTTTTGCCGGCGGAACCAGTGCCGGACCATTAGTTTTGGTGGATGGCGTTGAAAGGAGTCTGGCGGGAATCGATCCATATACCATCGAAAGTTTAAATGTTTTGAAGGATGCTTCTGCTACGGCAGTTTTTGGGGTCAGAGGTGCCAATGGTGTCATCATTATTACTACAAAAACAGGGGAACAGGGAAAACCTCAATTTACATTTTCAAGTAATTTAGGTGTCCAAAATCCTATAAGATTGCCGAAACTACTGGATGCTGTAGGTTATGCTCAATTGAGAAATGAAGCAGAGGCGAATGATCTGAACAATGTGAATGCACGAAAATTTAGCGACTGGGATATTGAGCGGTTCAAAATTGGAGATGACCCTTACTTTCACCCAAATATTAATTGGTTCGACTACATGCTAAAGGAGCGTTCTCCTCAACAGCAGTATAACTTGAATGTTAGTGGCGGTATGCAAAATGCAAGATATTTTGTTTCGCTCGGATTTTTAAATCAGGATGGAGCCTATAAAGTGGGTGATTTATTTAAAGAATTTAGTGCAAATCCGAATTACAAAAGATATAACATAAGAACTAATTTCGACTTTAATTTATCGAAGAATCTATCATTATTTATCAAGGCTTCCTCAGAAATTCAAGATGCAAATTATGCAAATAGCGCAACAAGGGATATTTTTTCTACGATTCTTTCGGCAAACCCCATCATGTCTCCAGTGATATTTGACAATAAAATGATACGAAATGTGGAAGGTTTGACCGCTTTTCAAATTTCGAATACTCCATTATATCAAATGTTGTTTAACGGGTATAATACAAATTTTGGTAGCCGGCTTAATATAAATATAGGGGGTAGATATAAACTAGATAACCTTGTCAAGGGATTGTCGATAAGAGGTATGGTCGCTTATGATAGTTACTATCTGCAGACAAATCGCAGAACGAAGCAAATTCCCATGTATGACCTTAGGCGAAACCCAACGGCAAAATCTTTTCAGGACAGTATAAACCCAATAACAGTGGTGAATCAGTTTGAGGGGCCAGTGATTTTTAATGGGGAGAGTTTTGTAAAAAACAGGAAAGAATATGCCGAAGCAGCAATAGAGTATAATAAAAACTTCAATGATCATGGCATTACTGCTTTAGTACTGGGAACTGCAGAACGTTATTATGATGGGGGTAATCAGCTGCCATTTAATTATTTAGGTGTGGTAAGTAGGGCAACATATCAATTTAAAACAAAGTATTTTTTTGATGTCAATGTTGGGTACAACGGCTCGGAAAATTTTGCAAAAGGAAAGCAATTTGGCTTTTTCCCCTCCTTTTCAACGGGGTACATCGTTTCAAGTGAACCATTTTTTCCAAAAACTAAAAGTATATCCTATTTAAAATTCAGGGGATCTTATGGCATCGTTGGAAATGACAAGATTGGCGGAAACAGGTTCCTTTTTACTCCATCATCCTTTGTATCCGGGGGGAATTACTTTTTAGGTTTGGCAAACACCCCATTACCTGGCTATCGGGAGGGAACGATTGGTAATCCAAATGTTACCTGGGAACAGGCGAAAAAGCTAAATATAGGTACTGATTTCAGAATAATTAATGACCTTATTTCGGTAAGTGTAGATTATTTTAAGGAAGAAAGAAATAATATTTTATGGAATCTGAATGTCCCCATTACTTTTGGCGCTGGAAATTTAATTTCACCCTATAATATAGGTGTAGCTGAAAACAAGGGTTTTGAAGTAGAAATGGGTTATCGCGCAACGGCTGGAAAGGCTGTCACCTATTCCATAAATGGAAATTACACCTTTGCAAGAAATAAAATTGTTTACATGGACGAAACACCGCAGCCCTTTCCGGGACTTGCGGCAACAGGTTCTCGAATTGGTCAATTAAAAGGCCTTTTAGCTAATGGACTTTTTAACACCGCAGAGGAAATTGCAGATCCATCCAGACCTAAATCAGTTTGGGAGGGTGCTGGATTGAAACCAGGGGATATCAGATATGTCGATGTGAATGAAGATGGAAGAATTGATGATAACGATCGGGTAAATATTGGAAATCCAAATATTCCTGAAATTATTTATGGTCTTACCACTGGCATCCAATGGAAAGGATTTGAATTGACTATCTTTTTACAAGGTGCTGAAAATGTTTCCGCTTATCTAACCGGGGAAGCTGTATGGCCTTTCATTGCCGGAACAAAAACAGCCTTTGAGAATGCAACGGAACGTTGGACCGAGGAAAGATATTTAAAAGGGGAGACTATTTCCATGCCGCGATTAACGGCTAGTCCGGAAGCAACCAAACATAATTATAGGCCTTCTTCCTTTTGGATGCAAGATGCTTCCTATTTACGTTTAAAAAATGTCGAGCTCGCTTATACTATTGGGAAATCTCCACTCAATAAGTTAGGTGTTAAATCTTTCCGCATGTATATAAATGGTCAGAATTTGTACACCTGGACAAAGATGCCCTTTTTTGACCCGGAAATTGCAAACTCAAATGGGGCAGTTTATCCAATGACCCGCATTTTTAACGCAGGTTTTAATTTACAATTTTAAAGTTAATATGAACACGATGAAAAAATCGGAGTCCTTTTTTATTTTTTTGATGTTAGCTCTTTTTGCTTCAAGTCAATATGCTTGTAAAGATTATCTTGAACAACCAGTAGGAAGTATTATAACGGTTGACTCCGTTTTTAATAATCCTGATAATGCAATGAGAGCTCTTTGGAATGTCTATGCTACCAGCGTGGTGAATGGATTCATTACAGGGGATGGAGGTTCGGGTCTCTCTGATGCAGGAACAGTAGATGGCTTACTTCTCGGAGCAAGTGATGAGGGGGATCAATTTGGATCAGGAGGACGCTCAAATCAATTTAATGCAGGAACCTGGAATGCTAATAATCAAGATGAATTTTCTTTGGGAAGGGTTATGCTAGGCATTAGAAATGCTAATATTTTTCTTGAAAATGTAGATAAAGTGCCCTTTATTACAACAAGTAACTATACCTGGGCGCCCCAATTGAAGGAACAAACGATAGGCGAAGCAAAAATTTTACGTGCCCTGATGTATTATGAAATGATGATTCGCTATGGAGGTGTTCCTATTATTAATGAGGTGCCAAAAGTTGTGATAAATGAAGTAGATGGAATTAGCAGGGCTGAAATTTCGCCGTTGGGCGTTAGGCGTAGCTTGAAAAGTACCATTGATTTTATATTAAAAGATTGTAATGAAGCTATTCCAGTGCTTCCAAATAGTTATCCAAATTCAGATATTGGAAGAATCAATAAAGGGGCTGCATTGGCATTGAAAGCGGTTACCTTACTTTGGGCAGCAAGCCCGTTGGTAAATACAAATAAACCTCCCCTTTCTTCAGGTTTTGATAGCTTACTCTGCTTAGGAAATTCAGATAATTCAAGGTGGAACGCCGCCGCTGAAGCTCATAAAGCATTGCTGGATTGGGCTACACAAAATGGTTACAGACTATTGGACGATCCTGCGTTGGGGAAAATAGAAAGTTATAATTATGCAACAGGTGCCGCTTTAGATCCAAGAAATAAGGAACTCATTCTTTATGACAAGTCTCATGGCCAACAGGCAGGTGGTGCAAATATCGTTAGGTGGGGCTGTCCTATTTATTTCTCCTGGGGAAATGTTGTTATGGCCGTACCCATTAATTTTGTTTTGAAAACGTTTAGAGATAATGCTGGAAATGATGTCCAAATTCCTAATCAAGGGAATTTTACAGAGCTGAAAGCTATCTTAAAAAAAATGGAACCTCGTTTTCATGCCATTGCCTGGTGGCCCGGTTCTCAATATACCTTCACGGGCTTGATGAACGCCCAAGGTGGTAACGATACCGCTAAATTTTTATTCAAAAGGGGAAGTATGAATGGGAATTTTGTTCAGACAGGAGCCGGTCCCCAATTAATTGGCAACGGTGTTCCAAATGGATTTCATCAGAAAAAATTTATAAATCTGGTGAATGCAAATAATGGAACCGTAAATCTTTACTGGCCGGTTTTTCGACTTAGTGAATTTTACTTGGGGTATGCTGAAGCTTTAAATGAAGTGAATCCTTCAAATCCGGAAATATTGAATGCCTTAAATGAGGTTAGGAAAAGAGGTGGCTTACCATTACTGGAACCAGGAAATAATACCTATCAGGCAATCCTCGGAAATCAAAGTAATATCAGGAATTATATTAGAAGGGAAAGAGCAGTAGAATTATACGGAGAGGAACATCGGTTTTTTGATGTTCGACGATGGAAAATTGCGCAAGACGAGGGCGTAATGAAAGGACAGTTTTCCAGGATTTTTCTATTCGAAAATAGCACAAAAGCTTACGTCCAGCCTACCACTTCTATGACGCCGGCGCAAAGGGCAGATAACGATAAAACCCTGTCCTATAAAATTGAAACCTTTGAAAATAGAATATGGGAAGATAAAATGTATTTCTATCCTTTTCCTCAAAGTGAAGTGAATAAAGGTTTTCTAAAGCAAAATCCAGGTTGGTAATTTATGTGCTCATTTTCTAAACGAATTGATATGTTTACGAAGCAAATTATATGTTTAAAACTTTTATTTTTATTTGTATCAACCCTGGGAATTCCTCTCATTGCCTTTGCCCAGGTGAATGACTCCGCTACAGTAGAAACTTTTCTTTATAGTAAAGTACCAAAATCTTTTGGAAAATCAATAACGAAAAGGTTAAATACATCTGCTACCTCGACCGTTTCATCAGATATTTTCAGAAAAATAAATACACCAACGCTGGGAAATACTTTAATTGGTCAATTACCTGGTCTTTATCTGGCCCAAAGAGGTGGCGCTCCGGGAAATAATGATTTTCCTCTAATGAGTATTAGAGGTCGTCAAACTTTTCAGGATAATGAAGTTTTAGTTTTAGTAGATGGTTTTGAGTCAAATTGGCAGAATATAATGCCTGATGAAATTGAAAGTGTTTCCGTATTGAAAGATGCAGCGGCGCTGGCGATGTACGGAATGGATGGTGCAAATAATGTGTTGCTTATTACAACTAAAAGAGGGGAACAAACCTATAAAACAAATATTCAGTTTAATACCCGCATTGGTTTACATTCTCCCGTAAATAGCCCTGATTTTTTGTCAAATGCTGATTTTGCCGACCTTTATAACGTTGCCCTTAAAAGTGATGGCAAAAATATAAATAACGGATTATTTAAATCAGATACCATTGTTAACTATTTTAAATCAGGTCAACTCCCTTTGCTTTACCCTAACGTGGATTGGTATAAAGAAGTATTGAAGCCCAATGCCTTAAGTAAAGATTACTCGCTTACATTTTCGGGAGGTAAGGCGGACGTCAATTATTTTGTTGCTATGGGGGTTGCAGATTTTGAAGGTTTATACGCCAATACTCAAAATAAAGCGATTCAAAATACAAATTATAATCTTAGAAGATATAATCTCAGAGCTAACTTTGATGTCGATATTACCTCGTTTTTAAGCGCAACGGTTGGCTTAAGAGGTACAATGTCCAATAAATTCCTTCCCAATATTAATGAAAATACTCTTTGGAGAACAATGAGTTTGTTCAAACCATATCCCGTTAAGACGGATGATGGTAGCTGGGGAGGCACTCAAGGGTATCCTGATAACCCCGTTGGATCGATTCAGCAAAAAGGGTATCAAATTGTTAACGACAGAAGCGTTGACGCTAACGTTAAGGTTATAGCTAAGTTAGATGCTATTTTAAAGGGTTTACAAGCTTTTGGTCAGATTAATTTTCAAAACTTTTTCTTTGATACCTACAATAAAACAAGGGGATTTAATTATCAGGAATTAGTTCCAAGACCAGATCTTATTGTGCCCGGGACAACTCCTGTTAATGAAATTCCATTCGATAGAATTCCCAGAGGAAACGCTACCAATAATTTTACTATTACTCAGGGGAATGGTTCTCAAATCAATAGGACTAATTTATTGTATGGTTTTGAATTAGAAAATAAATGGGCTGAAAACACTCTTTACGTTTCAACCATGTACTTTCAAGAGTTATTGCGTTCAAACGGCGTGGATGCTTCTTTTGCAAAACAAAGAATAATGGGTCGTGCCTCATTTACCAGTAAGGATAAATATTTGGCAGAATTCTCCTACGCTTTTGCGGGTTCTGAAAATTTTCCTCAAGCTAATCGATTTGGTTTTTTTCCCGCTTTATCTCTCGGGTGGATCATGAGTAACGAACATTGGATTTCAAAAAATAACAATAATACTTTCTTTAAACTTAGAGGTTCTATTGGTTTACTGGGAAATGATAATGTGGGTAATTCAGGCCGATTTATTTTTAATCAATTTTATTTTGGTTCGGGTAATTACTTAGTTGGTAATAATTTAAGCGTAAATGAACCTACTTTTACCCAAGGTAATTTAGCCAACCCTTTCGTAACCTGGGAAAAAGCCTTAAGAGGAAATATTGGGTTTGAAGCAGTTGTTTTAAAAAATATTTATTTTAGTATAGATTATTTCAGGGAAAGTAGAAAAGATATTTATATAAATCCAGCCAATTATGTGCCAACCCTTTTAGGAGCAACATTTAATAATGTGAATAAGGGAGAGGCACAGAGTGAAGGAGGTGAGTTAGAAGTTAAATGGCAACAAAAAATCTTTTTTATTAGTGGTCACGTTTCTTACGCAAAGAACAAAATAATAAACGTAGAAGAGCCCCTAATTCCTGAAAGTTACTTGTACGCTAAGGGAAATCCCATAAATCAGCCTTTTGTTTTAGAATCTATTGGTTTTTTTAAAGATTTGACTGACATTCAAAATAGCCCTAAACAGTTGTTTGGAAATGTGTCTCCAGGTGATTTGAAGTATAAAGATCAAAATAAAGATAACATAATAGATAACAGAGATCGGATTCCAGCGGGTAAAACCGCCCTACCTGAATTATGGTACAGTTTGCAATCAGGAGCTAATTATGCGGGTTTTGACATAAATCTATTTATTCAGGGAGCCACAGGCCGAACCATCTCGTTAATTGAAAATGGTAATATAATTCCTTTTTTAAATGGTGGAGTGCTTCCAGTTCAATGGGTAAAGGAAAATTATTGGACGCCATCACTGGGTGATGCCGCAAAATTTCCAAGACTTACGACGGTTCAAAATGATAATAATTATCGCGCGTCGACCTTCTGGCAGCGCAGTGGTGCTTTCCTAAGGCTTAGAAATATTGAAATTGGTTACACTTTGCCGCAAATCATCGTGAAAAAATTAAAAATTTATGACTTTCGTATTTTTATTGGGGGGAATAATCTTCTTGCTACAGATAAAATAAATGAAATGTCCCTGGATCCTGAAATTATGAATGCTTTTGTTCATCCCGCAATGAAAGCTTTTAATGTAGGGTTTACCTTGAAATTGTAATAAAGTATTGACAAATGAAGAAATTTATTCTACTCTTTTTACCCTTATTTCTAATCACTGCTTGTAAGCAGAATTTCCTGGACACCCAAATCAGATCGGCATACGATGATGAAATCTTTTGGACTTCAGGGCCAAATAATTTAAGGGCTTTTGGAATGGGGGTTTATAATTATCTAAAACATTTCAATCGTTTCAATAATAATGCTATGCTCGCCTCCGCAACGGATGAAGCAGATCATGCTACTTTCTCGGAAATGCAACGATTTAATACCGGTGCATGGAATGCATTTACCAATCCTGATGATGTTTGGGACGATTATTATAAGGGTATCAGACACGCTAATTTATTTTTGGAGAAATCAGAAAATTTCCGTTCGATGATTGTGGTTGATACCTTTAGTAATAAATCTGCTTACCTTATCGATGTCGATGATTTTATTAAATTAAGGGCTGAAGTCAGATTTCTCAGGGCTTTCTTTTACATGGAACTTATAAAAAGATATGGGGGCGTTCCTCTGGTTGTCAACACCTTGAATGAAAATGAATCCAAGATTGTTCCGAGAAGTAGCTTTCAGGAGTGCGTAAATTTTATTGTTAAAGAATGCGATGAATCATACAACGACCTTACGAATCACTATATAAATTATGGTATTCCAGCAGGAAAAACAATAGGTGTCGGAGATGGTGGAACAAATAATAATAGATTAGGTAGAATTGAAAAACCTGCTGCCTTAGCTTTAAAATTGCGTGTCTTATTGTACGCAGCCAGTCCACTGCATAATGCGTCTAATGATAAACGCAGATGGGAATTGGCTGCCGCAGCCGGGCAACAGTTTTTTACAGATCCAAATTGCGTTCATGTCAATTTCCTGAGCACTAATTATAAAGATCTGTTTATGGCTCAGAATACAACAAACAATCTAACGCCAAGAAAAGGTGCGAACGCCGGAATTATTATGACCCGGCCCTATCAATTAAATTCCAATGTATTTGAAAGAGCTAATTATCCAGTTGGTATGGCAAATGCGGGGGAAGGAGCTACCTGTCCTTCTCAAAATTTAATAGATGCTTTTGAAACTAAATCTGGAAAATCTATTACCGATCCAACTTCAGGTTTTGATCCTCTTAAACCTTTTGCCAATAGAGATGCCAGGCTCGAGTGGTTAATTGTCATTAACGGAAGTTCCATGGGTTTAAATGCAAATAATACAGCAAGAATAGTTCAATCTTATAAAGGTGGTCCCGATGGCGTCGGTGCCAAGGAGGGGGCAACTACCACAGGGTATTATTTGCGAAAAATGTGTATAGAAAATTATGACTTGACCAAAGCAGGAACAAGAGCTAAATCATGGGTCATCCTGCGCTTTGCAGAGGTCTTGTTAAATTATGCCGAGGCTATGAACGAAGCCTATGGGCCAGATTCTAAACCTTTGATAAATGGCGTAGTTGCTTCAAGGTCTGCATTGGAAGCTATAAATATGGTGAGAAAAAGAGCAGGTCAGCCTGATATTTTGGCTGGTATATCTCAGTCTGATTTGCGGCAGAGAATTCGTAATGAAAGACGTATTGAACTCGCCTTTGAAGAACATAGGTTCTTTGACGTACGTCGATGGAAAATTGCAGAGCAAACAGAAAATATTCCTCTGTCAGGTATTTCTATTTCTAATAATTCAGGTATTCTTAGTTTCGATAAATTTGTTGTGGAAAATAGATTTTTTGAGCCTAAAATGTACCTTTATCCTATTCCAAATATTGAAATTTTAAAAAGTAATGGTGTGTTAACCCAAAATCCTGGTTGGTAACCTTGGTTTTACTAATCATTTATTTGAATGATTTTATCGAAAAGAAATGTTTTTTTATTTATTGTGAATATCTCCCTTGGTTGTAGTTCCTTTTTAATTTGGGGCTGCAAAAAAGATGCAGTAGTAGTTTTAGAAGACAATACCCCTTCCATTACTTCTTTCGCTCCTTTGATTGCCAAAAGTGGCGATACCGTTGTATTGAAAGGGAGAAATTTTGCCGAACAGTCACCATATAATTTAATCTCAATAGGTAATTATTCCGTCATTCCTTTTTACTCATCAGTAAATTCTTTGTCTTTTAAAATTCCAATTGGCGTCCAAAAGGGAAGTTATAAAATTACAGTTAAAATTGGGGGTAAATCCTCCTCTTCCCTGGAATCCCTGGAAATTCTTGAATCTTCTGTTTATCAAAGTACGGATGTTTTACCCGTAAATAAATCGATTATTTTACAGGCTTTTGAAGGTTTTGGGAAAAGAAATGTTCACCCCCGATTGCTTTTTTATAAGGAAGATATTGAACGTATTAAACGGAGTGTATTAACAGATCCAGTAGCTAAAGCGAGTTATGACGACATCATTAATAGGGCAAATAGCCTTTTATCAAGTCCATTATTAAATTATGGTTTGGATGAGGCTAAACTTCGCATTTCAAATATTCACCAGATTTGTAATAATCAAATTCCCTATTTGGTTCTTGCCTATATATTTACGAATGATAATAGATATGCCTTGCGTTGCTGGCAACAACTGGAGATTATGTGCCAATTTCCTGACTGGGGGGCTAACAGACATTTTTTAGACACCGGTATTGCAGCAAAAGGAATGGCTTTGGCTTATGATGGCTTATTTGATTATTTAAATCCAAATCAAAAACTTTTGTTATGGGAATCTTTTAAAAAACATGCCCTTATTCCCGGGAAAGCGCAAATTGAATCAAAAACTGGCGTTTGGAAGTGGTATTTGAGTGATGATAACTGGAATGGTATTTGTCATAGTGGTCTTATCATGGCTGCATTGGCAATGTTTGAATCTGATCCATCTTTAAATGCTGAAATAATTGCATTGGCGACCAATGGGATGGAGAAATATATAGCATCATTCGAACCAGACGGCGGCAGTGAAGAAGGTATGTCTTATTGGTCTTACGGTCTTTCCAATACTTTTTTGGGCATTGAGTCCATGGAAAGATGTTTGAGTACTAGTTTTGGAATAACTGAAAAAAGTGGCTTTAAACGCACCGGATGGTTTCCTTACCTTATGGCAGGTCCGGTGGGAACAGCAACTATAGGTGATGATTATCTTTACGTAGGAAAAAATAAAAAGATTTTATCCTATTTCTGGTTCGCTCATCATTTTAAAGATGCAAATTTAGCAAAGGTTCATTTTCAAGCTTGCCAAAGTGTTAATGAATTCAGTACCGTAAAATGGAATGGTTGGACCGATTTGCTTTTTTATAATAAAGATTTGATAAGTTCAGGCGCAAATATACAGCAACCGCTTTCCGGCTATTTAAAGGGAATTGAATACTATTATCTGTTAGAAAAAAATGAAAGTGAGCATGCCATGTATCTTGGTATGCACGGTGGTGATAATAATGCCAGCCACGGACATCTTGATGCAGGAAGTTTTTATATTCAAGCCTTTGGTGAAACCTGGGCAATGGGAAATTTAGGCCTGGAAAGTCCTTATCCCGCAGATTATTTTACGGTTACAAGCCCCAAATACTCCGATTTACCAACTCAATCAGTCAATTCACCCGGTAGATTCTATTATTACAGGATTCGCGCAGAAGGAAAAAATACCCTTATTTTTAATCCGGATGCCAGACCAGAACAGAATCCTGCAGGGGTAGCTCGCTCTGTCAAGTCTGTTTCTGATGAAAATGGAGGTTTTCATGTTATAGATCTATCTGCTTGTTATTCAAGGGATGTCAGTGCATACCAAAGGGGAATCAAGTTGAATAGGAAGAATAATGTGATGACTGTTCAAGACCAATTTACTCCTTTGAATAATATTTCTACTTTTTATTGGCTTATGCATACTCCCAATACAGAAGGATTAATTATTACGGCAAATGGGAAAAAGGCTGTTTTTAATAAAAATGGAAAAACTTTTCAGGCAGAAATTATTTCTCCCTCCCAGGCTAGTTTTGAAAAAGTAGATAAATCAGCTTCTCAAATTCTTTATTTGAAAGAAACCGCAGATATTTTCTCTTCCGTTATGGCCGGCAAAAATTCTCCAAATAAACCATTTGGTAAGCTTCAAATTAAATTACAAGGTCTGCAAACTAAGGTACCTTATCTTATAAGAATTGATTTTTCAAATGGTGATAATATGAAATCATCAGAGGCTATTGACTTGAATAATTGGACAACATCAAATTAATCCCTTGTCTTTTTATTCCACATTTTATTTATATTTGGTTTATTCAATGTTTCCTTTGTTTTCTCTGTTTATGGTAAATGAATTTAGTGACGTAGAATTGTGGCGAAATTTTAAAAATGGTGATGTTAAATCTTTGGATCACATCGCCAGATCATATTATTTATCGTTATTTCAATACGGGCTTTCAAAAGGTTATAGCAGAGAATTAGTTGAGGACAGTATTCAGGATTTATTTATAACTCTTTGGGATAGTCGCCAAAGTTTAAGTCAGGTCAGTCACGTAAAATCTTATCTTTTTTTAGCACTAAGGCATCGACTAAACAGGACGAACCTTAATAACCAAAGACAAAAAACGTGGTTGGATAAAATTTTTTCAAGTTCAATTTCCGAAGATAGCCATGAAAATATGCTTGTTTATAATGAAAATAACAATCAAATTCACAGAGAGATAAAATCAGTCATATCCTATCTTGCCCCAAGGCAAAAAGAAATGGTTCAATTAAAATTTTATGAAAATTTTGATAACGATCGTATAGCTGAAATTATGGGGATTAGTAAACAAGGGGTCGCCAATCTTTTAGTGAGAACCTTAAAAGATTTGAAAAAAGTGTGGAAACAACTACACACCTTTTTCATTTAACCTATTTCTAAACATTTACCGACCTCTATTTGTATTCTTTATAAAATATAAATATCATGAAAATGACCTATCTTTTTGTATTTGCATTACTCGTATTTTCTGGATTGTATGCTAAAAATTATCTTAAGATGGGAACAAAAACGGAGGAACAGCCATATAAAGTGGTGCTAAAAAAGGATAAATTTGAAATCAGATATTATCCGGCAGCTATTTTTGCTCAGGTAAAATCACCGGCAAAAGGGTACAGGAATGAATCTGGAAATCAATTCAGGAAATTAGCCGGATTTATTTTTGGTGGTAATTCTGAATCTATACAGATTGCCATGACCGCGCCTGTTCACATGGAGAAGTCAGAGGAGGGAAGTGTCATGCATTTTGTGATGCCGGAATCTTTTACTATGGAAAATCTTCCCAAGCCTTTGGACCCTAATGTGAAAATCTCAAAATCGGTACCAGGTTACTATGCTGCCTATGCTTTTGGTGGGTTTGCAGGTGAAGAAAAAATATTGAACGCGGAAGCGGAATTAAAAGCTCTATTGCAAAAGGAAAAAATTGCAACCAAAGGGAATTTCAAGTATTTAGGTTATAATGCACCTTATGAGGTACTTAATCGAAGAAATGAAATGATTGTGGCCGTCGATTATTCCCCGGAAAGTAAGTAAAGACTCAAAAAACAAAGTAGCGCAAAGGGTGGTGAAGGTCCTTTTCAAGGGCCTCCATCTCAGGGGTGAAGCGCTTGCTTTTGTCTTCCCTAATGATGGATAGTTGTTCTTTTGCCAATCTGCCGTTGCCTAGCCCTACGTTGCTTAATATATGTAGCCAATTTGAAAAATATTGCAGCCTTTTATCACGCAAACTGAGCAAACTCTTCGCCAAATCTCTCGAATAAGTATATTTGCCCTGTTCGAAATAGATGAAGGTGGATAATAATCGGGCCTTGCCAAAAATGGGATCAAGGGGAAAAATGCTGTCTAAATGCAAAAGAGCCTGATCCCATTTTTTGACGCTGGCAAGATGCGCTGCTTTGGATAGATGCAAATTATTTGCATTTCCCCAGGCATCAATCTTATAATCGGGTCGAATATAATGTTTTTTTATAAGTGTTTCATTACCATAGTAGTAGGTTGCATATCTACTCAGAACCAAAAAGGCCAGAAGGCCGGTCATAGCCGCAACAACAGTCCAGTTTGGTTTTTTAGATGGCATCGGTAATAAAACTAAGGATTAATAAGACTTGGCAAATAAAACACGTTTAGTGGATGGTTTACCTGAGTAAATGCAGGTTCCTTCCTCCTCTTCCTGATCAAAAGGAATACAGCGAATAGTCGCTTTAGTAATTTCCTTGATGGCTATTTCTGTTTCACTGGTACCATCCCAATGGGCTGAAATAAATCCAGGAATATCTGAATCAACCAGAGCCTTAAAATCATCGAAGGTATCTACTTTAGTTGTTTTTTGACTTCTAAATGATTTTGCTCTCTGGAAGAGATTTTCTTGAATGTCAAGAAGTAATTGAGCCACGGTTTCTTCAATACCATCCAGACTTGCCGTAAATTTTTCTTTGGTATCCCGTCTGGCAACCTCGATTTCATTTTTCTCGAGATCGCGTTGCCCCAAGGCCAGACGAACAGGAATACCTTTCATTTCATGTTCCGCAAATTTAAAACCAGGCCGGTTTTTCATATCCTGGTCATATTGAACGGTAATTCCCTTAGCTTTTAGGTTTTTCATAATTTTATGAACAACCTCGTCAATTTCGGGAGATGGTTTCGGAATGGGAATGATAACCACTTGAATTGGCGCCAGATTTGGTGGTAAAACCAATCCTTCGTCGTCAGAGTGGGTCATAATAAGACCCCCAATAAGTCGGGTGGAAACACCCCAGGAGGTAGCCCAGACAAATTCCTGATTATTATCTTCTGTTAAAAATTTAACATCGAACGCTTTGGCAAAATTTTGTCCCAAGAAATGGGAAGTGCCCGCTTGAAGCGCTTTTCCGTCCTGCATTAAGGCCTCAATACAATAGGTATCCACTGCTCCGGCAAATCGTTCATTGGCTGTTTTAACCCCTTTGATGACGGGCATGGCCATATAATTTTCTGCAAATTCTGCATATACATTCAGCATTCGTAAGGTTTCTTCAACGGCCTCACCTTTTGTAGCATGTGCCGTATGTCCTTCCTGCCATAGAAACTCTGTAGTTCTCAGGAATAAGCGGGTTCTCATCTCCCAACGAACCACATTGGCCCACTGATTAATAAGTAGGGGAAGGTCCCGATAGGACTTTATCCAATCTCTGTAAGTATTCCAGATAATTGTTTCAGAAGTAGGACGAATAATCAGTTCTTCTTCTAATTTTGACGTAGGATCCACTATAACGCCACTGCCGTCGGGCGCGTTCATTAAGCGGTGATGCGTGACTACAGCACATTCTTTGGCAAAACCATCAACATGCTGCGCTTCTTTACTTAAAAAACTTTTAGGGATAAATAAAGGAAAATAAGCATTTACATGCCCTGTTTCCTTGAACATCCTATCTAATTGATCATGAATTTTTTCCCAAATCGCAAAGCCATAAGGTTTAATAACCATGCACCCTCTAACGGCAGAATTTTCAGCTAAATTTGCTTTTTTAACAATATCTTGGTACCACTGGGCGTAATCTGTCGATCTGGGCGTTATTTCTTTTGCCATACAATGCAGGATTAGGTGAAAAAAAGAGTAAAATGCCGAAATGTCAAAATAAATATCATAATTTACTAAACATTAACAACTTTATTGCGACAAAAGTAATAAATTAGATGTTCTATTTAAAAGATGATTTCATTAATTCCACGTTTAAAATAATTGTCATGAAATACGCCCTGATTATTACCCTGTTCACACTGCTGGCTATCAGTCCCGTGGGTGCACAAATGGATGATGTTTATTACAATCCTGACGAAGTGGTTAAATTAAAAAATAATCCATCTTCCTCTAACAGATTAGGTTCTTACAGACCAGAAGCCTATTCAGCAGATGAAACGAGTTTCTCTGACGGGGCGGATAGCTATTACGATGATTATGATTTTTATTACACCTCAAGAATTCGTCGTTTTCACAGACCTCTTCAAGGTTTCAGTTTCTTTGATCCATATTATATCGATATGGCTTATTACGATCCGTTTATGAGGTCTGCAACAACCATGTTGATTTACGATGATTTCTATTCTCAGAGAATGTTTAGCAGATTCAATCGCTGGAATAATTTCAATAGTTTTGGAAATTTCAACAGATGGAACAGTTTTGGTATGAATGATCCATTTAGTATGGGATGGAATTCACCGTTTTCAAGATTTGGTGGAATGGGAATGTCTATGAATAGTTTTGGTTGGGTCGGTTCTCCAATGATGTTTATGCCTTCTTATAATTTTTATAATTTCATACCTACCTGGGGTAATGGCTACGGTTACAATAATTTTGGCCAGAACAATAATAACAATAATCCAGTATCACCAGTAGATGCTTCTAATGGATATTATGGCCCAAGAAGAGGGGGCGGATCTGTAGGTCCTGTTCCAGGTGCGCGTAATCCTGAGATTGGAACTATTGAGAGTTCACCAAGAACAAGCCCTGCTGCCGGAAGAAATGTAGCCACAGAAAGAGGTTCCAGAATACCTTCTACTTCTCAGGGAACTACGGGAACAGATATGCCAAGGTATGCTCCTTCCGTACAAGGCGCCGGTAGATATCCAACCAGTGAGAGTAGCAGAATACCATCTACAGGGTATTCCCCAAGAACGAGTGATCCTTCTACGGAATATAGCCGTCAGCGTCCAAGTACTACAGTTCAACCGAGAACTTCTTCTGATATTAGAAATAATACGGAAAGAATCAATAGCTCTATGAGAAGTACATCACCTTCAAGAGGTTTTGAATCGCCTTCATCTTCTCCAAGTTGGTCAACACCAAGAAGTTCCCCATCAAATTCAGGGTCTTCTTCGTCACCTTCAAGTAGCAGTTCGCCATCAAGTGGCGGCAGATCTACTTCTACTGGAGGAAGAGTTATTAATTAACAACTAAATAACAAACTATTGTTATTTTAACATAATTGAACGGGTGGAATATTACGTTGTTATATTCCACCCGTTTTTTTTATTCCTTTTCAAAATAAAATAGCTATGAATACCCTCTCAATTAAATGGTCTGTTATTTTAATAATTTCCCTTTTGCCCTTCTTTTCAGTTGGACAAACTATTGCAGATGTTATAAGATTTAGTTATCAGGAACCAGGAGGAACAGCCCGATATTCTGCTACGGGAGGGTCAATGGGTGCCATTGGTCCCGATCTTAGTGCGGTGAATAGTAATCCAGCTGGCATAGCACTTTACCGTAAATCGGAATTTTCCTTTTCCCCCTCCTTTATCTCAACCAGAACAACGTCCAGACTCATTTCAGATAGAAACGGCTCTGCATTGTCCGAAAGTAAACTAGGTATCAATGTCCAGAACTTAGGAATGGTTTTTACTTCCCAGCCTATTTCTGAAAAGTGGAAGCAAATGAATTTTGCCATTACCTTAAATAATTTGAATCATTTTAGTAACACTACCCGGTTTAGTGGAACTTCCCAGGGGACTCTTTTACAAAGATTCCAGGAAATTGCTAATTCTGAAATTGGGTTGGACGATTTTGAAACAGGTATTGCCTCCGAAGCTGGTGCGCTATATGATCTGAATGGCGATGGTAAGTATGATATTGATTACCAATTATCTCCAAAAGCCCTTTTACAAAGGGAACAGGAAATTCAAAATACAGGTTCCTTAAGCGAACTGGCCTTTTCTCTTGCGGGAAATTATAATGAAAAGGTATCTATAGGTCTTACTGTGGGCGTTCCTTTCATTTCCTATTATAATGTAAGGAATTATGCAGAGGTGGATCAGGTAAAAGCACCTGGCGGTGTTCCCTATTTTAAAGATTTGAGTTACAGGGAAGAATTGAGCACTACCGGAGGAGGAGCTAATGCTAAATTGGGCGTTATTGTGAAACCACAACCCAATATTCGTATTGGTATGGCTGTTCACACACCCACTTTCTTTAATGTTTCTGATATTTATCAAAATGAATTGACCTATAATTATTTTGAAAATGCGAATGAAACAGGTGCATTTTTAGGAAGTGAAGCTATTGCCGAAGGAAGTTTTGAATATAGGTTTAAAACCCCATGGAGGTACTTTGGAAACGTCGGTCTTGTTTTAGGTAAAAAGGGTTTTATTAGCGGGGAAGTGGAATATGTTAATTATGCCTCTAATAGATTCAACTACAATGGTTTTGAAGAAGCTGAAAATGAATCAAATATAGAAATTGCTGGAAGACTTGGGCAGGCGGTGGCTATTAGAATGGGCGGAGAAGCGGTCATCAGTAACGTCTATCGTTTAAGGGCAGGATTACAGTTTTATACCTCTCCTTTTAAAGATGACGAGACCTCAAAAACCATTTTAAGTATAGGCGGAGGAAGAAGAGGAGAAAAATATTTCTTTGATGTCTGCTTTAGATATAACCAGTTCAATGAAGTATTTTTTCCTTATCTAACGCAAAATGCACCTCTTCAGGAGGTGGACAAAGCGATAATGAAGCAATCCTTGATTTTTACAGTGGGTTCTAAATTTTAAAGTTTCCTCCTTATTTTGCCCATAGACCCAAGGTTGGATAAGCGCCTTGCTCCGTTATCATTTTTAATGCTTCCTTGACAAAAGGCTTGTCCTCCTGATAGGTAACTCCAAACCATTGTGCTGCAGATGGTATGACTACTATTTTTGCCTTATCAGAGGCAATAAGCTGGTCTGCAACCAATGGTATGTAGTATTCTGCTTTTGGGTGGTCCTTGTTTTCTTCAACAAATTCAATAAAACCCAAACGCAGATACTCAAAAATGGAAGGATGAAAGCCCCAGAAATTCATGGAAACCAGGGTTTTTTCATTCAACGTAACCTTAGTACCATTTAAATCGCCCGTAATCTCCTGATCGTTTTTAATGATTTGATGGGTTTCAGCAATACTGGTTAAAAATCCAGATTCATTACTGGTGCAAACACCTCTGGAAACAGCCCCAAAATCGGAAAGGGTATTATTCAAATAATAGCCAATCATAGCATGTTTTTCCGGAGAACATTCCGTGGTTAGAAATTTTGCCATAATAGCAAAACTATCAAAACCATAAAAATCATCAGCGTTAATAACAGCAAATGGTTCTTTAATGACATCTGCTGCGACCAGAACGGCATGGCCGGTACCCCAAGGTTTTTCCCTCTCGGGTATAGGAGGAAGTCCAGCTATTGGCGAGGATGACTCTTGAAAAACATATTCAACGGGGATAATATTTTCAAAAGTAATGCCTATTTTTTCCTTAAAAGGTTGCTCAATAGACCGGCGAATGATAAAAACTACTTTACCAAATCCAGCTTTGATTGCATCATACACCGAAAATTCCAGAATGGTTTCATCATTTAAACCAACAGGATCTATTTGTTTTAGTCCACCATAACGAGACCCCATGCCAGCGGCCAAGACCAATAAAGTAGGTTTCATTTTATATTTTTATTAATTTCTATAATCTAATGGAGGATTTCTATCGCCAAGGAGGGCTTCATATTTAAATTGATCACCACCTCTTCTTTTTAATAACTCCAGTTTAGCATTTTTCAACATTTCTGGGCTCACTAAGCAATCCATTATAGTGAGTGCCATGGTTTTAGCAGCCACCATCATTCCCTTGTGCCCTATGGACATACCGCCTGCAGCAACGGCCTGCCAGCTATGTGCAGCGGTACCAGGAACCCAGGTGGCACTTGAAATACCAGCCGTAGGAACTAGCCAGCTTATATCGCCGACGTCGGTAGAACCAAATGCTTCGTCACTCTGGTCTGCATAAGGTTTTACTTGGGCTGCATCAGAAATATTTACGTCTTTTCTATTTAGGGAAGGAAAAATTTTAAGGGCAAAATCTTCCTCTGTTTTGTCGTAATTTACACCTCCTACCGTTTTTAAATTTTCATATAAATTAGTAGATAGGATTTGGTTAGGAAGCAAATTATAAACCCCATGTATTACCTCATAATCCATGGTAGTTCCTGTTCCCAGTGCAGCTCCTTCAGCCGCTTTGGTAACTCTGTTGAAAAGGTCTTTGACGACATCCATTTCCGGATGACGTATATAATAATATACTTCGGCAAATGCGGGTACAACATTCGGTGCCTCTCCGCCTCTTGTAATCACATAGTGAACTCTTGATTTTTCCGGAATATGTTCCCTCATCATATTGACCATATAATTTAGGGCCTCCACGGCATCGAGGGCTGATCTACCACGTTCAGGAGAAGCGGCGGCATGAGAGGCAATGCCACGGAAACGAAATTTAGCCGACTTATTTGACAGAGAAGAAATGGGATTAGCATTGTTATCGTCTCCCGGGTGCCAATGAATAACGGCATCAACATCTTGAAATAAGCCTGCGCGAACCATGTAAACCTTACCGGCGCCTCCTTCTTCAGCGGGTGTTCCATAAAAGCGGATAGTACCTTTCCGCCCGGTTGTTTTTAACCAGTTTTTAACGGCAATAGCCGCAGCTGCAGAGGCAGATCCAAACAAATGATGACCGCAGGCATGGCCGTTTGTATTACCTGCCAACTCCTTTTTAAAAGGCACTGCATCTTGTGAAAATCCAGGTAATGCGTCATATTCTCCAAGCACACCAATCACTGGGGTTCCGCTGCCGAAAGTAGCTGTAAATGCAGTGGGAATACCCGCCACGCCGGTTTCGATAGTAAAGCCTTCCTGTTTGAGCATAGATTGCAAGAGATTAGCACTTTTTCCCTCTTTATAACCTAATTCAGCCAGATTCCAGATATTGATTGCCACATCTACATACTGTTGCTTTTTGGCTTCCAGAGATTGAATTACGGCCTTTTTTTCATTGGATATCGACGAAGGTAAGCTACTTTGTCCTATTGCCCATTGAGCAGCCAAAAACAAAATAAATAGAGGATAAACTTTTTTCATACATCTTATTTATAGTCCGGCATTGGCCGAAATAGTTAACATTCTATCAATACATGATCTTCCTTTCTCAAGAACATAATCAGAGAGCGTAATCTCTGGTAGTTCATATTTCAGAGCAAGATATACTTTTTCCAACGTATTTAACCTCATGTGAGGGCACTCGTTACAGGCACAAGAATTTTCAGGAGGAGCGGGAATAAATATTTTATCGGGAGAATATTTTTCCATTTGATGAATAATTCCCGACTCAGTGGCTACAATAAAAGATGTTTTTTTACTTTTTATCGTGTAGTTCAACAGGCCAGTGGTGGAGGCTATATAATGGGCTTTACGTAAAATAACTTCTTCGCATTCCGGGTGTGCAATAAGTTCAGCTTCAGGATATTGAGCCATCAGCTTATCTATTTTTTCAGCGGAAAAAATTTCATGGACCATGCAGGCTCCATTCCACAATACCATGTTCCTTCCCGTTTTTTTATTTAAGTAAGCGCCTAAATTTTTATCGGGGGCGAAAACTATAGGTTGATCCTTTGGAATAGATTCTATGACCTGTACCGCATTACTCGACGTACAGCAAATATCAGTTAATGTCTTCAATTCAGCCGTACAATTGATGTAACTTACTACGGTATGACCTGGATATTTCTCCATAAATTTCTTGAACAATGGCGCGGGCGCGGAATCGGCAAGAGAGCAACCCGCTTTTAAATCAGGAAGAACCACTTTCTTATCCGGGCAGAGAATTTTAGCTGTTTCCGCCATAAAATGAACACCAGCAAAAACGATTAGATCAGCCTTTG
>Ga0247844_1001443_pt1 | contig 43937 bp, 44 predicted proteins | sample LaCtaG_FD_192421 | JGI IMG/M metagenome (GOLD analysis project Ga0247844, IMG submission 192421) | Freshwater microbial communities from meromictic Lake La Cruz, Castile-La Mancha, Spain - LaCruzMarch201714.5m_1 | ecosystem: Environmental > Aquatic > Freshwater > Lake | place: Spain: Castile-La... | reverse complement strand
TGTTGTCTATGGTACACTCTTAAAATTATTTACCAAATCTTCTCCTCTAAAATTTTTTAATCATTGTAAGGAAGTCTATCTCTACGCCTTTGCCACTGCCTCTTCCAATGCCACATTGCCAAAATCATTAGAAGTAGCAGAGAAAAAACTCCTCTTAACTCCCTCAATTTCGCGCTTTGTGTTAACGGTGGGATCAACGGCCAATCAAAATGGAACGGCACTTTTTGAAGGAATTACCGTCCTATTTCTTGCCCAAGTTTTTAGTATTGATCTATCACTTACCCAGCAAATACAAGTTGTCATCATGTCAATTATTGCAGGAATTGGGACAGCAGGTGTACCTGGTGGTTCCCTTCCACTCATTGTCATTTTACTACATCAGGTTGGGATTCCAGTAGAAGGAATTGGACTTGTTTTAGGAGTAGATCGTTTACTAGATATGTGTCGCACAACTATCAACGTTAGCGGAGATTTGGTGATCGCCAAATTGGTCGATCACCATAAATAATCTATTATTAATTTATTATTATTTTATTCATTAAGAGATTTTTTTAAGATTTCTTCCCGTTCTTTTGCTGTTTTTGGAAATTTATAATCATAAAGTGCTCCTTCCCAATCTCCATAAAGTGGATTAGGTAGAACAATAAATTTCCTTCCAAATTCCTCTTTATTTTCCACTGTTAATTGAGTTCTCTCATCCGATAATTTTTTATCAAAAACCCCTGTGAAATCATTTAGGTTATCGCCAATGAGTAGGACAGTAGTAAATTTACTTTTAATGATTTGACGTCTTTTTTCCTTACTAGAAGTATCTTCTCTAAGAAAAAAATCTGATTCCTGAAAAGTAAGACCTAGATCACTTAAATTTTTGATTGTAGCAGCAAGCTGTTTTGTTTCACGATTTGAAACAAAAAGAACCTTCACTTTTTTTGCAATGGCAAATTGGATAAATTCCTTAGCTCCAGGAATAATTTTGGCTCGTGCTTGATCTACCCACTCATTCCATCCAGTTGGGTAATAAGTACTACGAAGAGCAGACTGAACTGAGGCTGGAGAATTATCTAACACAGTTTCATCAATATCCAAAACAACTGCAGGATTAAGATTATTACCCTTTTTTAAAATTTCCTTTAATCGATCAGTGGCCAAATTATAGGCTTGATACTGTAAAGCCTTTACTTCTTGAGCCCTCTGAAAATAAGCAAGGGCAAGAATGTCATAACTTCTCCCATAAAGTGAAGAATTAGATTGATCAGTCTCTGTTTTTTTCAAGGAACTTGTAGTGGAACAGGAACTAAATAATACAAAAAAAAGAAGTAAGCTTTTTAGAAAATATCGATGCATCTAAGCCTCCTAGAATGACAGTTATGAAATTGAGTTTGAGCATACATTACTTCGTGAGAAGAAATCTAGATGGTGTCAGTATATCTTGCAAATTGATGAGAAACCCAACTATGAATTTTGGCCTGGGTAAGATCATAAATAAACTTTGGGTAAGTGGGTAAATAATTTTCTAATCTTAAATAGACACAATGATAATTTTTAATGGCCACATGGGTAAAAATAAGTCTGGCCCTTGGACTACTGGCCTTTAAAACCCCATTATTTACAAAAAAACTTTGTTGATAGGAATCTGACCTGGCCTCATCTAATTCAAAAGATAAACAAAGAATATTAAATGGTAAAAAAACTTTCACTTTATTGTCTTCTCTTTCAATGCGAAGAAGATGAAAAAAAAGTGAGGGTAGCCAATAAAAATATTCCAAAACAAATTCCTGGATCTTCATTTGTCCAGGCATCTTACAGCACTGAATTAAGAAATGATTTTTTGAAACCCTATTATTTTGATTTTTTCCTGGGAACCTAAAGTCTTTAGGTTTTTGTTTCTGCAGCTCCAACTTCAAGGCCTTATCGGGCAAGACCCAACTTCTCGATTCACGCCAATCACACATTAGGATTTGATTATATGTTACATATTGCCAAATTTTTTTGATTTCAATTTTTGATAATTTTGTCGCTATTCGATTAAAATATTTTGACAAAAAACTTAATTGCAAATCAAAGGGAATGGAGAAATGAATTCTTGTTTTTAAATACAAACGAATTTTTTGTTTAAAAGAGTGATAGGTTAAAATCTCAGGACCAGCAATTGTAATTTCTCGATTCGATCTACTTAGAGGGTGATCTAAAGGTAAAATGGAAAGAATATCTATTAGATCAAAAAGTGAAAGAGGCTGAATTTGTTTTTCCATCCATCTTGGTAAAAAATGAATTGGAACTTTTTGAATCAAAACCATAAAAAAATAAAATAGTGAATTTTCATTACATATAACAAGACTACTTTTTATGGTTAATACTATATGATTTTTACTTTTAAAGAGAGAATCCATTTCTAGGTGGGAATAAACTTTATTTTTTTGATAGACAGTTTCCAAATTAAACTGATCATACAAAAGCACTTTTCTCATCTTAGAAGTTTCTTTAAGTATTTTTGAAATTTTATAGGAAATGAGTAAACGCAAATTAAAATTCTCAATCTCGACCTGGTCTATTGAATCAAATTCAAGATCAAGGGGAAAATAATAAATTATTTCTGCTTCTTGAATACTTTTTTTACTTTCAACATTGCCATCAAATAAAAAATTTTCCTCACAATGAAGAAATTCATGGAACTTCGTCTCAAAATTGCTCTGGGATTTTGCTGTCACACCATAAACAGGTACACCTTCTTGAATAAACTTTGTAAAAAGATGCCATCCTGCAAAATGTTCAACACCAATAATCACTAATTTCGCTTCTTTCATGATATTTTTATTATATACTGTTTCTGTTATGGGAAAATGTTAAAATTAGGGAGATGATTTATGATAATAGCTGGACTCATCATTTCAATGTTAGCTTCCTTTTATTTTTACGTGGTTTTAAAAAGATTCAAACAAAAACCATTTAAAGATCTTCTCTTTGCTCAACGATTAGACTTCTTTGGAAATATTTTAATTATAGTCTTTTTTGAATATTTAGGAATTATGTTTATTATTAACAATATCTAATATCAATTTTGTTTGATTAAAATACTATTTCCAATTCCCTTCTCGTTGCATCCAGGCCCTATCTTCTTCCAATGTTCTTTCTAATTCCAAACGGGATTTTTTTGCAAGTCCAACAAGAGCATCCATATTTTCATAATGAAGGAAGGATTCTTCTAAGTATTTTTCATCATGAATTCTAAATTTTTTGACAATTCTTCGACTTTCAAAACTTCCAAAACCAAGACCCTTTAAAACTTCCTCGCCCATTTCAAGAGCAGATGAAAATGTCTCTCGAATAATGACTTTAATTCCTTGGGCCTTAAATTCATAAAAATCATTACGATTTCGACATCTAACAAAAATTTGAATTTTTGGATAATGTTGTTTCACACGCTCAACTGTTTCCTTTGCCATTTCCATTTCATCAACGGCAATAATTAAAATTTTTGCCTGTTCTACCCCTGCTGCTTCTAATAAATCTAATCTTGTCACATCTCCATAATAGGCCTTAAATCCAAATTTTCTTACTAACTCTATTTGATTGGGATCATGATCTAGAACAGTGGTTCCAATACCATTGGCATGAAGTAATCTCGCCACAATTGTTCCAAAGCGCCCAAAGCCAGCAATAATAACTTGGTGTTGTTCTTCTAATTTTGTTTGATTGTTTTCAATTGTTTTAATTTTCCGTCTATAGGGATCCCACCTTTCCACAAGTAGAAAAAGTAAAGGTGTAAAAACCATACTCATAGCAATGACCAGGGATAATAAATTATTTAAAGCGGGATTTAAAATTTGCAGTTTTAATCCCATGGCCAGTAAAACAAAGGCAAACTCTCCCACTTGCGAAGTTGCTATACTGAAAATTAATCTCTCTACAATTGTTAAACCAAAAATTGAACTCATTAAATAGAGTAAAGAAAATTTCACAAGAACTATTGCTAGAGCTAGGCCTATCACATCCAAGGGGCGTAGAAAAAATAAACTAATGTCCATATCCATCGCAACGGACATGAAAAAAAGTCCCATGAGTAATCCCTTAAAGGGCTCAATACTTATTTCTAATTCATAGCGAAATTCTGAGTCGGCCATTAAAAGCCCCGCCAAAAAACTGCCAAAGGCCATGGTCAGTCCCACTGACTCCATGAGGAGTGCCATGGCAATGACAAGCAATAGGGAAACTGAAGTGAAAATTTCTCTTAATTTAGCTGTCGCAATAAAACGAAAAATATATTTTAACAAATATTTTCCAACGACAACTGCTAAAAAAGTAGCGAAAAATATTTTTAGAATAAATTGATAATCAAATTGAAAGGAACTTTGCAAACTTTTATTTGTGGCAAGTAAAGAGACAACTCCCATCATGGGGATAATCGCCAAATCTTGAAAAAGCAAAACCGCCATGGAAGCTCGACCAGCAGGAGATTTTAGTAAGTTTTTTTCCTGTAATATTTGAATTCCAAGTGCAGTAGACGACAGAGTAAAACTAAGTCCAATAATAAATGAAAGCTGAATATTTTTAGAAGTACTGTATGTAATAAAATAAAAAACAAGTGATGTTATTAGGAGTTGTAGTAATCCATAGCGTAAAATATCTTTTTTCATTTCCTGTAGAACGCTAGGCTTTAATTCTAGCCCAATGAGAAACATAAAAAGGACGATACCAAATTCGGAAATATGGGCAAGACTTGAAACATCTTGAATGAGATTAAATCCACCTTTTCCAATAATCATGCCTGCCAGTAAATATCCAAGCACAGAACTTAGTCCCAGTTTTTTAGTTATGGGAACAAAAATAATTGAAGCAAGAAGTAAAACAAAAATGGTTGTAACTAATTGGCCTTGCATAACAATAACATCCTTCAAAATTTGGATTAGGCCCGTCTTTTTCCCTGAATCAGTTGATCAACTAATTGTCCGTATTCGCGAACTTTTTTTTCTAATTCTAAATGAGTAATTTGCATGGCATCGTAAATGACAAAAGGAGACAACACTTCCATGGAACAATAAATGGCGGTTTGCTCAATCGGAAATAAATATCGTCTCAGATCCGATGGCCCGTCTTCACTATAATTTTTTTCCTCACCCCCGCAACTGATAACCTGTATCCAAAGCTTATCCTTGAGAAAATCTCCCTCTGGACCATGGGCAAAACCAGAAACTAAAACCTGATCAATCCATTCTTTAACAAGTGAAGGAACTGAATACCAATAGAGCGGATGCTGAACAATAATCACATCACATTCCTGTAATAGTTTCTGTTCCTTTGCAACATCTATAAAAAAATCAGGATATAATTCGTAAAGATCGCGAAAAATTACTTGAGGATTATTTTCCACCACGCGACGAAGCTCGCGATGAATTTTAGAATCTCGAGGCCTAGGATGAGCAAATAAACAAAAAATTTTTCGTTTCATCTACTCTTGATCTTAAATTGAATATGAATCTGTGAAAACAAAAAACACCGAAGAACATTTTAGTTCTTCGGCGGAAATTATGGGATTAAAATGATCAAATATTATAAAAAACTAATTGGATAACTATTTTTTATTATCAATTAACCAAGAAGTTTCAAGGCCGCTTGTCCACTAGCATTGGCCTGAGCAAGAATAGATGTACCGGCAGCACCTAATATTTGGTTTTTAGCGTTTGCTGCTGCACCCTCAGCAAAATCTAAATCTCTGATACGAGAATTTGCTGCAGTTAAGTTCTCTTCCATAACACCTAAGTTGTTTGAAGTAGAAACTAATCTGTTTTGTAGGGCACCTAAATTTGCTCGATTTTCTGAAACTTTTAAAATCGCCATATCAATTGAAGTTAAACTTCCCTGGGCGCTCTCTTTCGTTGCCACATTTAGACCTTCAACTCCTAGTCCAACAATCGTTCCATCAGTTTGTTTAGCATCGTAGGAAATTCTATCTTGAAAGGCATTGTTCATAATACCGATTTGGAAATCGTATTTTTCCCCGTTGCCATCAAGTAATTTCTTACCGTTAAATTCTGTTACTTCTGAAATTCTCTGAATCTCTTGAAGCATGTTTTGATATTCCATATCACTGAATTTTCGCTCATTTTCTCCAACAGTATCAGATGCTGATTGGATAGCTAATTCTCTCAAACGTGTTAGCATTGAGGAAACTTCGTTTAATCCACCTTCAGCCACTTGAATCATGGAAATACCATCATTTGCGTTTCGATTGGCCTGAATTGATGATCTCACATAGGACTTTAATTTTTCACTGATTGCAAGTCCCGCAGCATCGTCAGCTGCTTTAGTAATTCTTGAGCCAGATGACAACTTTGCCATCATGTTTTCTGACATCTGCGTTGTTCCCTTCAATGACCGTTGGGCGGCCACGGAAGCGATGTTGGTGTTGATCCTTAATCCCATAATCCTCCTTAATTTGTCACACCTCCCTATGCTCGCCTCAAACCATTGAGGACTATCGAGCTTCCATGCTCTTTGTTTGTTGTAGTTTTAAATCACTCTTCAAAATTTCTTGAAAAGTAAGATCAAAAGATTTTTCGGGATCAACGGGCAAAACTTTACACCTTAAAAAAATAAATTCTAAAAAACCTATAAAAGATTAAAAAAAAATTCTGAAGGTATTTTTTATTTTACAGAACTATGAATATTGGCCAGTCTAAACGAATTAAAAAAATTGAGGTATCAAATGACTGATCAACAACGTCGAGTATTTGGAATGCATTACACTCTCTTTAATCAGACTGGCACTGAGTTAGAGTCCTCTTATTCAAGTGAACCACTTTTATTTTTAGAAAAATCAGAACAAATTATTCCTGGCCTTGAAAATGAAGTGGTCAAAATGAAAGTAGGAGAAAAGAAAAAAATTCAAGTAAGTGCAGCTGAAGCCTATGGCGAAGTAAGAGCTGATTTAGTTTTTGTGGTAAAAAGAAACCAATTACCTGAAAAAGCTGAATTTAAAATTGGCGACCAATTTCAAACAGAACAGGGTCATCACTCTCCGGTATTTGTGATTAAATCCATTATGGGAGACGACGTCACTTTAGACGGAAATCATCCCATGGCCGGAATGGATCTCACTTTTGATATTGAAGTAACCATGGTGAGAAATGCTACGGCAGAAGAACTTTCCCACGGACACGCTCACGGAGGAGATGGGCATCACCATCACTAGAAATATTATACTTTTTTAATACAATAAAATCCTTCGATTTTACATAATCAGCAGGGGACAAACCCAACTCTCCTGCTGGTACTTTTGCTGAATAACCCAAATAATAGGAATTCCAAAATTCAAAGGCATGATCAAAATGCATTTTTTTGGGAACTAAATGAAACTGTTTCCCTAGGGATTTTTGAAAAATTTTATAAAGTAATTCTGAGCAATAAAATTTCTCTTTTCCTACTTCATCTCTATTTCCCCAGGCAAACAAGGGATCATAGAAAGTTCCACCATAACTTTTTTCCATAACCTGAAAACTTATTATTTTAAGAGCATTAAACACATGGCGAATATGTAATACATTTGACTCTCCAGTTAACTTTCTGCTCCAAAAATCATTCCAACTCACCCAATCAAAACCGCTCTTAAGGGATTCCACCATCCCCCACTGGCCATACTTATTTTTAGCGACCATGGCGATATGAGAATAGGGCATTCCTTCTTCTAACTCAATGGCACGACAAAGATAGCAGGGATAGGAAACAAGAAATACATCTCCAACATTGAGAAATTTTTCCGAAGCTTTGGCTTGATGAATAAAAAGAAAAACAAATAATAAAACAAATGGCATTATTATCTCATCCTTTCAATGACAAGAGCGAGTCCTTCTCCACCACCAATGCAAAGAGCAGCAACTCCAAATTTTCCATTAGTTTTTTGTAATCCATTCATGAGTGTAACCACAATTCTTGCTCCACTTGCTCCAAGAGGATGTCCCAGAGCGATCGCGCCGCCATAAATATTCAATTTTTCTAATGGAATAGCAAGATCCTTCTGACAATAAAGAGCTACGCTTGCAAAGGCTTCATTTATTTCAAATAAATCAATATCTCCCAATGATAATTTTGCTTTTCTAAGGGCATTTTCAATGGCCTTAATAGGTGCCGTAGTAAACCAAGTGGGATTTTGTGAGTGGTAACCAAAGGTATGTATTTTAAAACACCCCTCTTTTTGAGAATCATTTTTTGAAATGAGAAGTGCCGCTGCACCATCATTAAGCGTTGATGCATTGGCCGCTGTTATTGTGCCACCTGCATCAAAGGCCGGTTTTAGAGATTTCATCTTTTCTAATTGAAATTTTTTTGGGCCTTCATCTTCGCTAATAAATTGTGAGGCACCTTTTTTTTGTACTAATTCCACGGCCGCAATCTCGCTCTGAAAAATTCCAATGCTTTGTGCTTTTAGGGCAAGTTCAAATGATCTTATGGCAAAATCGTCCTGCTCTATTCGTGTTAGAGGTTTTTCTTTTAAACAGATTTCAGCACACTCTCCCATGGAATTTTGTGAATAGGGATCAGTTAAGCCATCCCACTGCATAAGATCATTCATTTTCATGGGGCCAAATTTCACACCAGTTCTCGATTGGGATAAAAAATGCGGAGCTTGAGACATGCTCTCCATACCACCAGCAATAATAAATTCAACGCCTTCACTTTTCATATAACGATGGGCTTGAGCAATGGCCTCTAGTCCTGATCCACAGACCTTATTTACGGTAGTACAGTGGACGGTTTCTCCAAGACCAGATTTAATGGCAACCTGACGTGCAGGAGCCTGTCCCACCCCACCCTGGAGTACTTGTCCCATTAGAAGTGAATGAATGGATTTTGGGTCCACTGAGCTTTTTAAAAGCAAATTCTTCACACACTGGGCACCTAATTCCGTGGATGTCAGAGTAGAAAGTGTTCCCTGGAAAGATCCAATAGGTGTTCTTGCGGCATTCCAAATATACATGACAAAACTCCTTGACTCAATTCTTCATGAATTATAAAGATGTAATAAATCTGAATCTAGGGAAATAGTATAAATGGAATTTAAAAGAATTGAAAATGATATTAAGGCCACAAAGCTTCCTGATCAATGGATAGAGGGCATTAATCAAATTTTTGAAGATTATTTTGGCACCCTAGATAAATTTAAACATAAATCCTTTCAAACCTGGAGTTACATTTATCCCGATGAACTAGTCATTATTGTTTCTCTACTAAAAAATAATCCCGAAATTAATGAACTACCTATTACTTTGAAATTATCCCTAGAAATTCAAACAGAAAAATTAGAACCTGAGGATTTAAAGAAGAAAATTGATATTCTTGTAGATCTTGCTGGTTATTTTTACACAGAAGTTCTTAGCAAAGTTTCATGGAATGATTATTCAACAAACTGGCAGGAATACGATTTCAAAGAGCACAAGGTTTGGTATTTGGTTTCAAGAGAAAATGTGGATTTAACCATTCAGGCCAATCTTTTATTAGAAGAAGAAAATTCTAGACTAAACCACTAGAGATTTTTATCCAAAACTAAAAATTTAAATTCCTGAAAACCAGCACTGGCACAGGTGTAAAGAATTTTTTTTAAATCTTCATATTTCATTTTTTCATCCACAACTAAATTGGCCCTACCTGAAAAATCCTCTGCCTTATCCACTTGTTTTTTTATGGCGCTAATTTCATCTTTTAATCTCATCAACTCTGAATAAAGTGGTAAAACTCTACGCCCACCTTCGTCATAGATAATTTTATCGGTATTTTCTTCGTTAGATAAATCTAAAATTAATTTATCCTCCACCCAGATTTTTTGCATGGAAACTTGAATGGCCACTCCACTTTTTTGGGCTTCCTGTGAATTAGAGCGCGGGATTTTTATTTCGCCGGGAATATTAACAACTTGTCCTGAGTAATTATAATTTGCCAAAAGTGAAATGAGTAAAAATGAAAGGATATCTAAAAGTGAAGTAATATTTAATTCACCATTATTAGATTCAATTTTTTTTCTGTTTCGAAATCTAATGGATCGATTACGCGACATATTTTTTTTCTTTCCTTAAACTTGATCTTATTCTGATAAATTTCCAAAAATTATATTACTAAAAAGTAATGTTTTTTTTGAGCTAGTTTCTCCACCAAGGACATCATCTTTGCTTAATTCCCTAACGGCATCCATCACTTGTACAATAAAATTATAATCAATGGTTGAATCAGGATTTATAATGATCATATCTTCTTTTGGGTGGTCTTTTTTAAGAGCAAAAAGAAATTGATGTAACTCATTTAAGGCCAAAGTAGGATTAGTTATATCCCGAGCAAATCTTTTAAAAATTTTATCTTCTAAGGCATTTCTTAACACAAGTTCCGTAGTATTAATTTCAAGTAATAAATTCAACTTATCTTTTTCGATTTTTTCATCAATTTTTTCTGAACTCACTAAGGGAATAGGGCTCTTAATTTCGTAAATGGAAATAAATGTTGTAGTCATCAGTAAAAAAAAGAGTACATTGAAAATCGAATCCACCATGGGGACTAAATTAATGCCCTCCTGCTCCTGAGCAGCTCGGCGGCGATGACTTGGGAGACGGTATTTACCCATTACTAATCCTGCTCCTGACACTTTTCATATACACACTTTTCATATACACACTTTTTTCTACACACACTTATCTACTACTTACCTTCGTTTTCTTTTTTTGTGCCGATGATATCTAAAAGTTTTACGGAAAATTCATCGATCTCATTAACAATTTTTGTGGCCTTAGAGGCAAGATAGGCATGAGTCATGAGAAGTGTAATGGCACTAAATAAGCCTAGGGCGGTATTATTCATAGCAGTAGCAATACCCACGGATAAAATTTCTGCCTTTTGACTTGGATCAGCTTTTGAAATTGCGCCAAAAGCAATAATTAATCCATGGATCGTTCCGAGTAATCCAAAGAGCATGGAAACGTTGGCAAATAAAGTCATAGCACTTAATTTTGATTCCACTTTGGGAATGACTTCTAGAGCTGTTGCATCAAGGGCATTTTGTATTTGGTCTGAAGATTGATAGGCGCGTTTTAATCCGCCCTTTAACACTTTTGGTAAACAAGCAACGGAACCCGAACAAATTCTAATGGCCCCCTGAATATCATTTGAAAAAATATATCGCTGAAGTTCATTCATAAAGGATGGGCCATCCACATCCATTTTAAATGTTAATTCCTTAAATTTTACGATAGCAATGCCGAATCCCCAAAGCCATATGCCAAGTGTGACATACATAAAAACTCCTCCTTCATCGAAGAAGAGCTTTAACCAAACAAGAAAAGATTCATTTTGCACAATCTGACCATCCATGGGCAATCTCCTAAAGGCAGGGAAAATAAGTTCTACTTCTATTATTTTAACTAAGTTATGGATTTTAGCGTAAAAGAAAATGCAAGAAATGATGATTTATTATGAATTGAGTCAATGACTAATTATATTGGTTATTAAATTATTTACGCTCAACACTAATGCCAAGCTGAGTGATCCCGATTATATTAGCAATATCTAATATTTCAACGACCTGTCCGTGTGAGACGCTTTGATCGGCCGAAATATTGACCACAATATTGGCATTAGCTAAAAACTTTGCTTTTAATTCACTCTTAAGTGTTTCCTTATCCATTTCAAGTTGATTTAACTTATATTGGCCAGAGCTTGTAATGAAAATTTCTAGTTGAGGAGTTTTTATCTGACTGGTACTTCCGCTTTTTGGCAATTTAATATCGAGACTTCCCTTGTTAACAAGTGGCGCAATAACCATAAAAATAATAAGTATAACTAAAATAATATCCACAAGTGGAATAACATTTATTTCAGAAAATTCCTCCTGAGTACCTCGGGGTTTTAAGGCCATAGGCTAAAGTCCCTTTTGCTTAGAATAGGCAATGGTCATCTCTTTTAAACTATCAAGATTTTCAAAAATATAACGAACTTTTCTATTAAAAAAGTTAAAGGAAACCACTGCTGGAATGGCGACGAGTAATCCTGCTCCAGTTGCCACAAGTGCCATGGAAATTCCCGACATAATCACTACTTGGTTACTTCCTTGTTCAGTAACAAGTGATAATTCACGAAAGACTTTCATAATGCCAAAAACCGTACCAAGTAGTCCAATAAATGGTGCATTTGATCCCACCGTGGCCAAAAATCCTAAACGATTTTCCATTTCTGGTTTATGAGTTTGCACAAAGGTATTAAAAAATTCTTCTAATCCCTTTGATCCATGGGACTTCATATATTCCAATGCGTAGCGGGCAGCCTTGCCCTCGAGAGAATCTGTTTCTTTAGCGATATTTTCTAATTCATTAATGGCATTATTTTCTAGGGCCAATTTAATTTTAGCTCTTACCACTTCAGAAGATTTCCAAAATTTTCGGATGTAAAAAAAACGCTCTAAAATCACTGCCACATTCATAATGCTCAAAATGAGAAGTAGATTTAAAACGGCTTCATCAGCAAGAAGGGCGATGGAATAAATTTTTTCAGAAAGCATCTCTCATCCTTATTAGAAATTTTCCTAGGAATTAAATTATATCACAGAGCAAAATTCTCTAAAAAGGAATTCCCCCAAACTTTTAAAAATAATTGAAGAACTACTTGAGTAAAAAACTCTGTAAGAAATAACCGGTTCATAAAAATGTCATGTAATTATTTCTTGAACTTCATTTTTGTCCAAAAATAATCCTCTAACCTTTTAAGATGTAGAGACACAAAAAAATAAAGCATGACAGGGGAATCTCAATGAATGGATTTACAATAATATCAATATTCTTAGGAACACTCATCATGCATTTTCCTCAGGCAAATGCCCAGGTTGAACAACTTTTACAACCAATTAACTTAGCTTTGAGTAGTGGAAATGTCATTCTCTCTTTAGATGGAATTAAAAATGTGAAAACTGGAAAAACGGTACAACCAACTGATGTAAATATTCCCCTTGGTACAGATTTTCTCATGGATCTAGAGTTGGCAGATCACCAATACTTAGATGAAATTGTTCTTTTCGATAGAACTATCACTCCCACTGAAAATACCGCACAACGTTACACAAGATATGATTATGTAATAGTTTTACTGGTAAATGAAAATGGCACTCAATCAAAAATTGAATTAAAAGGATATAGTCAATCAAATGATGATACTATTCATCCAACTAGTGCTAATCGCATTAGTGACTGTATTAATACTAATAATGATCCTAGGTCACAAACTTCTAGAGGCCCTATTAATGAAAGTAATAAAAAAGTAGCCCTTAATGCTATCGAAGGGGAATTACAGAGATTAGAAAGTATACAAAAAAACAATATCCCGGCCTACGCTGTTCTATGTAATGGGGATAAACGAGTTCAAGGCATTGATGCCCTTTCTCTTGATACAGCAAGCAAAGCTGTGCTCATGGGATTAACCTTTACAAAAATTAATTACAGATATAATTCAGTGCCGAACTAAAATATGTGCTTAGTTTGTAATATTTTCAAAAACATTCTTTTTTTCGAATTTTTTCTAAAATAAAGATCATTAAGGGTATATAGTGGCCCTCGAATCACCTTTTGATTTAAGGGGCGCTATTTATGAAAATGATCACAACACTTTTACTAACCAATTTTATGGCCTATGCTCAAGTAGAGGCTCAACTAAAACAACCGATCTCCTTAAATATGAATGCTGGAGTGATAACACTCTCACTTGCTGGAATCAGCGAAAAGGCTTCGGGTAAATCCGTTTCTCCTACTGAACTTCCAGTTGGAACTGATTTTCTTAAAGCATTGGAACTTTCTAATAATGATAGTTTTGATGAAATTATTCTAATATCAAGAATGGTGACTCCAACTGAAAATACTGCCCAACATTATACTCGGTTTGATTATGTCCTAACACTCCTTATCAGAGAAAGAGGTACACAATCAAAAATTGAACTCAAGGGTTTTAATCAATCAAATGACGAGGAAATTAGGCCTGGCAACGCAACAAGAGTTGGAGATTGTACCAATACATTAAATGATCCAAGATCGATCAGCTCAAGCGGATTTATAAATACAGAAAAAAATCCCAAAGCCAAAATAAATGCCATTAATGCGATTGAAGGTGAATTAAAAAAACTGGTGGAAAATTATGGGATAACTGGTTACGCCCTACTTTGCAAGGGAGATCAAAGACTTTTTGAACTCCGCTCGGGAGAAGTGACTCCACAGGTAAAACCTGAACTCATGAATCTTGATTTTACAAAAGTAAATTACCGATTAAATTTTGTTCCTAAAAAAATGAATTAAAAAAAAATGGGGGAGAAAAATTCCCCCCCATTTTTTTCATTAATCGATTTGTCTAACTATTGCCCACAATTTTAGTCAGTGGTTTTTCAGCAATAATAAATAATAATCCCGTAATACAACCTAAAACGCATAGAACAAGGAAAAAGGCAGTGTTGTCGCCACCTGGATCAGAATTATAAAATGATCCCGCCCATCCCGATAAAAAATTTCCAAAAAATGAAGATAAAAACCACATCCCCATCATCATGGATAAAATTCTTGCTGGAGCAACTTTTGTCACTAGAGATAATCCAATCGGAGAGAGAAAAAGCTCACCCATGGTAAAAATCCAAGTAGTCATTGCCAGCCAAAAAATACTTCCCTTTACTGTTGGATCAGTTCCAAGAACTTTCCCTGCAATAATCATAAAAATAAATGCAATCCCGCAATAAAAACAACCAATCCCCATTTTTCTAACTGAGGAACTGGATTTATTACCGCGAGCAATAGATCTTGCCCAAATAATGTTAAGTAAGGGAGCAAAGGTAAAAACAAAAAAAGGATTAAAACTTTGATACCAAGTAGATGGCAAAGTAATACTCCATAAAACACTTTCCCCTGAAATATCAGCAGTAAATCCAGAGCAAATATTAAGAAGAACGAGTCCTAGTCCAAAAACAAATAATGTTAAAATAGTTTTAAAATGTTTTTCATGCTTTTTATCAACAGCACCATTTGGTAGTGCAAGCTCTTTTTTTGTCCAAGATACAGATCCAAAAAGTGTGTAAATAAAAACTAAAATGGCAGTTACATTCAGAAATTCTAATTTAAAAATGGAACTCACTCCATTATTTAAACTTTGAAAGGCCTGGTAAATTGAATTTCCAATCGAAAAATTGGCAATATTCCAATTTGTTCTATCTGTTGCCCATAATTGCAAAGTATTTCCCTGCTGCTCAAAAATAATCCAGAAGCTAATGGTACCAAGACAAAGAATCATAAGAGCAAATACGGGTGCTTTTTCAATTTGAGGCAATTTAAAAAACCAAGCAGCAATAATTGCTAAAATTAAAATTGTTAATCCAACTTTTATCCCTGCAGAAGCCCAGAGAAATAGAAAAAATAAAACCATACTTGCTAAAAATCCACCCACGATCATTAAAAGTGAACTTGCATTAAAAGACTTTTTAGATTGTCCTGAAGTAGTAAAAAAATCATTGGGAATATAATTTCTTCCAAGATGATAAACTAAAAGTCCAATGAGCATTCCAACACCAGCTGCTCCAAATCCATAATGCCATCCATAAACTTCACCTAAAGTTCCACAAACAAGTGGTGAAAAGAAAGCACCAATATTAATACCCATATAAAAGATGGTAAAAGCACCATCTCGTCTTGCATCACCAGGAGCGTAGAGATTTCCCACCTGAGAAGAAATGTTTGGTTTAAAGGCACCATTACCAAGAACTAAACAAAAAAGTGCCAAAAGAAAAAAGGATTCAAAGGCCATGAGAAAATGTCCCATGGCCATCAATACAGCACCAATATAAACACTTTTTTTCTGTCCAAAAACCCTATCGGCAAGCATGCCACCAAAGAGTGGAGATAAGTAAACAAAGCCCGTATATAGGCCATAAAGATTAGAAGAAATCCCTTGAACATCCTGGGCACCAAAGGCAGTCTGAATGAGAGAATTAAGCCAATCAAACCCTAATACTGCTCTCGATTTTTCAGGATCTAGTATGAGATATTTCACCATGTACAGCATTAATAATGCACGCATACCGTAGTAGGAAAATCTCTCCCACATTTCTGTAAAAAATAAAACAAATAGTCCCACTGGATGACCAAGGATGGTCTTATCAGCGTGTTTTGCTTGCGAACCTTGCACCGTAAACTCCTTCGAAATAAATGAATAATCCATCTGTCATAAAACTTTCATGGTCTTAAAAACAAAACCCTAATTTAACAAGCTCTCACCCTTTTTGAAAATGATTTTAGATTTTTTTTATCAAAGTACTATTTTTTAGGATCAGTTTGATTCAGTTGGGATCAGTAAGACACTCAGACTTATTTATGTTTAACTTTTTAAGAGCGGCAGGGATATATTACAGTTATATAATGTCTTACAAAATCTCACAAATAGTAGAATTCCTATTAATAATTATTTAGGACTAGGGCCAATTTTTCCACATCACTAATATCTTGATAAATACTAAAACCAAAACGAATCACATGCCCCCTCGAATCAAACCATACAAGTTTTGTTTCGAGGTATTTTGCCATTATTTGCAACTCTTCACTATTTTTAAATTGGAGACAAAGGAAATTTCCCGTACTCCAATCATCAGGTGGAAAAAGCCAATGTAATTTTGCATTAATGACACGAGCCACTAATTCATTTTGCAATTCTAATACGTGCCAGCGAATTTTTTCAAGAGTAATGCCTTGAGATTTAAAATATTCCCAGGTGCTTACATAACGAATCATCCCAAGGGGATCAAAGGTTGATCCTAAAAATCGATATCCATCCTGACTAAAGACAAGTCTAGTAGTAGCTAAAGCGGAAGTTTTTTCCAGTTCTCCAAATTCAGCAAACCATCCTGTATTAGTGGGATTAAAGGGAAATTTTTTAGGTAGAACTAAAAAACAACAATTTTCTCCACTCATGGCATATTTATAACAACCACCCAGAAAAATCATATTCGGGAATGCATTATTAAAATTTAGTGGTCTTGTGGCAAATGAATGATAAACATCAATGACAAAATAAATATGAGGAAACATCCCCGCCATTTTTAACAGTTCAGTTTCCTCAAAAAAATAACCACTGCCATAGAGACACTGACTTAAAAAAACTAAATCCACTGTATTTGGATTTTGTTCTAAAAAAACCTGCATTTTTAAAAGAGAAAATTCCACTTCTACCCATTCTACAATCATTTGATCAGATTGCTGCCAAGCTTGAAATTGTCTGCGTGCTGAGTGAAATTCTGAAAGTGAAACAAGGCAACTGAGTTTTCTATTTTCGCTTTTTGTTTTTGTTTCCATGGCAGAAATGAATCTCACCAATAGATCATGGGTACTTGGAGAGACGCTCACTTCCCAATGAGCTGGGCAATTGAGCATTTCTAAAATAAGATTTTGAGTTCTGGGAAAATAATCATTAAAAATGTCATTCCACTTAAAATCTAATTTCTCTTTTACAAGTATAAAATATTTTTCCATTGCTTCATAGGCCACATCAGTCCATGGATGATGACTATGGGCCTGGAATAAAAGATTATTTTTATGAAACTCTAATGTCTGAGAAAAATATTTTTTTGAATCTTTTAGTGTGAAATCATTCATCGACCTAATGTAATACATCTTTGATTAAATATACAAATATTAATGAATGTTAGTATGATCAAAGGCTCACACCATTTTCAAGGATAGTTCGTGATTTACGTGGAAAAACTCAAAAAAACTTTTGATCAATTTATAGCACTTAATGAGGTTGATTTTCGCATTAATGCTGGCGAATGTTTTGGCCTACTGGGTCCTAATGGAGCAGGCAAATCAACTTTTATTCATTTACTTTATGGGCAATCAATTAGGACTTCTGGAGTTCTTAAAGTTTTTGGACTTGATCCTACTCATCATTCAAAGGAAATAAAAAAAAAGATGGGGCTAGTGACTCAGGAAAATGCTCTTGATGAAAGTCTAACTGTAAAAGAAAATATGATGATTTTTGCATCTTTTGTGGGTTTAAAAGCTAAGGATAGAGAACCAAAAGTAAAAGAATTACTTCAATATTTAAATCTCTCCCATAAAGAACACTCAAAAATTCAAAGTCTTTCAGGCGGCATGAAAAGAAGACTCGTTTTTGTGCGTGCTCTACTTAATGATCCAGAGCTTTTAATTTTAGATGAGCCAACAACGGGGCTTGATCCTGCCGTGAGACATCTTCTTTGGACGAAAGTTCAAGACTTAAAAAAAGAGGGAAAAACCATTCTTATCACCACTCATTACATGCACGAAGCAGAAGTTCTCTGCGATAAAATTCTTATTTTAAACCATGGAAAAGTGATTGCTCAGGGGAAACCTATGGATTTAATCAAAGAGCATTCTCCAGGATACGTAGCTCATTTTCCATTGGAAGACTTAGATCAAATAAAAAAATTCATGAATGTTGATTCTAAAAATAATTACTTTACACTTCGAACTGAATCTACTTTTTTATATATTAGATCCGATTCTCTCACAAATCTTTTACAACTCATTGAGCAAACTCACTTACATCCCCTTCAGCTTAGACCTGCAAATTTAGAGGATGTTTTTCTCATACTCACTGGACAGGAGTTACAATCAAATGCTTGAAACAGTATTTTTATCACTTCACATCGTTAAAAGAAATTGGCTAGTTTATCGAAAGGATTTTTTAGCTAATATTTCTCCAACAATTGCTGACCCTGCTTGGCTAATGCTTTCATTAGGACTTGGTCTTGGAAGTTATATTCAACAGGTAGAGGGCATGACTTACTTGCAATTTCTCGCTCCTGGGCTCGCCATTAGCACCGCTTTTTTTACTGCTTTTTTTGAGAGCAGTTATGGTTTTTTTGTAAGACTTACCTACGAAAATATTTTTAAGGCCATGCTCACAACACCCATTGGTGTGAGAGAAATTTTTTTAGGAGAAATTATTTGGGTGGGACTTAAAGGAGCACTGATGACTTTTTGCGTGAGTCTCGTACTTTTTCTTTGTGACCTAATGCCGAACCCAATTTATTTACCACTTATGGCCTTGATTGGTTTTTTGGTGGCCATTCCCTTTGGTGCCATTGGACTAATTTCAGTAACACTCGTCAAAAATATTAATCAATTTCAGACTATCTATTCCTTCCTTATCTCCCCAATATATTTTATGTCTGGGATTTTTTTTCCCTTAGAAAGTTTAAATAAACTCATACTTCCACTATTTAACATTTTTCCACTTATCCATGCCGTAAAGTTGGCTCAAGCCATATTTCAAAATAATAATATATTACAAACATTTATGATCTACGTCCCAATACTTATGGCACAGTCAATTATTTATTGTTTAATCGCTTACAACAGAGTTCGAAACAAGTTAATTTCTTAGAATGGATTTTTTTAGTAGAAAATAAAGAAGAAAGGAAGAATCATCAAACTAGAAAATTTAAGTTAGTTACCACCGAGTTAAATCCTATAACTAGGCAGTACTAACTTAAATAAAAAAATTAAAAGAAAAAAAATTAACTTAAATGCTTAGAAACAAGTTTAGTCATTTCAAACATTGAAACAACTGCTTTACCACCAAATACTGTTTTCAATTTTTCATCAGCTTTAATATTTCTTTTGTTCTTAGGATCTTGAAGATTGTTCTTCTTAATATAAGCCCAAAGTTTTTTTACCACTTCAGTTCTTGGAACAGCACCAGCACCAATAACAGCTGATAAAGAAGCTGATGGAGTTAATGGTTTCATGAATGCAGCATTAGGTTTTCTAGCTGTTTTTACTTTTTTAGGAGCAGCTACTTTCTTAGGAGCGGCAACTTTTTTTGGTGCAGCAGCTTTCTTAGGAGCAGCAGCAGCTTTTTTTACTGCAGGTTTCTTTACAGTAGTTGTTTTTTTAGTAACAGTTTTCTTCTTGGCCATTTGTACCTCCGTGTAGGGAAACATTAGTGATTAATAAATTAAAAAAATACGATCCTTCTTCTATTGTTAACAATTAATTTCTTAAAATCAACCTTTTTACAACATTTTCAGAGGAAGAATTGTATTTTCCCCTCGGAAAACTTCATTTTTTTTCATTTTCTCCTCTAGAAAATGACTTTTTCATCAGCATTTCTTAAGGTTCAAAGAATTTATGTAAAGAGAAATAAAATGAACATATTAGATTTTTACCTACCTATTGTTGGTTTTATTACTGGTTTCATTGATTCAATGGAAGGTGTTGGTGCTTTTTTAAGAGCAAATCTCAACAAAAAATATTCTCTCTGCTTCCTATACTAGTCATGGGTGAAATTAAGGACAATCAGTTTGTTTAATCTTTATCTGTTTAGAACTATTCACTACACTATTTAACTTCAACTCAAGGTCTCCAAGTAGGAATGGAAAATTGAGGGCATTCTGTTTTACTTGGATTTCTAATGTTAAATTTTTCTCTTCTCCAGAATCTAAAAAGACCACCTCAGAGCCACTATCAAGTTCCATATCATCTGATTGCAGTTTTAAATCAAATGTTTTGACGTCGCAGTCCACATCATTATTTTTCACTATAATATCTAATTCAAATTTATCCAACGCAGTCGTTTTTAAAACCTTCACCACTTCAATGGAAGTTGGATGAACAACACAGGAAGTTCCACCATTATTTGTTCCACTAGATGTATTGGTTGTTCCATTTGTAGAACCGCCGCTATTTGTGGTTCCACCGTTAGTAGTAGAATTCCCACCTGAATTCCCACCTGAGGTTGTTGTTGGTGCATCGGGATACTCAATGGTAACTTTTGCAGCTTCGTCGCTAATAGATAACAATGTTATTTTTAATCCTGAAGTTGGATCAGTTAACACATCGTTTACATTTTTAAGATTTCCCATATTCATCGAACCAGTAGCTCCATAATTTGAGCCATTATTAAAGACCTTTGATTCGTAGAGTGTCACTCCCCGCATGGCCGATTTAATGTTGGCATCTCTATTTTTTGGAGATCTATAAGAAAGCATAAGGTTTTTATTATTAATGCCAGTAATTTTTAAAATTTTAAAATGTGGAACACTATTAGTGTCATCAAGGGGACTCAAATCAAATTCACCTGAATCAGTTAATGTCTTTATTAGTTGAGGTGCAGTATCTAATAGACCAAGTCTCACAAAATTAGTTGGATTAAAATTTGAAGGAGCATCCATACTATTACCTAATGGATCAGTATGATCACCATATACTTCTGAGACACTTGCCTCAATAACACCATTTTTATTCATATCCTTTGAAGAGTGATATAGTCCAAGATTATGTCCCATCTCATGAACGAGCACCATATCTATAGCAATCGGAGCATATAAAACATTACCTGGACGAGTGGCAATTCCACCATAACCACAGGCATTATCCATTGAAGCTGATTTTTGTGTCACCCAGGCAAAATGGGTATAATTAGCAGGATCTAAACCTACATCTTTAATTTTATTGATACTACTTTGCTGTAAATAAAAACTAAAATTGCAGGTCCTTGGCATATTAAATGTCACAAAAGCTACATCGGGTTTATTGTCATTATTCACATCGTTGTTAATAGATATTTGACCAAAACTAACTTCCTCATAATATTTTTTAAGCATATCAGAATAGGCTTCTGCCTTGGTTTGATTAAAAAAATTGCTAGATTGCACATCAGTAAAATTGGCCACAATAATTAATGGCTTAAGACTTTTAGTTGATTGAATAACCAACTTACTTGCTGGGTTTCGAATAATCCCACCCACATTAAGAACTTCTAGACTTGGATTCATGGAAGAATTTTGAGAAATCTGAAAATGACTTTCGCCGCTTAGTAAAACTTCAAATCCCTCATTTTGATAAAATTGCTCTTTTATCACTGGGCTTGAAGCTTCTAATTTAAGGATTTCTCCATTACTTTTTTTTAAATAATGTTCTTCTTTAGATCCCCCATAGGAAAGGGTGCGGGAATTATTTTTAAAAACTTCTGGTGCAACTGCAAAAAGTGTTCCCTCAAGGATGTCGCTATTTCCACTGGTTTTTTTTAAAAGTCCACCGCCTTGCTCTAAATTAAATCTGCCATCGCAAAAATTTTTGGTCTCACCTTCAAGAAAGCGCTCTTCGATATTTTTATTAAAGGGATTTTTACTGCAGGAGAAAAAAACAAACAAACTTATAAGAATACCAAAGTCTCTTTTTTGTAATTTAATATGAGCCCCCTAAAAAATCAAAACTCCTTTCTTATCGTTAGAAAGGAATCATTAATGAATAATTTAATGTATATATTCAGGGGAATAAAAACCTGGATGGAATTAGGCAATTATTTTCAATACTTCATTTTATTCTAGAAAAAAATATTGTGGCAATTATTTATGGCAATGGAACAGCAATGTCCAAAAAGAAGTCACTATTGCCATATATTAATTCTTTGACCAAACGTTTATTTAAATGAAATATTTCTGATAATCAATTTGCAAAAAAATATTCAGGAGGTATCTATTAATCATTTATTAAATGAATTTAAAAGCTTTGCTCTTAAGGGAAACGTCATTGACATGGCCGTAGGTGTCATCATCGGAGGTGCTTTTGGAAAAATTGTTAGTTCTCTTGTTAATGATGTAATCATGCCACCTATTGGACTGTTACTTGGCGGAGTCAATTTTAACAGCCTCTATATTGATCTTTCACAGAAGGGCCATGAGAGCCTAGATGCGGCCATCAAAGCAGGGGCTCCAGTTTTAAAATACGGATCCTTTTTGCAAACAATAGTGGATTTTGCTATTATTGCAATCTCCATTTTCATGATACTAAAATTTCTCTTCTCCTTAAAAAGAAAAGAAGTCCCTCCTGTAACTACAGCAGCTCCAGCAGCACCCATAGCAATACCTGAAGACATAAAACTTTTAACTGAAATTCGAGATTACTTAAAAAAAGGAAATCACTAAAATGAAATCAAAAATGATCATCGCCATTTTCGCTCTAGTATTTTTTTCTACATTATCCATTGCTCAAGAGCTAGTTCCCTAGGATTTCCATCTAATACCCATCTAAATACAAGGAAAACAAGGGCAGTGTCTTTAATGGCCAATGACTAATATTTCTTTGGTTAAAACTAGAGACAATGAAATTTTGGCCCTAGTTCCTATAAAATCTACCGACAAAAACATTTTACTTTAATATCTCAGCTTCTCACATTATATTCGCCACATGAAAAACTTTTTTTTGACAGCTATTTTTTTCCTATTTATCACAATCAATTTTAATCAAACTCAGGCCAAGGTCTGGGAGGGATCAAAAAATTGGACTAGTGAAGATTGGGATGGTTTTTCAAAGTGGGTTGGCTCTAAGGAACTACCCACTGATTTTTTAAATTCTAAATATTACGAAGTGATGGGAAAAAAGTTACAGATTAATTGTGCTGATTTGGCCTACGGACTAATGCTTTGGTATGCAAAAACTAATGGCCTTATGTTTTCAACTAAAAATATTAGTTACAATCCAAAACTTGCACCCAAAAGTGGAATTTTAACTGCAAAAACTAATATCCAAGGTTTCAAATTTTTTTCTAATGAACTGACTCAATGGGATCATATTGCTGATCCAGATAAAAGGTTTTTTGCCTTCTATGATAAAATGAAATCGGGACTAGAAACTTTTTCACTTGCCACCTACGATACCTACCCTATTGAATTACAAAAAATTCGCCCAGGAGATTTATATACCTGGGACATGACTGATAAAGAACAAAAAATTACGCGCCATACATTTGTGATTAAAGCATTAAATCCAGATGGAACTCTTGATGTTTTTTATTCAACACAGGAATCAGAAAAAAATAGTCTTCCTCCTCGCCTTAGAACTGGAACTAATCCCAGTATCTTTAATCTACTTCCTAAAAGAATGACTATTTGGGGACTTAAAAACCAATATGGGCTTTCGCGCTTTCGTCCTAATATGAATGATTGGGGTTTTCAATATACAGAAAAAGATTTAACTCAATATGAAGATTATAGCGAAGAACAATTTGAACTTGCCGCACAACTTGGATTGGGAGAATTTTTTAAAATTTTTAAACAAAAAATATCCCAGGGAGATATCCCCCTTGAAAAAGAACTTTGGTCCCTACTAAGAAATACTTGTACCGACTTTAAGGATCGCGTGAAATCAGTTCTCCAGGCAGAAGCAGCTGCCTTAATGATTCAGGGTTGTTTTAAAGCTGGAGACTTTGATGCCTATTCAACACCTGTGGGAGATTCTGGAAAAATCCAAGATTTTCTCTCTCTTAAAGAACTTTATTTTACACATCAAAATGATCCTACTTCTGAGCCTGAGCTTTTTAAAAATCTTTCCCTTATTTTTTCAGATAGTGAATTATCAGAATCTGAAAAAAACAATCTATTACAAATTTGTACTATTAATATAGATGAAAATTCCAAAGTCCCCATGGAATCCCAAAAAAAATTAACACTTCATGATATTTATAAAACTTTAAAAATGGGATCCCCTGCAAAACGAGCGGGTCTAAGCGCTCTGCATTTTAATCCCAATGTTTCTAGATATCGAAGATGGGGTCTTGATATTGGCTTTGATAAAAAATGCTGGAATGAACCAGGATATTACTCCTATCCAGATAATTTTAATTACGATTTACTAATATCAAAATGATCTACTTGATTAATCTGAAGTTGATTAATCTGAAGGGGCAATTTTAAATAACTTTTCCCGTTTGATTCTGCCTCCGGTAATTGCCCTGCCCGAATATTCATTTGAAGACTTGGAAACAATAATTTAGGGGCTTTTAATGTCTGATCGCGACCCTCTCTAAATTGAATAAATTCTTCTAATGTGATTTTTTCATTTAATTGAATATTATGTTTTTTGCTTTCTAAAATAGATGTTTCAAATTTAAGTTCTCGACCTCCAGGCATATAATCATGTCCCACAAAAACTTTTGTTTCATTTGGCAAATCATAAAGTGATTTTACAGAATGAAAAAGTGAGGTGGCACTTCCTCCTGGAAAATCACAACGTCCCGTTCCAAAATCGGGCATAAAAAGCGCATCTCCAGTAAAAAGAAAATCGTCAATGTAAAAACAAGTACAAGCAGGAGTATGTCCTGGAGTGGGGAGTATTTTAATTGAAAAACTTCCAGCACATAATGATTCATGATCATTTAGTAATAAATCAAAATCAGATCCATTTGCTAAAAAATTTGTTAGATTAAAAACATCTTTAAAAACTTTTTGAACTTCTAATATCCTGGAACTAACTGCAATTTTCGCTCGTGGGAATTTTGATTTTACTATCTGTGCCGCAGTTACATGATCAGCATGGGCATGGGTTTCTAATATATAATGCATTTGTAATTTATTTTCTTGAACAAAATTTACCAATGGAGCAATAGATTTATTTTCAATACTACCTGTGGCTTGATCAAAATCTAAAACAGGATCTATGACAATAGCGTCCTTTGTTTTTTCATCGTAAACAACATAAGTTAGTGTAAAAGTATCTGGATCAAAAAAATGTTTCACTTTCATAAAATAAGTCCTTCAACTATATTAGGATTTAAGAACTTTCTCCATGCGCTTATCTGGAACTAGCCAAAGAAGCGCCACCAAAAAATAGGCAATTATTGCAAGAAGAGGGTAGAAAAAACTTATTGGAAGGGCAAAAGCATAAACTATAATGGAGATTTTGCCTTTAAAATCATTTCCAATGGCGCGAGCTAACTCCGATTGATCTCCATGATGTGAAAGTAAAGTCTTAGTTAAAATATAATAGGCTAAACCAGCCATGAGTAAAATAAATCCATAAAGAGCAACAGGCATTTGCGCCATGGGATTATCACCCATCCAAGATGTGGCAAAGGGAAGTAGTGATAACCAAAATAGCAAATGCATATTGGCCCATAAAATTGGCCCATTAACCTGTTTTACCACTTGTAAAAGATGGTGATGATTGTTCCAATAAATTGCCACATAAATAAAACTTAAAAGATAACCTAAAAAAATAGGCCAAATGGGAAGGAGATCAACTAACTCACTTTTACCATGGGGAACTTTTAATTCTAAAACCATAATTGTTATAACAATGGCCAAAACACCATCGCTAAATGCTTCAAGTCTATTCTTAGGCATTACATTTCTCTCCATCATTTTTCAAGTTGAGTGATTTAATATTCTAATAATCTTTTCGATAAGAGACAAATGGTGAAATTCATTCTCTTAAATCTATTTGTCCTTCTTGGTCTTTTTTCCTGTGGAAAAACAAAAACAACATTAGCTCCCTATCTACAAAATATTCTATCTCAAGATACGGTTCTCTTTACCTGTCATATAAACTCCTCCTCTATTTGTACTGAGGAAATTATCTCCATTGACCTGATTGATAATGAAAAAAAAGATTGTTTAGAACTGGGCGGCGAAGCAACTGATAGCGAGCTTGTTTGTCCTAAAGAGGATTTAGTGCCAGGATATTGCTCCTGTCAAGGAACTGGTATTTATACAATGAATTTTCTTAAAACCTATTATGGTATCAATCAATTTGCCACTCCCAATGCCCAGGCTTCCTGTCTTCAAATGACCAAAATAAATCCGACATTAAAATGTTCCTGGACAAGTAAATTTGAAATGGAAATTTTAACAAATTTAAACATTGAGGCGATTGCTCCCTCTGAAGATAACATGCCCTTTAAAACTCAGGATGAAAAAAAGCAAAGTACACCAGGAAAACCATCCTACATACGCCACGCTCTAGGAATACATTAGAATTTCTTTATTAAAAGGTAGCTAATGAGACAAAGTGCAAAACCAATAATCCAAACCCAAATAGCTTGAGTGATAAAATAGGGATAAACCATCAATGTTATTCCTATAAAGATAAAAGAATATTGAATGTTTTTTTTGCCGTATCTAAAAAGATATAAACCTATTATACCAAAAATTAAACTAGCAAGAATTGTACTATAGGAAAATCCTTCCAAAAAAACCTCTATATCTAATCGTTAAAAACATTATCTTCTTAATCTACTCTTAAAAATACAGGCAGAAAATACATCTTTCATTTGCTAAGTTCCAGCAATACAATCCTGAAACTCAATTGAAGTGTTTTGTTTATTTTCCAAATGAAAAAAATAAATAGAGATTTGAATTAATTACTATGGTAACCATGTTGTTATGTCGTTGTTTCATGAAAACTTTTCTAGAAAGTTCAAGCTAATAAACATAAAAGCATGGCTTTATCAAAAATGTGTGGCTCCACTTATTGATCAATTGAAGCAGGGGGTGTCTCCAAACACATTGGCTTCTAGCCTAGCAGTGGGAATACTCATTGGCATTTTTCCACTTATTGGAATCTCAACTGGAATCAGTTTTATAGTGGCCTATATTTTTAGGCTAAATCATATTGCCATTCAAATTGCAAATTATGCAGTGTATCCTCTCCAATTTCTTTTAGCTGTTCCTTTTTATAGATTGGGAGAATGGTTATTTCAAATTGACCCCATTCCCTTAAATCTTTTATTAATTGTAGAACATTTTACGAATCATTTCATTGAAGCATTACAAAAGTATGGTGCAACTGGTCTAAGGGCAGTAGTGGTATGGGGACTTATTTTTACGCCAGTTTATTTTTTGATATATTATGCAATACTAAAATTGTTAAAATATTTTGACAAAATTTTTTATATTACAAAAAAATAATAAAATGCAATCATCGTTTTGAATAAAATCCCTGTAACTTATAAAATTCATTAATCTTCATGCTTGATTCAATCATCAATATTTTTTAGCAACAAATTTTTATCTCGATTATGTTTTTGAATATTGGAAGAATCTAATTTTGATTTTCTTGCTGCAACAGACTTATTTAAATGAGCATCTGCACAAATAAAAATAATGAGAGCTGTAAAGATCACGAGTAATCCACTTAAATAAGTCATCTTCCCCTACTTGGCATAATGAGGTAATGCTTGATTTTTTTTCAAACCCAAAATATATAGCATTAGAAATTAAGTCATTGAAGAGAATTACCTTTTTGATTTAAAAAATAACAATTGCATGACAAAAACATAATAAATAACCATACTCACTTATTAAAATTGTAGAAGTCAAAGAAAATGTTCAAGGTGTTCTATGTACTTGATTTTTGCCTTTTAGTATTAGAAAAAAATACAAAACGATGTTAATTTGTTGATTCTTAATCAAAGTGACATTAATCATGTGTTCAGATCAAAAAATGGGATATATCAAAATGATAAAACTAATTTTCTTAGTCCTACTTTCAGTCACACTTCTTGCCTGTGGGAAAAATGATAGGAATAATGCTTCCTTAAAGAAATTGACGAAGAATTCTGTGAATACACCTCTGAGTGTTGAACCTACAAAAGTTGTTTCTCCTGATACAGTTCCCACTACTTTGCAAACAACTATTAATCTTCGTATTTGCGGTACAGCACTGGAATGTGAATTAATACAAAAGACTAATCAAATTAGGTTAGATAATTCTGTTACAGAATTAGGAATTTTTTCTCCCTGTGTTTTAATGGCCGAAGATCAAGCCAAATACATTGCCAATGGCGGTGTTTTTTCCCACGACCGCCCTGAAGAATCCTATTTAGTGAGGTCCAAAAGATTTGGTTGCTTAGGTGGCGAAAATATTGCCTACGGAACAACATCAGTTGATGAAACTCTTAGTCTTTGGATGGAATCCACAGGGCATCGTGAAAATATCTTATATGCCCCATTTAAATCCATGTGCAGGTAATTATAAAGGTTATTGGGTTCAATGTTTTAGCTATGAAAAAGGTAGTACTGAGTTTGAACAGTAAAGATCTGGAATATAAAAAATGAAATAAATACATTTATCTTTTTTAAATTCCGATTCCACCTTGTTCAGTTCTATTAACACCAGATTGTGCAGCAATTTGTATACAAGTTTTTGGGTCAGCGGAACCACTTTTTACCGACCCATCATCATTCAATTGACTTGGATCAACAATAACAATTTTACGTGGTGTTGAATTTGCAATAAAAACAACTCTTCCATCAAGTGTCATACCTGGATAACCAGGAGTTCCTCTGGAATTATCACCTTTTTGACTAAGTTTTTTAGTTACCTTTTTATCACGATCATAAATATGTATACTGTTACCACCTGTCGGATCATAAGCTGCAAAAACAATTTGTCCCTTAGAATCTTTTTTTGGATAACTAAAATTTACTTTTGAAGTTGAATATCCAAGATCATCTTCAATTGAACAATCCCCATTATCGGCAATTTTATAGATTACTGCATGACCATCATCATTACGAGCAGCTACTTCAGTTCCATCTTTAGAAAGTATTGGAGAACCAAGAAAGTCATCACCGTTTTCACTATACAAATTTTGACATAAACGATATTGTTTTGATGTGGATTTATTTACAAGTTTTCCATTTTCAGGAACCAACTCATAGTCTTTACAAAGTCCTTTCTGCCATAACAAAGTTCTAAATTTTATATTTGTTGTAGTGCTTCCAGGCAGTTCTGCTGAAGAATGATAGAATTGATTATGTTCACGATCGCTAAACAAAGAAGTGGCTTTTTTTTGCTTATCTAAAACTTGATTAAAACCATAATATTGCATTTCACTCCATCCATCATGATTTGGTGAGGCAAAAAGTTTCCAACTCCCTTCAACTGGGTAAGCTTCGTTATTCATTGATGTGAGTATCAATTTTGGTTCAATTATATTATTTTTGTTTTTTTTTGTTAAATCAATCATAACGACAGAACTACCATTAATAGGAACACCTGAAGCAAGAATATAATTTCCAGTTGGGTGAATTCGAAAATAGGATCCTGGATAATTTTCCATTTTAGATGGTAAAGAAATTTCTTGCCGAGCTGGAACGCATTCTGAGAAAGTTAATTTTACAAAAAATAAAACAAAAAATAATATCTTAATCATTTAGTGCTTCTTAAATTTATTAGATCAATTCTTTTTTTCATTTCTCTATCCAAGAGATCAGATGTAAATGCTCCAAATATTTTTTGAGATATTATTTTTTTCCCGACAACATATGATACTGGAAAATGAGTAAGTCCTCCTCTCATCTCCAATTCAATTGATTTATAATGCCTTATTGCAATATCTTTTTTATACTTTGATAATTGATTTTTTGCATCTTCAATGCTTTGCGTGTAATCGAGTACCGGAATAAATTTTAATCCTAATTTTTTGCATGCTTGTTGAAAAATGTGCATCTCCGACATTGAGTAAATCATTGTAGGTGACCAAGCATAAATAAGTGAAAACTCATTTTTATTTACAATTTTTTCAAACTCATCGTCTGTAAAAGTATTTTGCGTTTTCTTTTTTAAAAAATCTAAGGCCGGCATATCTGAATTATAAATATACTTACAATTCTTATGAGAATACTGGAATGTGTGTGTTTTGGATAATTCAAAAATATGTAAATAAGTATCTTTAAATGTTTGAATTTCAACCCAGCGACCAAATTGATCCGATGGCGCAGAATAGCTTTTAACATTAAGTTGTGGATCAACATTCCTCTGCCAATTAGGATTTTGCACATATTTTCCTAAATCTTTCTCGATTTGCTCTTGACACTTAAGATGAATCATTTCATCGGGTAATCGACTGGCCATTGTCATTCTAAATCCTAAAAATAAAAAAAAAATTAATTTTAATTTAATAAAAATCTCTATTTTAGTTTGAATTAACCTTCATATTTTCAATAGGTACTGCACCAGTATCTTTTGATTCTTTATAATCATTATTATGTTTAAATTGATCACCGTCACAGGAAGCAGTGGTTAAAAAGGGAGCTTCCTCTATCCATTTTCGTCTATTCTTTCTATTGCCAAATTCTTCTTTAAGACAATTAACAAGAGCAATTCTATCATTCATCGATAAACTACTTAGTAGGATAAAGGGCATAGAACGATCAACAAGTACTTTAAAAACAATCTCATCAAAACTAAAGTTACTGTGCAATGCTCCATGTAGACGGTTATTATGACATTCATAACAATTCATAGCTAAAGCTACGTTTTTATAATTTATAGCAGGTGATTCAGTTAAATTTACATTAAATACATAACCACTAAATCCCTTATATCTGATTTGTTTCTCATTAGTAGAACATTGCTTTATGAACTTCTCAGAACGAGTTTTTGAACTATCAGTTGCCCAACCATAGGGTTGAGAGTTCATTGCAGCACCAAGTTTTATATCATACTGACCACGCTTAGTTGTTCCCCAGGATTTAAATTCTTCTAGTGTTAAATTAATTGCTTCAATCTTTTTATGGTCTTCTAATGATAATTTTTTTTCACTACTATTAATCTCACTGTATCCCTTTGGACTAATTGCTCTAAGTGGACCAGTGTGACAACTAAAACAAGAATCTACAGATTCCGTCTTTGTTTCCCAATTATAGTCTTCTCCCATTTTTACAAGTTTTCTAAGTTGAGCTACCTGAGGTTTTGTTGTTTTATCATGAGGTTTTGTTGTTTTATCAACTGTAATCAAAGTTAAATTATTTTTACTATTTAAAATTTCATTCTCTGAAAGAGGTAAATTTGATCTTGGATTGCTAAGTGGGGTTTCATGAGGACTTGTCTGAAAAATAAAGTCTTTATCCGGAGTTTTAACAACAATAATAAAAAGATTTATGGAATTATCAAATCCACCTGAACTTCTCGTTTGATATTGCAATATTTGATATTTTTTAGGATCCTGCTTTTCTCTTTCAAAAATATCTTTTGGAATTATTACCTTGTTAGGTTTTTGGGGATCAAAAAAACCTTCAGGCAATTCTTTTTCAGATTGAATACTTAGTTCTGAATCATCATAATAATTACTTGCTCTCAAATCATGCTTGCCACTCATTGCCTCTCCGTAATAAATCATATCTTGATAACAAAGTGGTGCCTTTATAGGAAAACATTTTTTAATTTCACTTACCAAATTTTTAAAATCATTTTTTTTAATTAGGTTTTTTCTAAACGACACTAGATCTTCAGCTGTTGGGATTCCAGGAGGACACACCATGTTAGCATAAGATCTAGAAATTATTATATTTAGAGCACAAGAATAAGTAATAATTAAAAATACTTTGTTGAGCATTTTAATCCTCAATGATTTTAATAAACATAATTTAAATTATAAACTTATTTTATGAAAATGAACCACTAAGAAAAATCTATCACTTATCATATTTTAAAAGGAAATTAATTACGATCTCCAAACTTCTTAACTGCAACGATTCTTTTTCAACTAAACCTCAATTAACTTAAAACAAATAAAAGTAAAATCCTAATCAAATATATTAAAAAAAATTAGCCAAAACACTGATTATAAAACTTGTGTCAAATGGTTTATAAATTTCTTATCCTATCTATTAAACCATTTCAGGCGGTTACTAATGAGTACAGTCCATTAAGGCATAATAATTTTTTAATTTTTTTCTACAAATACAGCGCCCAACACAACTGAGCGATTACTTCAATTAAACAAATACTATAATTCTATTATTTTTTTAAAAAAATTCTATTTTGTTTTCTGTTTTTAGTCATATTGCACAGATCGTGAAATAATTCATTTTTAGAAATAGGTAGTTCCTATACTAGAAAGCAATTTATCATTGGAACCATCAATTAATAGTTTCTTAATATGCCTGATTCTATTTATGGCGAACTAGTAGCAAGCGAACCATTTGCAATGCTTGTTAACCCTATTATATTATTCAGCTTTTTCAAAATCTTGTGAAATAGAATATTGATGAATTTCGCACACCTCATGAGACTTTGCGGTCATTCATTAAAATCATTGATTAAACTGATCTCTCCAAAAAGAGTACAAGAAGAATACTTAAAGAAGGCATTTTATGACGCCTTAGTAATCATTCTAGTTCATGAAATTTTTTTCCTATGTTTTTCAAGCTTAGATTTAATTTCTTTTAAAGTATGCATCTAGAATCAATTTATATTCTATAAACAATGATTGATTTACATAACTATTACCATCTTTATCATTTGGATTGAAGAAATCATGGACTTTAATTTAATACATTATTAATTTTAGGAAGATTGTTAATATCATTTTTTTTTCGCATCATACCATAGAACATATCAAAAGACATTTTCCCTTTAAAATAAGGAAAGAAAAAAGCATTATATAATTATAATTTAATTTAATTTAATTTAATTTAATTTAATTTAATTTAAAACATAGTTAATAATTTTTTCAATTCTAGTATGATGTTTTAATTTTTTAATAATATCCATTTTTAATAATTTAATTGGGGAATCAACATTTTTAAATTGGGGGTATTTGCTTTTTGGATTAATCGCAGCAAGTTTTAAAATTAATTCTTTTCTCATTTGTATTCGAACTTGAGCTTTTGCATTTCTTTCAAAGTCAGCATCAGTTTCTAAAATTAACTCAGGTACTAATCTGCCCTTACCAGCTTGATTAACTGATACAAAAGTCATGTAGGCATCAGCAACTAAAATTTTATTTTTCAGAATGGGATCTTCTTTTGTTACATGGACGTCAATCTGCATGGATGATTTGCCAACATGAGCAACATAAGCTTTTAAAACTACGTGATCACCTGAATATACAGGATTATAAAAGCTGATTTGATCAATATTGGCCGTGACAGTTTTTTTCCACTCGGCATAATTTTGAGCACACATATAGCCAACTTTATCAATCCAGGACATCATGACACCACCAAAAAGTGTTCCATGGGGGTTAATTTCATCTGGCATGGCGATTTTTCTTGATTCACAAATAGATAGTACTGCTTTTTTAACTTTTCGCATTTTTTTTCCTTTGTAAATTTCCTCAACAATAACTTTTAATAGCAAAAAAATGCATTAAGAAAATGTTAAGAATAATTTGAAAGATATTTTTTTTTAAAAAGCTCAATGAAATCTTAACAATTCAAATTAATAAAAATCTGATCAAATGGTTGCTGTTCAAAATCAACCTTGGAGTTATCAATGAAAAATTTTTTTTTAATCTTTTTAAGTTCAATTTTTTCAACATTTATTTTTGCCAGCGAATGTAATATCAAATTTACAAGAATAGCTTGCAAAGGGATGGAAGTGGAAAGCTATAGTAAATGTCCCGGTGGAACTAAGTCTTGTATTAGTTCATTTGATACTGGTTCAGTGGATGCATGCATAAATTTAGCGATATCAAATTGTTTAAACAGCCGAACTGATATTACGAAGTATAAATTTATCCAAGTTAATTTTAATGGTTTAAGTGTGAACGATGGTGAAGATTTTTGTAAAAATGATCAAACTTACTTAGATAAGGATGGTGCTAAAAAGGTTTATCAAACGAGAGTGAATTATCCTCATTTAAAACTTGATGGTGATCTTTGCTCTGCTAATTAATTATTTACTGCATCCTGTTTTCATTCTCAAACTCAAAAAACAAAAACATTATTAGAATGCATAGGCATTTTAATGATCCTTTGCAGATGTTGTTGATTTAAATGTCGCAACATCTGCCCAATTTTACTTAATATATATTATGCTTTATTAATGTTTTTTTTATGCCCAAAAATCCATTAATACTGATTAAATTTCATCAATCCTAAAAACACAGTTGGAACGCACTCTACTTGCGAACAACCTGTTTCATAAAGGAGAAGCTGAGCAAAAAAAAAGTGAATATTTCATAATACTTCTCATTTTGGTATTTCAAAATCCGAAGGAGGAAAAGATTCCCGAGCATCCATGAGCCAAAAACTATGAAATAAAATAGTGGTGCAAAAATCAATAAATAATCGCTTTATTCTGATTCAATAAAAACTAGAAAAGGGCCAAATAGTTTTCCAATTGAGATCCGAACACATAGGATATTTTTTTTAATCTATTTATGGGAGGCTTTTAATGAAAGTATTATTTTTTATTTCATTTTTTATTTCTTACTTTGTTAATGCTACAGAAATTTCAGAACAGGATTTAATTCTTATTTTGAATCAAAACTCTATCGAAGTATCAAATGAGGAGGAAATCAAGTATATGTGTACATGTTGGCAAAAAGATGGAAACGGAAAAGAATTTGCAGCTGCAGAAGCTAGAGTTGATGAAAGTAGTGCCTATTCAGCGGCTTGTACTCGAGCAAATTCACTTTGCAATTCTAGTGGTGAAGGAGTTTGTAGAGAGAATTCAAGTAAAAGAAAATGTCGTACAGTTGGATTTTAATTTCTTTAAAAAGAACTTTTTCTCAGTTCCAAAAAATGCATATAGGATTTTATTGGCCAACCATTGTTGAAGGATATGAAGATTTTCAAGAAATGTTAGAAAAACATGATGGTGTAAAATCTTCCATAATATAAATTCCCTTCAAAGAGTGTGTATCAAAAAATATGAATATAGGAATATTTTTAATACACACTCACTTTCATTTATTATTCAACAACAATAGTTCTTTTTCTTACGGACTGGTATTTATTCGATTGATTTTGATCTTCGCAATTAATCAATACTAGATATTTGTCCTTGTTATGGGATAAAACACAGCAGCTATTTTCATATCCGCCACATTCATTTGATAGTTCAGTAATATCACCAATTTTATTTCCTCCAGAAATATCATTATCTCCATTATATAATCTTGTTGCATAATCAAGTGTCGATTGCGCATTACAATCAAGTTCAATTTGAACTTCCGGTGCAGGACATAACACTGGTTCTGCTCCATAAGCCACCAATGAAAATAATAATGTCGCTACAGTAGAAAATACTAATTTAATCATAAATCCCCTCTTTTTTTAAAAGATAATAAAAATGTCCTAAGCAATTAGAACAAGTAAGTTGATGTGTTAAATATATCTTAAAATCTAAATGGAATTATTTTCAACAGCTTTCATTGTTTTATGTTCATTTTTGTATCTTTTATAGACTAATCCTGCCCCAGGTGTAAATTTTGTAGTAACTGATTAGACATAAAACCATGTTTGAATATTAATCATTGCTATCAATAAATATTTCTTCATAAAATTTTCAAGGACAAACCATTTATGTTTTACAAATCAGAAATTACCACATTACATTTCTGACATATTACAAAAAATCAATAAATTCAAAGTTTAAAGCATGTATAGTTTCTCGCAAAGAATTTGAAGGAAGTTTTTCTTTTTTAAGGGCAAATCAAGTGACAGTAAAAAGTAAATATTTCTCAAACCAACTGAAAATGGCAAATATCACTCATCAACATAAATTAATTTGGTAAGTTGCTACAGTTGGATGAATTATGATGTAAAATCCAGATCTTGATTTATAGATAAAGGTATAAAGCTCAATTTTAAAAATTTCTACTCTGAATATTACCAGAGGAAATTTACCAAATACCCATCGCCTTATTTATCAGAATGATTGTATTTCTCTAAAAAAGCGCGCTCCTACAGCCTACATGAAGGAGCTCCACTCATGAATTTTTTAGTGCATTAAATTACTGGCAAATCTGACTGAGTGCTTGAATGGAATTTTTCAAATTTTGCATATCATTAAGGGAATAATCTAGAATTTTATTAACGGAAATATTTGCATTAAAAATATAGTTGGCATCACTTTTTAATATATAGACTTGATTTCCATTAATTAATTTCTCTAAAGCATTATTAGAAATTTTTAAAATAGAATTGGTAGCATTAAATAAACCAAATAAAGTAGTTTTTGATTGATCCATACTAAAATCATCGGAACTTTCACCTATTTTAATCACAATTTGGTTAATGGCTTCAGAACAGGAATCAATAGGTTTATTCACTTGTGCATGAATAAATTGATTTAATACAACAACAAAAAATAAAACTAAATATTTTTTCATTTTAATAATCCTTGGGGAAAAAAAGTAACATTGAATTATACATACATTTAATAAGAGATGTTGAACAGGTAAAAAAGACTTCCTCCACAGCAAATTTATCATTAAATTTCATACTTCCAAATACTATAGCTTGGTCCAATTTTAAGGCCAAAAACGTAAACCTGAGCATTATCATTATGAAAATATAAACATAGGAAAAATATAATAAATCTCATAACCCCCTCTCGAAATGAACAAAATTAAGTCAATCCTATGGGGCTTATATCAATCTCTTCAATCTCGTCCAATTTAGTGCATTTTTATTAGAGGCAAAAATGTTGATAAAAAATAAAGTAGTCCATTACTTTTTCCGATAGGGTAAAAATGAAAAATATTTTATTTTGTTTATGCCTTGCAACACTTATACAGTACCTTTGTTTATTAATACCAATGTCTCCTTCAAAAAATTCTTTAGATGTTGCTAATCAACTTGCCAATACTCCCAATCATGCAAGTAGAGGTATTGCTCAGTTTTCAGAAAAGAATGTCTCTATATTTTCTTTCACCGTTCCTTGTAATAATGGTGATAAAGAAGAAATGGGAGTTTGTAAGAATAAAGATCTTCCTCTATCTCCAAGTATTAAAAGATTTTTAGGAAAGGCCGGTGAAAAGGAATCATTCCCTGGTGGAATTCCTATTTCAGCTGCGGAAGATCGTTACGAATTAAATCTTCCAGATCGTATGTATAAGGTCTTTCCCTATATGCGCCCTACCCTTGATGGAAGGCTCTACCTTGGATCAGGAAATAATTGGACTAATTATCCTCAAACAAATCCCAAAAGTATTCCAGATATGGGAGGATTTGCCGGAGTCATTTCCTATCTTGATCCAGAAAACTTTGATTATGATCAAAGAATTAATAATGGTAATCCCATGGTTACTAGTCTTCCCATTCATCCAATTGTTCATTTAACTTATCATTCCCAAAAAACTAGTCTTCCTTTTAATCAATATATTAAAAATCAAACTCCAGGTACTTATCATTTTGATTTTTGTCATGATCAATCCGATTCAGGTGGAAAATATTATCCCAGATTTTGCCAAGCATATTTAGATACACCACAAGGCCAAACAGCTGATGGTGATTGTTATGATGTCACCATCTTTTCCTATTCCTCGCCTGGTGATAACTTAAACGAGATTAGAACGGTACCAGTGACTATTTTTGTTCAACGTCCTAAATCAGAAGGTGCAGTTGAAGAATTAGTTCTATATCCAAGAATTTCCACAGGTATTTTACCTTCACTGGTACAAATGAAAAATTTACCAAACATTGGCAATAGTTCTGATTCTTCAAAATCAAATATTAAATTTTTATCTGATCAATGTTTAAATGCTTCTGGAAATCCCATTCCTAATTCACCACTGTACTGTCAGTTTATCTACGCTCAAAAAAGAATAACATCTATTAAAGTAAATGGTGTGACAAAAACCTATCCCTATGGTCCGCCTTTTTTTGAGCCAAGTATTTCTGGCGATGGTCGATTATTAGTGATTAACTTTGGTCTTGGTAGAGGCCTACAATATTCCTACAATAGTGCAGGAAAATGTAATGCCGATGGATGGAAAGATTTTTATCGCCTTAGTAATATGCCTTTTGATGCCAATATTTACCAAAACTATCCCATTGCCAAAGCACAAAGAACTGTAACCATCGGCAATTCTGGAATTCCAATTCCCAAAGGAATTCCATTTCAAGATGGCATGGGTAATCCCATTCTCGAAAATCAAGAAGTGGAAGGTGCTTATTTTTGGATGGATCGAGAAGTACGAAACGTTTTTTTTAATGCGGTAAATCTTGTCCAAGATAATTTTAAAGGAATTAAAGGGAAAAATAATAGCGCTGTTTGTAATGATGATAATCCAGATTGTGTGATTGATGCCGGTCCAGGAAAAGGATTACATGTTCTAGGGGCCTGGACTCGCGGAAAAATGATTCATATTGATAGCGTCGTCAACATGTTCGATTTTGGATTTCGACCCAATAGAGATCCAAACCAAGAAAGAGTTGTGGAAATGGAGTTATACAAAGATGAAGTCACCACCCTTCGACCAAGTGGAATGACCGTCATTGGTTCTCCAGAAAATGTTTTAAATTATTACGATGCCCTATCACCAGTTGCTCCCTTTGATGTGGTTTGGAAGTTTTCTACAAACATTGAAAGAACGGGTGAAATTATTTTTGATGATTATCTCAATCGCTTTTTATATTTAGGAACCCATTTTAATCAGTCTACAACATCCAAATCTTATCCTGGTGGAACTGTTACTCTTTATAAAAATGGTTGGGTGCCACAGAAGGATAATTTTTCAGGTACCGCCGGAACGAAATCAAATTTCCAATTAAAAGAAGTTCCACTTCTTCAAAATATTTCCACAAATTCCAGTATGGAAGATGCCTCTAAGGCGGATAAAAATTTTCATGTTTTAGGAGGTGCCAGAGTAGAACCTATTGCCCAAGGTGGAGTTATTGGAAAGGGATTATTTTTAGATGGTAATAATGATAGTGCTGCCATACTTGTAGACACAAAATATTCTGGAAGTGCTTTTCTTCTAACAATCTGGGTTGATTCTCGATCATTAGATACTAACGAAAGAGTTATTTTTGGTTTTCCAGATTACTCCTCCATTGCATTAACTAATACATCGATTATTGCAAAGACCTGTAGTAGCAGTGGTGCTTGTCTTAAAAAAAATATGCCCTATGGACAAAATGTGATTCAAAATGGAAAGTTCTTTCACCTAAGTTTGAAGATAGAAAGCTTTTTAAATCCTAAAGAAAATCCCAACCTAAATTCTTTCAAGTGGATACGAAGACTAACTTATTATATTAATGGAACGCAATTAATGCACAATAAAACCTATCAAGGAATGACCTACAAAAAAAAGTTTCTGGAATTTGGTTTTAATGATCAGAAGATACAGGGTTTTGATTTTTACTATGACAATAGGCCTGGACCTTTTAGCATTGGAAGGCAAAATCTACTGGGAGCAGAAAAAGCATTTCGTGGTTGGGTTGATGAATTTAGAGTCTACAAATTTCGTCCTTCTCGTATTCCAGCTGCCTATCCAATTGTACCTAGTTTTTATAATGAAATACTTTGCAATCAAGCTCTTGGATCTAACGTTAATATTTTACCAAGTGATAGCTCTTCGAATGATTCTCTAAAATCACTTTATCAAAGGGCCGCTAACTTAAATCATTTTCTTGAGCCAACAAATAAAAATTCCTCAGGAATGCCTCCACGACACCCTTTTGATAAAGACTATGTTTATACGCCAATAGTTAATTCAACAATTGTTTGTGAGCAATTAAAAATGGAAAGTTATTCTTCTCATGGGGAATTTGCCGATCAAAGGAAACATGATTTGATTTGTGCTGATAAAGTTCATACAAATCAACACGAGGATCATTTTTCTCGATGTTTGCATAAAAGCATTCTTAACATTGCTGATAAACCACTAATTTTTGATCAACCACGACCAGATTTTAGTGAAGTGCTATTTTGTATATCCTGCCATCGTGTTGGAGATAAAATTCCCGCCCTCTCCATCGACGCACTTAAAAAAAATGGATCTATTAATAGAGAGGATGATTTTCGACGTCAGCCTCTTGATTATCCACGAACAATCACAGGTTGTGTTCCTGATGATGAGGTTTTTGAAAATTCCGCAGATGATTGTAATTCTCAAAAGTTAAAAATGGATTATTTTTTTGATCAAAAATTTAAAATTGTTCCTAAGAAGTTTTAGTTGTCTTGGCCGGACAATTAATTCCGAAAATTCCAGGTCTTTTTCATTGGAAGCTTAGGGAAATTGAAGCCCTCAATAGTACCATTATAAAAAATATACCAGCTTCCATTCCCTTAAAAGCAGGTTCTAAAATGTATGTTTTAGATTTATGTTATATTAAAAAAAAATTCCTTCAAAAATTCCCAGGTTGTATTTTTTTTAGATAAAAATATGGGGATTGTAAAAATTCTCATCTAGATAAAGATGGCCAATTGCCCTAGCCAATCTGTGAACTCATAAAAATAGTTTTTTCATTCCTCTAGATTGGAAGCTTTCTTTAAATTTAAAAAAAAATGTAGAACATCATTTTGTGCTTAAGAAAAAAGTTTTGGATTTATATGAGAAAGTTTGGATAATTGGCCTGATTAGATTATCATTTTAGTATTCAAGGAGAGAATGCTATGAATGAAAACCAAGGGACACTTTACCGTTTTCTAGGCCTTGTGGAACGCCTTGGAAATGCACTTCCACATCCTGCAATTTTATTTTTGATTCTTACTTTTTTTGTCCTTGCCCTATCGGCAATGGTTGCTGGAATGGAACTAAGTGCCCTTCATCCGGTAAGTGGTGAGGTTATCACTCCTGTCAATCTTCTGTCAGCAAGCGGACTTCGTTATGTTCTATCAGAGATGGTGAAGAGCTTTGCGGGATTTGCTCCAATGGGAACAGTTCTTGTTGCCATGCTCGGTTTTTCACTGGCAGAAAAAAGTGGATTGCTCGCAACCATTTTACGTCTTCTTGTTATGAAATCTTCCAAAGCAATGCTTGTTCCTGTTGTCTTGTTCGCTGGCGTTCTTTCTCATACAGGTGGAGATCTTGGGTATGTGCTTCTTATACCACTAGCAGCGATGACATTTCACAGTGCAGGCATGAATCCGCTTGCTGGACTTGCTATTTGTTTTGCAGGTGTCTCAGGTGGGTTTGCAGCCAATATTCTCCTTTCTACTGCCGATACACTTCTCTCGGGGCTCTCCCAGGAAGCGGCCCGCATTCTAGACGCCAATTATGTAGTGACTCCGGTTTCAAACTGGTATTTCATGGCAAGTTCCTCTATACTTATTGTGGGAGTCGGTACTCTCATCGCAAATAAAATTACCATTCCTTTTCTTGGCCAATATAAGGGTGATCAAGCACCTACAGATCTCATTGGTCTTACTCAGGAAGAAAAACGTGGACTCAAATGGGCCGGGCTCATTACTTTGGCTTTAATTCTTTTCCTTGTTGCAGGACTTGTACCTTTAGATGGATATCTACGTGATCCAGCCACTCCTGATCTTCTTCACTCCGCAGCTCTAAAAGGTATCGTTGCTATCATTTTCTTATTTGGAGCTCTTCCCGGACTCGCTTTTGGATTTGCCTCTAAGAATTTCAAAAGTCAGAATGATGTGATCAATGCCATGCAGGATGCCATGGTGATGATGGCCCCTTATATTGTACTTGTATTCTTTGCATCACAGTTTATCACCATCTTTAATCATTCAAACATCGGACTCATCCTTGCTGTCAAAGGATCTGAGACACTCAAAGCTACTGGCCTTGGTGCAATTCCTCTAATGCTTGGATTTATTATTTTAACTGTATTGCTTGATCTTGTGATTGGAAGTGCCTCTGCAAAGTGGGTTCTCATGGCACCGATCTTTGTTCCCATGTTTATGCTTGTGGGGATTTCACCTGAACTCACTCAGGCTTCCTATCGCATTGCAGACTCCGTAGTGAATATCATTTCGCCACTCATGGCCTACTTCCCACTCATTCTTTCTTTTGCACTTAAGTATGAACCACGAGCGAAGGTGGGAACCGTGATTGCTCTGATGTTACCCTACTCTATAGGCTTTTTGATTTGTTGGTCGATCATGCTTTTAAGCTGGATGGCCCTGGATCTTCCACTAGGTCCTGGAGCGATTTTGAAATACGTGGCACCTTAGATCTCAGTTTTAGTTAACCAAGAATAATAGCTGGGAGCGAGTTAATACCTTCATTGTGGACAGTTCTCATAAAATTATTTTCATGGGTTATAGAATAATGTAAAAGGAAAAATTCAGTGATCTCTAGGAAATTCTATGGAAGCATTTGTTTTTTAGATTAGATCATCAATAAAAAAATATTTTCTACAATTATATTTTTCAAAATCAGGGAAACAGAATTTTATTTCCCTGATTTTCCTTATCTTTAAATATGGAATATGAATTTAAAACTAGAGATTCAAGGGTGAAAATACTTCTAATTTCTTTTTACTATTTTACATTCTTCAAAATTTAATTGTCCTGCAATTTATCCTTTGAGATGAAAGTTAACGTAAATGCTTTCTTTCAATTTGTAGGTGATCGTACCTTCAACTAATCCTTCATTTTTTGTTTTCTTCTTTACCAAAGAGATAACAACCGCATCACCTACATTGGTCAAAGTTACATTATAGTTTTTATCAGTTACCAGTTTGCTGCTACCGCTGGGAATCTCAATAAATTGTCCCAAAGATAAGTTTTGCGTGCGGCTTTTGTAGCTTGCATAACCTTCACTACAATCAATTGCAAAATTTTCATCTGCAAAGGCAGGCAAATTTAATAAAATAAATAATCCAAGTACTAGTTTTTTCATAATCCTCCTTATATTACATAGGTTCTTCATCTAAAATTTTTCTGCATTATTAATTATTTATCTTCAGCGCAATCAATTTGTTAAAGAATGGTGCTCCTTTTACATATTTTACGTGGTCGGTATAATCGACCATATTGCCGTCAATACCATCAACTACGAAATGAAAATCGTTTATTACTGACTGGTTTAATTGATCAGGAAACATGATTAACAATCGTTCTGTTGGTTCAGAACTTGCGTCCCAAAACAATATCTTACTCAGACGCCGACAGCGAAATCGTGCAGTTGCATTACCAAGAACTGCACCTTCTTGTGCGATGGTGCTGCATTCACTTTTTTTAAATTCGAATGTATCTGCATCACCAAAATAAAGTTGTACCCAGCCACTATCTGCCCATGATTTAAATTCGAACTCAACCCAATAAGTAGTGTCTAGATCAATTTTACTCCAACGTATAAGGGCATCTTTTTCAAAGCGTGCTAATTCCATTTCTTGATCAGCAAGAAGCTTTCTTTCTAACCCCCTATATAGTTTGGACACTTTCTAATTTTTAAATTTTTGATAAAATTAGTCTAAACAGGAGTGTTTCATGAAAGGCAATCATTATTCTCAGGAATTAAAAGAACAGATTTTAAGT
>Ga0247844_1001441_pt1 | contig 43958 bp, 41 predicted proteins | sample LaCtaG_FD_192421 | JGI IMG/M metagenome (GOLD analysis project Ga0247844, IMG submission 192421) | Freshwater microbial communities from meromictic Lake La Cruz, Castile-La Mancha, Spain - LaCruzMarch201714.5m_1 | ecosystem: Environmental > Aquatic > Freshwater > Lake | place: Spain: Castile-La... | reverse complement strand
CGTGGCGTGGAGCCCGGACGGGCAAACCCTGGCGAGCGGCTCGGTGGACAAGAGCATCAAGCTGTGGGACGTGGCCAGCGGCAAAGAAAAGGCGACCCTGGCGGGGCACTCGAGCTACGTGAATAGCGTGGCGTGGAGCCCGGACGGGCAAACCCTGGCCAGCGGCTCGGAGGACAAGTGCATCAAGCTGTGGGACGTGGCCACCGGCAAAGAAAAGGCGACCCTGGCGGGGCACTCGGGCCCCGTGAATAGCGTGGCCTGGAGCCCGGACGGGCAAACCCTGGCCAGCGGCTCGTTTGACACGAGCATCAAGCTGTGGGACGTGGCCAGCGGCAAAGAAAAGGCGACCCTGGCGGGGCACTCGAGCTCCGTGGTGAGCGTGGCGTGGAGCCCGGACGGGCAAACCCTGGCCAGCGGCTCGGAGGACAAGAGCATCAAGCTGTGGGACGTGGCCACCGGCAAAGAAAAGGCGACCCTGGCGGGGCACTCGGGCCCCGTGAATAGCGTGGCGTGGAGCCCGGACGGGCAAACCCTGGCCAGCGGCTCTGGCGACAAGAGCATCAAGCTGTGGGACGTGGCCAGCGGCAAAGAAAAGGCGACCCTTGCGGGGCACTCGAATACCGTGGTGAGCGTGGCGTGGAGCCCGGACGGGCAAACCCTGGCGAGCGGCTCGTGGGACAAGAGCATCAAGCTGTGGGACGTGGCCAGCGGCAAAGAAAAGGCGACCCTGGCGGGGCACTCGAACTCCGTGTATAGCGTGGCGTGGAGCCCGGACGGGCAAACCCTGGCGAGCGGCTCGGTGGACAAGAGCATCAAGCTGTGGGACGTGGCCACCGGCAAAGAAAAGGCGACCCTGGCGGGGCACTCGAACTCCGTGGTGAGCGTGGCGTGGAGCCCGGACGGGCAAACCCTGGCGAGCGGCTCGGGGGACAACAGCATCAAGCTGTGGGACGTGGCCAGCGGCAAAGAAAAGGCGACCCTGGCGGGGCACTCGAGCTACGTGGTGAGCGTGGCGTGGAGCCCGGACGGCCAAACCCTGGCAAGCGGCTCGGTGGACAAGAGCATCAAGCTGTGGGACGTGGCCAGCGGCAAAGAAAAGGCGACCCTGGCGGGGCACTCGAGCTCCGTGTATAGCGTGGCGTGGAGCCCGGACGGGCAAACCCTGGCGAGCGGCTCGGGGGACAAGAGCATCAAGCTGTGGGACGTGGCCAGCGGCAAAGAAAAGGCGACCCTGGCGGGGCACTCGAGCTACGTGAGAAGCGTGGCGTGGAGCCCGGACGGGCAAACCCTGGCGAGCGGCTCGGGGGACAACAGCATCAAGCTGTGGGAAGCCACCGTGATCGTCCAGACCGATCTCTACGTCTATGTCAAAGAGGGCTGGTGCCGCTTCGATCCCAAGACAGAGAATCTCCAATGGAATGAGCCCAAGCGGGAACTCTATCGGTCGATCAAAACCCCGTTCCGGAATGTGCCGCGCTGGTCGGCGCTCGGCATCCGGCAGCGGGATGATCTGGGTGAAGAAGAGAAGGACTGGCTCCTCTACCTCAAGGTTTTGGAGGCGGAGAACTGGACCACCGTGCCCACGTTTTATGAGCGTTTGACCGCAGAACAGAAACAGCGTCCGCATGGGGCGTTAGATCGAGCCATCAGGACGCTGGCGGATCAATCCGTAGCCGCGTGCCAGGCCGGATTGCCGGTGATCGCCCGGATGCGCGTCGCCTCCGCACTCGGAATCCTTTCCGGCCTCCAATCCGCTCAGTCGGAACGGTTCTACGCCCGGCTCGGTGAGGGATTCGCGGAGCAAGAGATCGATCCCGCCCAGACAGAGCCGGTGCTCGCAGCGCTTCCGGATGACGCGGCGCGGGGGGTGGTGACGGCGGCGAGATCTGCGGCCCAGGCGGCACCGGCGGCGAAGTGACTCGTTTGCGTGGAGGCCAAGTGAAGGAATGCCGGACATTGAAAAGTGCGCCACTCGTCGCCGCGTTCTAAACCCATTACCATACCGAACGCCGCCCCTTGAAACGACCGAATCTCATTGCAAACTCGGTTTACGGGGCCTTGTGGTCGCCTCGTTCCGAGGTTGATTTCGGTTCCTCTTTCTCCTAATGTGTTCCCATGAATCAAGCGCAGCTGCTGCGGGAATCCCGCTCGAAGCACTTGTTGCGGACCTCCGACGACGCTGCGAAGCAGTTTCGCGCCTTCAGGGCGGTGCTACCTATTTCCACGAAGAGCTCGGAATCTTCCTCGAAGTCGCCGGGGAACTCGGTCTCTTCCTCGACGGACCGCCGCCCCAGTTGAGCCGTCCTCCGGACGACGAAGGGAACGAACATCAGGTTTGGTACTTGGCGGACCGGCGCGCGGTGATCAAAGCGACTTGGCCCGATTACTTCGGGGTCTTGGTCATCCACCGCCCCAACGAAGAGCCAAAAGCATCTCCCATCGACTACTTAGAGCGCTGGGCTCTTCACAACGACCTTTTTGGAGACGATGTCCGCTTTCTCGGTGCCCTTCGTTCCAGCTCAGGCCTTCGCTTGCTGATTCAGCAACCAGCGATCGCTGGAACGCCCGCAAGCGACGCCCAGATCGATCAGTTCTTCACATCCTCGGGTTGGAGCCGATTCGTTGCCGGGGGAAATGTGGCCTATTTCGACTCCAATCGCCAGGTAGTCATCTCTGACACCCATCGCGGGAACATCATTCTCATGGACGATGGCCTTCTCGCTCCGATCGACCTCCGCGTCCAGCCGATCTCTGGGGCACTTCTCGACACGGTCGCCAGGCTGTGCGCCGCTGCGCCACCCAACACCGGGGACAGCCCTATCTCCGAACGGCATTCGGACACTTTAGGGTGGACGAATCTGCAGGGAGAAGATTGTTAAGTGGAAGCCTCAATCGAGTCGAGGACGTGTCGTAAAAAGGGGATCGGCCAGAGCGTGGACGAGATCGCCGCGACTCATGATCTGACCCATGCGGGCATCCACGCCGCGTCGGCCTACTAGTTGTCCGACCAGCCTAAACCGACGGCATCTTCCGGTTCTTTCGGACGCCGCCTGCGTTGCTCGTCAGTCGGTTGTGTTCACAGAGCTTCCCTCCTCACGCCTTGGCGGCCCCCAAAATTCCTCGGAAGCTGCTCCATCACTTTAGACTGGTCGGACCACTAGTTCGATCATCTCCGGGAGATCGATGACTCTTTGCACGCCTCGGAGGCCTGGGTTGAGACGATGAAGAGGGCGAAGCCGTCCAAGCTTCCCCGGGTTTCGTGAACGTCGCGTATGACCTGGACGAGCATGTGCCCAAGGCGATTGCCACGGGCTTACGGGCGCGCGGCGTGGACGTGGCGACCGTGCCGGAAGCTGGCCTGACAAAGGGACTGCCAATCTCCTGGATGGGCGCTTTGTTGCGCGCCGGTTGCCCTCGAAGTCTTCGGCTGGTATGCTACCCGTATGAATCTCGTCTCACTCGATTTCTCACTGGATGGCTATCCGGACGTTCACGTCTCTGAGGGACAGGTCGTGCGTGGCGTGATCCGGGGCGGCAAGCTCCACGTGACCGTTGCGGCGCAGGATGAGACCAGCGTTTCGTCAGGGGCTTCCCAGGCTTTCGTGACGAAATGGTCGGGACAGGGGCGGCTGTTGACAGAGGCGCACGGTGACAGTCTATTTCCACGCTAAAGACACGCTTGCCGAGATGTTCAAGGCTCCGTGATAATCGGCCCAACACCGGCAACAGTGACACGCTAGCTTTTCGTCCGCTCACCTCCGCCGGTTTCCACCCGGGCCCAACGGGGCTTTTGACGTCAACCTTTGATCGGGTTCGTATTGGGCCCAGGGTCACCACCGCCTTGGATCGCCACATCGAGATCGACCCCGAGATTGCGGGCGGGAAACCCCGGATCGCTGGTCATCGGATCACGGTTCAGGACGTTGCCATCTGGCCTGAACGGCTCGGCCAGAGCGTGGACGAGATCGCCGCGACTCATGATCTGCCCCATGCGGGCATCCACGCCGCGTTGGCCTACTCCTTCGATCATCTCCGGGAGATCGATGACTCGTTGCACGCCTCGGAGGCCTGGGTTGAGACGATGAAGAAGGCGATGCCGTTGACTTCCTTGAGCTCCACGCCAGCGGCATTCCCCATGCTGGAATCGTCTTCGCGACCCGCAAGTGAGAACAGCCTGGCACCATACGCCTCGTCACAGCGCCTCGAGAAATTCCTCTAACGTGATACCCGCCTGATCGAGCAGGCCGCGAAGGGTTCCGGGCTTGATCGGTTTGTGCATGGGAACGACGACGGTTCGCCCTGCTTTCCCCATCACATGGTGCGAACCTGTTTGCCTGAGACTCTCAAACCCAAGACGCCGTAACGCTTTGACCGCGTCGGAGCCATCGATGTCCCGGGGCGTCTTCAATGCGACAGATTTCAGGCAACCTGGAGAACGGGATCCTCCGAAAAGTGAAGCTTGATCCTGAGGGGAGACTCTTCGGGATCGAAATAACCGCTGACCGCATCAGTGACCATCGCCTGCAATTCCCCAAGAGTGTCTCCCTGAGTCGTAATCCCGCCTCCCTTGGGATCGTCCCAACGCGCGACGTACCCGGCGGTTTCTGAGCAGGGCTCTACCGTGAATGTAATCTCTTCCGCCATACTCTACTTTACACTCACGAACACCCATCCGCAAGCCGCCGCGCTGCCGGGATGGCGGCGACGAGAAGCGCGCAGACCGATTCTGCCTGACAATCGCTCGGTTGCCGATCCGTGGGTTCCGACGTAGACTGCTCTTATGCCGTCTCGATCTCTTAAGGCGCATTTTGATGGAGTCACCGTCCAACTCGATGAACCCTGTGATTTGCCTCCGGACACTCCGTTGGTGGTGACGGTTCTGAATCCCGGAGAGGCGCTTGAAGCCGATCGAGCAGAGTGGTTTGAAATGGCCAAGCAGAGTTTGGCCCGAGCTTACGGCGAGGACGAGCCGGAGTATACGGACGACGATCTGCTGGATATCTGATTGTGCTTCCTCAGCGGGAATGCCGAGGCCGAATTGGTTCGATCTCAGAGGAACGGCGAATCCGTTTGCTGAAGCGTCTCAGCGCCTTCCTTGATCCCGGCGAGTGATCCCTACAAGCGCCCGGAGCTATCCTGATCCGGCCTCCGGGTTGTCGGTGGACTTCGAACTTGAGATTCCGCATGATTTCACCGAATCTGAACCCATGATGACGCTCAAGTTCACCTACTGGGAAGCAGAGGAAGGGGGCTTCGAGGGACACCTCGATGACTACCCGGATTTCTGGACGCAGGGGGAGACTCTCGACGAACTCAAAGAGATGCTGGCCTCACTCCATAAGGACATCGAGGATGGAGTGGCGGGGGTGCCACTTAAGCATACCGGAGAATTAGGGGTCGCGTGAAGTTTCGAGATCTGATTCAGAAGCTCCAGGGCATGGGTTGTGAGCTTGTCCGTCACGGTGGCAAGCATGACTGGTATCGCCAGCCAGCTACCGGAGAAGCGAGGCCAGTCCCGAGGCACACGGAAGTCAAAGAAAACACCGCCCGGAAAATCATCAAAGATCTCAGTCCGTGAGACGCATGCCAAGGTCCACCAACCAAATCTCGCCCCGCTGCGGCGTCATTGGTCCGCGCCTTCTTTCCCACCCTCCCACTGGGAGTCGTCATCGTCTTCCTCAGCTTCCAGGGAGAGAAAGAGTGCATTGGTTGCGGCTCGGCGGAAATACTGTTCCTCCAAGCGCTCCAACAATCCGGTCCGCTCAATGGGCTCTAAGCCAGCGATGGCCTTCTCGATTTCCCCAACGGTGCTCATGAATGGATTGTAGCTCGACAGATGGCGGTGCGCAATCGGTGAGGATTCATGGTGACAGGCTATTTCCACGCTAAAGACACGCTTGCCGAGATGTTCAAGGCTCCGCGATGATTGGCCCAACACCGGCACCGGTGACACGCTAACTTTTCGTCCGCTCACCTCCGCCGGTTTCCACTTGCGCCCAACGGGGCTTTTGACGTCAACCTTTGATCGGGTTCGTATTGGGCCCATGGTCACCAGCGCCATGGATCGACAGGTCGAGATCGACCCCGAGATTGCGGGCGGGAAACCCCGGATCGCTGGGCATCGGATCACGGTTCAGGACGTTGTCATCTGGCATGAGGCCGGGGTTGAGACGATGAAGAACAGCAACCGTCAACCTGCTCGCCAGTCGGTCCATCTGGCGGACATTGACGACCGCCATCACTCCAGGTTTGATCCAAGAGTGAGTCAAACGGAACTTGAGGAAGCCGCCCTTCGTCTCCCGGAGGACGAACTGATTGCCTTGGTGGATCGTCTTTACCGGCAGGTGAACCATCCGTTGGACACAGCGGCCTGCGGGCGGATCCGGTTGGCGGATGACCGGGAACTGGCGTCGCAACTCGATCCCGCTGGGGATTCCTTGTTTGATGACTTTGTCAGCGAACTCAAAGCATCCTTGTGAAAGTCGTTGTCACGGCGCTCGCCAAGGATGACGTGCGGGCGGTCGTGGCCTACTACCGGGAACGAAGTGATCGCGCCCCGGCGGAGTTCGTCTCAGAACTGGAGGATGTGGTCGCGGGAATTCGTGCAACGGCCCTGGTGCCTGGCTATTTCTAAGCGGAAGACAAGGCCACTCCGATGATCCGGAATACCTAATGATCGGAGCGGGGCATTTCCGTATGATTGCGCAGAGTCACGTCCCCAGTTACAAACCCCGCCACGCCTCGTCCTCCTCCGCTGCGTCCCCATCCGCCGCCCAAGCGGTCTGCGTCAACGGCACGAGGTTTTCGATCTTGTCCTCCCGGTTGTGGTGCCGCGCCTTCAGCAAGAGCTCTCATCCATCGGCGCGGAACTCATTTGAGTTTCAAGGAATCTTTCAGCCACCGGCGCAGGACTCATTTAAGTTTCAAACAAGCTCGCAGCCATCGGCGCAGGACTCATTTGAGTTTCAAACAAGCTCGCAGCCATCGGCGCAGGACTCATTTGAGTTTCAAGGAAGCTCTCAGCCGACGGCGCAGGGCTCATGTGAGTTTCAACTAAGCTCGCAGCCATCGGCGTAGGACTCTCAGACGGAACGGTTCTACGCCCGGCTCGGTGAGGGATTCGGGGAACAAGGGATCGAACCCGCCCAGGCGGAGCCGGTGCTCGCGGCGCTTCCGGATGACGCGGCGCGGGCGGTGGTGACGGCGGGGAGATCTGAGGACGAGGCCGCACCGACGGCGAATTGAAGGTAGCCTGGACTTCAGTCCAGGATTCATGTTGCCATCAATCCTCAGGGACTGAAGTCCCTGCGACTTTGCGGCGACGAGGCGCGCATAGTCCGGAGGGAACCTGATCCAGCGGAGCCCTGTCGACACTGGAGCGATGGCTTACGCGCCGCGAGAGTTCCAGCACAATTTCCTTAGGATCTTGGCGGACGTCGAAAACGGCTTCCACGATGATCTCCCCGTTCTCAATCGAGTAGAACACCTGGGCCGAGAATTGCCGGGTGATGCTAAGCTTTGCCGCCGTGCTTGGCGAGGAGACGCTCGAAAGCGTTTTCAAGGGAATCCACGGGGTTCTCGCTTGAGTGCCGCAGCTTGCGCCGTTCTTGGAGGATCTGGAGGATCGGGTCGGGAATCGGTTCGCATTCCAGATCGGCACGCAACGCTTCAAACAACGCCCGTTTGTCCTCCCACGAGAGAGCGAGCACTTCTTCTTCCAGCTCCGCCATGGCTTTGACCATAACCGATCCGCAGTCGCAATCAACGCTCCACTGCGGTGAGGTCAAGATTCTCGTCCGCTACCAGCCTCACGCGGCGTGCCCGGAGAGGGGATAGACCACATCTGCCCTCAAGGCCTTGGCCGCGAAGTCGATCGCCGCCAGCACGCTCTCGCGGCTCAGGCGGGGATGTTCGGCGATGATTTGATCGGGTCGAACCAGGCGGCTTTGCAACCGAATCGTCAGCGAAGCTTCGCCGTTTTCATAATGGCATCCACGCGGGGCGCGGTGGAGTCGCACTCTTTCTCGACGGGAAAACTAAAGATCGTGAGATGCACCTCGCCTGCAAGTCGCGTAAAGAAGATGAGCTGAGTGTTCATCTCCCCGTCCACCTTCGTCCTGGCCTTGTAGGATTTCATTTCCAGACCGCTTGGTGCCGGAAATTGGCTCCGGTGTTCCATGGAGATCATGGTGGCACCTTGAGATGGCATGGCTGCCACGAACGCCGTTTTGTAATCATCCAAGGTGCCCGGGAAGGGCTCCTGAACACTTACCGCCAACGTCAGAAACTCGCCCTTTTCCCTGAGACAAAGCGTGGGCTCAGACAATCCAGCCTCAGGCATAGGCTGGATGGTGAATTCCTTATCCGCAATGTCTACCTTCAGTCGACTGGTAAGGTTGAATTCTTCCGCTTGGCAAATCTGAGCGAGGAGGAGGCCCGTCGCCACGCGCAGCACCAACGACAAAGCCGTGTTCGTCGGTAACATGCGACGCCGAAAGGTTAGATCAAGCATGCGGTCATCTACATGATGCCCAAAAACGTTTCAAGGCGAAATATCCCCACTGCGCAACACGAATTGCACCAGGCCTGGACTTCAGTCCAGGATTGAAGTGGCCAGGCGTCATCAGGGACTGAAAGTTTCTTGTGCCGGGTTTGATGCGCGTTAAAGATCAGCCGATCGAAAACGTTTAGAGTCATTTTGCCTCGCACAGCGGAAAGACGCTCATCCCTCGAATCCTTTGAACTGAACGGAAGGCTGGCTAAGATCGGTCACGGTGAAAGTCTGTGAGGAGGCCGTGAATCAAGGAGAATCTGCGCATCTTGAGGAAACTCCCATGATCTCCCTCCCTGCCGCCAAGCTCTTGATCAACGTTCCCAAGGTGGAGTGGGAAGCGCGGGCCTCCGCGCATCGGACACGAGTCGGGCCGATGGCAGAGGCTTGGCTGGAGCGTCGGCGTCGTGGGGAACAACATCCTGTCTGGGACTTCCTGTTTACCTATTACAGCTTCTCGCCGAACAAGCTCATGACTTGGCTCCCCGGCCTCGGTGACCTTGCCCACTTCGGCCCTCCCGTTCCGGATTCCGATCCCGTTGCCCACGAGTGGCCTGCGATCACCCCGCGTCTTGTTCGCCAAGCCCAGTGGATCGCCACCTTGAGTGAGAATGTCTTGAACAAGCCGCCCCGGCTTGGTTGCTACGGGCTTCATGAATGGGCCATGGTTTATCGGCTCAGCGAAGATGAGATCCGCCACAACGGCTACCAACTGCGCATGTCTCCAGAGGCGCTCGCCGACTTCGTCAAGGCCCAGCCCATCTGTTGCTCCCACTACGATGCCTACCGCTTCTTCACGCCCGAAGCGCTGCCGCTGAATTCCCTCAAACCCGCGTTTGAAACGCGGCAGGACATGGAGCAGTCCGGCTGCCTTCATGCCAACATGGACCTCTACAAATGGGCTTACAAACTCTGGCCCTGGATCGGCAGTGATCTTCTGGCCGATGCCTTCGAAGTGGCCGTCGCCAGCCGCACCTTTGACATGCGCGCCAGCCCCTACGAACTCACCGCTCTCGGCTTCGATCCCATCCTGATCGAGACCGACGCGGGCAAGGAAGAATACCGCCGTGAACAACAACGCCTTGCCACCATGGCGCAGCCCGTGAGGCGGAAGCTTTTGGCGGCGGCGGCGATGATCGCCACTGGCGTGTGGCGGTGAGGACGGTGACGAGACTTTCCCCGCCATCTTCTTCGTTGTAAAACGCCGCGAGTTTCGCGGAAGCCTCCACGGTGAGCCGATGCTCATCAAACCGCTCCCCATGGCTCCGTATGTCCGGTGCGGTGTTTGGGTGCGACGAGGTCGGATCCTCCAAGTGACCGAGGATCCCCAGCATGGGCAGTGACTCGGAACCCGCTGTGTCGACCATGGACGTTCCCACGAAGTTCCAGCGCCCTTCGTTCCGGAACCGATCGAGTTTTGATTCAGCTCGCAGCGGTCCGTTTTGGATGGCTTGGAGTTTTGGGTAAGCTCGCAGCCATCGGCGTAGGACTCACCCGAGACTTGAGCCAACGCGAAGTGGCCGGTTTTGGTGCCCGGGTTCCTCAGTAGTCTTCGGCGAAACTTTCATTTGAACACTTGGGCGAGTTGTGTTCCAATGAACTTTCGAAGCCGCATGAAACAACCGTATCTGATCGCCAACCCAATCTACGACGGGGTCTTCAAGGCTCTTATGGAAGATCTGGAGATCGCCCGGGGGTTTTTGTCGGTGGTCCTTGGGCTGGTCATTGAGAGTCTGCGCTTTACCTCGCGGGAGACCAGTTCGGTTCCACCGGGAATTCCCGGCGATGTCCCCGGGATCGCGGCATCCTGCACGAGCATTTTGCGATTGGACTTTTGCGCAGTCATTCGAACCCCGGATGGCGGCCAAGCGCAGGTGATCATTGAGCTGCAGAAGACCCGGCTTTCCGGGGACATCATGCGCTTCCGACACTACTTGGCCACCCGTTACGTCACCCGCGAGATCCCACTGGACGCGCCCGCCAGAGCGCGGCCGGAACCGCTGCCGGTGGTTTGCGTCTACCTGTTGGGGTTCGTCGTGGACAAGCGATTGCCACTGGTCACCCGGGTGGAACGCCGGTATGTGGATGCCGTCAGCGATGTGACGATCGACCTGTCCGACGCGCGACGCCCGGACTTCGTGGAGCGGCTGACGCACGATGCGTGGTTTGCCCAGATCCCCCGGATTCGCGGGATTGGACGAGGGGCGGAGGGGACCCCGCTGGAGCGGCTCTTATCGGTCTTCGACCAAAGCCGGATGCTGGAGGGGGATCGTCACCGCCTTGACTACGAGTCCCCGGATGCGAAACTGGACAAGATCCTGGCGCGCATCGTCCGCCAGCTTCACAAACTGCAAACCGACCCCGAAATGGAACGGATCATGAGCGCCGAAGACCTGTTCGAGATCGAGCAGCAACGCATCCACGAAGACCTCGCCCAAGCGCTGGTCGAGTCTGAGAAGCTTCGTGAGGAGGAGCGTAAGGAGGCGGAGCAGGAGATCAGCCGACTGCGCAAACTCCTGGATGAGGCGAACGGTGCCGCCGAATAACGAAGTGGTCCGCCAGCTTCAGAAACTGCAAGCCGACCCCGAGATGGAACAGATCATGAAGTCGTCTGTGCAAGGCAATTGCTATGGGGAAGCGGCGGATGCCCTGGTGATCAAGAATCTTTGAGGTGAGGAGAACCTCCTTGTCCCGTGCGCCATTGGGAACCGACGCGCGGGTTGGCCAAGTTGCGAAGCAGGTCCAGGAAGGCATGGCCATAACTGGGATAGGGATGGACGTCCTCCGGCTCAGCGGGCAGCAGCTCATCGGCGAGCCTTGGCAATTCGGCATGTGGGAGGCCGACGTGAAGGTGATGCAGGCCGTGATACGGTTCGTGGAGCAAGGAGAAGGATACCGACCGCCCGGCCCGATCCTTGGCCACGATGCTAGGTGTCGCGCCTATTCGCTGTGTTGCCGCTCATGGCGACGTGCTCGATGTACTTGCGCCAGCACTGCAAGTTCCTCGCTAGATAGGCCGGTGCGAGATAGAGCCAGAGGAAGTCATTCCACCCATTCCCATACGAGACGGCATCTTCCCTTCAGGCGAATCGGACGGCAAGGCGATGCGAACGCTACGACACAGGCGGGCTAGGTCTTGACGGACTCAATTCGAATGGCTAACCTATGGGGCCATGCTAGGAACGAAATGGTGTTGGTCAGCGGTGATGCGGCCGTTTCTTGCGCTAGTCCTCTTGCCGGGGTTTGTGGCATTGGGCTGGGGTCAGATGCCAGTCCCGGTATTCGAGGAGCAGTCTTCCATCCCTGGATTGGCCAGCCTCGAGATGGTGGACCAGTTCGACCAGCGCCATGTCGTGCTCTTCCCGGCGGACCGGCCACTCGTGCTGGCAATTTACCAAAAGTTTTCCAAGAAGCAGCTTCCCGGGTGGTTGGATCCCATCGATGCGGAGTTCGGGGACCGTGCGCGGATTCTCTGTGTCGCTGACCTTAGCGATTTTCCACCAAGGATGAGACCGTTGTTGCAGAAGATCTTTCTCGACGATCGGCGTGCGGCTTCCGTCATGGATTTCTCGGGAGAATTTGGCCGGCTCGTGCCCGCAGCCAAACCTGATAAGATGGGCTTGCTTGTGATCGGTAAGGACGGGAGGATTCTCTTCCGGGAAACTGGAGCGGCCACGGAAGAGAAGTTGCGAGTCGCATCCCAGTGGATCAACGCCGATCTTGGGAACCCAGCGCTTCCGATGGCTTCGGTGTCGCCTCCGCCTTTGCCGCCGGAGTCTCCGTCCATTCCGTCCAACATGACGCCTAGCTCGTCGCCGCTGGCAGCGGACTCCAAGCAACCGCCGCTAGCAGCGGACTCAATGTCACCGCCGCTGGCAGCGGACTCAATGCCACCGTCGGCACCGCCCGCGATCGCCGCCGCTTCGCCGGAGCCTCCTCCTGCCGCACCTACTTCCCCCGTGGCCATGTCTCCCGGGAGTCCGGCACCCGCTCTTTCGCCACCTCTTCCTCCGGTTGAACCCGCACCGTTGCTTCCCAAGGTTGATGTCCGGGCCCTCTCCAGCGTGACCATGACGGATCAGTTTGACCAGAAGCACAGGCTTGCCTTCCCCGAGGAGCGCCCCGTCCTCATCACCGCGAATGGCCGCAATGGTCAGGAACAAATCACCCAATGGCTGGAGCCGCTCAAAGCGGAGTTTGACGGTCGCGTGCGCTTGGTCAGCGTGGCGGACATCCGCGGGCTCCCTTCGTTTATGCGGGGTTCCATGAAGGAGAAGTTTCGCAAAAGCTTGGCACAGCCCGTAATCATGGATTTCTCTGGTGAGGTCGTGGGCCTCCTGCCATCCGATCCCCAGAACATGACCCTGACGGTCCTCGACCGGGCCGGAAACGTGATTTTTGCTGGATCGGGACCGCCGACGGAGCGGCAGATGCGGGAGCTTTCCCAAGCGCTCCGCAATGCGATCGGGGGCGTTGGCGCGTCGGCACCCGCCCTGGGTGCTGGTGAGGTGAATTGAGCCGTTCAGAGGCTGGCGACCGCAGCCTGGCCAGTCAGCGGGACGGGTTCCGCGCCGGATTGATCGTTGGGAGGCCGGCGCTTCTGATCGGGTGCCTCCCCGGTGGTGACGTCAAAAAAGGTTTGGAACGCCCCCTTGACGCTATTGGGAAAGGTTCGTCTCCGGAAGGGAACCTTCGCGGGCACTCCGGAGTGATCGATGATCTCCCAAAACAAGGTCTCCAGCTGAGCGACATGTTGTTCGAAACGCGCGTCAAAGGCAGCGTCGTCCAAGGTATCGAGCAGTCCACGATTGGTTTGCGCCAGGAGCGGGACCCGAGAGGTATCGACGCGACCGGCGGCTTCCCAAGATTGACTGTGCTCGTGCCAGCGGCGGAAGTGGGCCTGCAGAAACGAGTTCAGCTGGTGGATGCGGTTGAGGCGGGAAAGGTTGCGGAGGAACATCGACAACTGGCAGGTCCGGCCGTGCATGAAGATGTGGCTGATCACCGTCCAGTAGATCATCCAATCCCACGCGATCTTTACCGGCATGACTTGGTGATTGCCGAAGATCGGGTACTGATCGCGGAAGATGAGGGTGCCGCCCTCAATAAAGCGTCTGAAAAGATACTGAAACGCCGGGGCGTGAAAGAGGATGGACTGCCCCGCAAGATCCCGGCGAATCAGCTCACACAGGTAGGTGTTGGCCAGCGCGATGTAATCGCTTCCGGGAGAGTAAAATGGATCCAAGAAGACGCCGGCATCGCCAATGATCCCCCAGCGGCGGGTGGAGAACACCTGACGGCACTCCTCAGGATACCGTTTGATGGCCAGGAAATCCTGGATCTTGTCTTGGTGGGCGCGCACCTGGGCGGCGCATTGGGGTTCGTAGCGCTCCAGCCAGGTCAGTGTTTTCTCCAAAGAGTTAAAACTGTTAAGTGGATGGAGTTCTTCGCGAGCCACGATCCCGATGCTCGTTGAGCCGGAACCGAGCGGGATGATCCAAACCCAGTAACCCTCGCCCATGAGGTGATTGGTGCTCAGCCAACGAGGGTGATCGGGGCGGAACGGCTTCTGCCAAGTTTCGTCCCCGGACCAATCGTCCACCTTGATGCGGGTGCCGATGCGGAACCAAGTCGCGTTGCCGGTGTGCGTGGATTGTTCTTTCAGTTCGAGCTTGCGCTTGAGGAGGGCGGCTCGCCCGCTGGCATCGACGACCCACCGTGCGGTGACGGTTTGCGTTCCCTCGCCGTGGGCAAAGGTAACCTGGTGCGGAGCCTGGCCCTGAGCGACCTCGACTGCGGACACCGTGGCGGTTGATAAAAAGGTGATGCCCAGCGACTGGCAATGTTCGGCGAGATAATTCTCCAGGCGTCCGCGATCCAACTGGAAGCTAGGAGAAGCGGGAAAATCGCTCCCGCCGATCTCCAAACGCTCTTCGATCCGGGAATTGTCACCGGCGCGGAAGAAGAGGCGTAAACCCATCTTCGGCAAATGACAACCCTCCAAGTGAGGCTCCAGCCCGAGGACCTTGGCAAAGTAATGAGATCCGACCTCCACCGTCGATTCCCCGACCTTGTGGGTGGCTTCAGGGACGGGGTGAGGCCGCTTTTCCAAGATCAGAACGCGCGCTTCGGGGCATTGACGGCGGCATTGCAACGCACAGGTCAGCCCGGCTAGGCCGCCGCCGAGGACGATCACGTCGTAGTCGAGCCCTGGGAAACGGGCGATCCTGGCTTGTTTCTCCTGCCGCATGTTCTCACCGCGTTGGACCCCTCGATCAAAACAGGAGCAAGGGAACTTGTCAAGCAGAGGACCTCTGTTACGGTCGATCCGAATCACAAGGCTGTTCACGTGGAGTGCAAACCCATACAGGACGTTACGATCCTCGGAGGAGGGCTGGCTGGCTTGAGCCTCGGGCTGCAACTGCTTCGGCAGCGTCCCGCATGCCAAGTGCTCATCCTGGAGAAGAGCAAGGACGCCGCGCCTGAAGCCGCTTTCAAGGTCGGTGAATCTTCGGTCGAGATCGGTGCCCACTACTTGGCCGAGGAGCTGGGGCTCAAAAAGCATCTGCTGGAGCACCATCTGCCCAAGTTTGGCCTTCGATTCTTCTTCGGGAATGGCACTGCTTCGCTGGAACAAGCGTTCGAGGTCGGCCCCAGTGACTTCTTTGCCACGCCCGGTTACCAAATCGATCGCGGGCGGTTGGAAAACCACATGGCGCAGTGTTTCCGCGACGCCGGTGGCCGGATCTTGGAGGGCGCGGCCGTCAGGGAACTTACCGTGGAGCCCGGCCCCACGGACTCTCATGTGGTGGAGTATGAGCGGGATGGGGAGAGGTCTCAACTAACCACCCGGTGGCTGGTCGATGCCAGTGGCCGGGCCGGTCTCCTCAAACGCAAGCTTGGGCTGCGCGAGGAAGTCAATCACCGGATCAGTGCCGCCTGGTTCCGGATCGGAGCGGAAATCCGGGTCGATGAATGGTCCGATTGCCCAGATTGGAGAGCGCGGGCGGGGAAAGTGCCGCGTCGCTGGCTGAGCACCAATCATCTTTTGGGGCGCGGTTACTGGGTTTGGATCATTCCGCTGGGGTCCGGTGCCACCAGCATCGGGATCGTGGCCGATCCCAATCTCCATCCGCTTTCGGAATACAACAGCTTGGAGAAGGCGTTCGCTTGGCTGGAGCGATTCGAACCCGTGGCCGCCGCAGCGCTGCGCGCTCACGAGGACAAGGTGATGGACTTCCTGGCGATCAAGCAGATTGCTTACGGATGTGGCCAAGTCTATTCTGCGGATCGCTGGGCCGTCACGGGCGAAGCCGGAGTCTTTTTGGATCCGCTCTATTCGCCCGGGCTTGACTATATTGCCATGGCGAACACGCAGATTTGCGGATTGATCGGGGCGGATCTGGACGGAGGATCACTGAGGCAGCTGCTGCCCCAATATCAAGGGATCTTTCTTTCGCTGTTTCACGACAATCTGCGCACTTATCAAGATCAGTATCCCTTGTTCGGCAATCCGAAGGTGATGTCACTGAAATACGTTTGGGATTACTGTGTTTACTGGGGCTTTCCGGCGCTGCTGTATTTCCATGGGAAGATCACCGATGCCGCCTTTTTCGCCCGGATAGCTCCGGGCATCGGAACCATCCGGGACCTGAACCGGCGGATGCAGGAGTACTTCAGGGATTGGGATGCTGCGGATCCGGGGATCCCGCGCAGTGCGGCCTACATCAATCAGAATGGGATTCCGCTTCTCATGCAGCTAAACCGCGAATTGCGGGAGAGGTTGGATGACACGGCTTTGCAAGAGCGCTTTATCCGCAATGTTGGCATTCTGGGCGACTTGGCCAATGAGATGACGGCCCGCGTCACGACAGGGGATCGCTCCGCCAATTCCGGCAGATTAACAGGTCTCTTTGCCGCCCTGGGCGTATAGCCGCCTTCCTTGTTGCCAATGGCCAATCAGAGAATTCATCCGCAACGCCTTCAAGCGGGGCTCACCCTCGAAGGGCAATGGTTGTCCCTGGAGGATCTCCGGGGCGTTTCGACGGGTGAGTGCCGTCTTGCGGTGAGCCGGGACCCGGAGATGATTCGGCGCATGACGGCCTCTTTCGATCAGGTTCAGCAGGCGGTGCGGGAAGGATGGCGAGTCTACGGAATCACCAGCGGATTTGGGAGCATGGCCAACGTTCCGGTTCCGCCGGAGCAGGCCGGCGCTCTGCAAGCAAACTTGCTCTCCTTTTTGGCCACTGGAACCGGTCAGCCGGTGCAGCCCTCCCAAGTGCGTGTGGCGATGGCGTTGCGCGCCAACATGCTTCTCCGCGGAGCATCGGGCGTGCGCCTGGAGATCGTGGAGCGCCTAGTCCATTTTCTCAACGCCGGGGCCTGTCCCGTGGTCGCCGAGTTTGGATCCATTGGTGCCAGCGGAGATTTGGTGCCGCTGGCGGCGGTGGCCAGAGCCATTACGGGACAGGGTTCCGCCTGCCGTGTTTGGCTGGACGGTCGCGAAATGGACGGTCTCGAGGCGTTGACGCAATTGGGCTTGGAGCCGCTGGAACTTTATCCCAAGGAAGCACTGGCGATCGTCAACGGCACAACCTTTTCCGCTGCGATTGCCGCCAACGCAGTCTCCGGCGCGTGTGATCTGTTTGCGCTCGCGCTCGGTTGCCATGCCCTGATGATCAAAGCCTTGGTGGGACACGAGGAACCGTTTCTGCCCTTTGTCCATGCCTGCAAGCCGCATCCCGGACAGATCTGGGTGGCGCGGATCATGCGCGAGCTGCTGGGGATTCCCGACAGCGGCTCCGCAGAACCCGGGACCGCCTCGCACGTCCATCTGCAGGATCGGTATTCGGTGCGCTGTCTGCCACAATATTTGGGGCCGATTGCCGAGGGTTTGCGTCGGATTCGTGAAACGGTGGAGGTGGAGATGAATGCGATCACCGACAATCCGTTGATCGATGGCGACGCTGGCCGGTTTTATCAGAGTGGTAATTTCCTAGGGCAATATCTCGGCGTGGCCATGGACGATCTCCGTCGGGATCTCGGATTGCTGGCGAAACACCTCGATGTGCAGATCGCGCAACTGGTTGAGCCAGCCTTCAATCATGGTTTGCCTGCATCGCTTCATGGCAATGGGGAGCGCTCATTCAACATGGGGCTGAAGGGGCTGCAAATCACTGGAAACTCCATCATGCCGATGCTGGTTTTCCTGGGCAATCCGCTGGTGTCGCATTTCCCCACTCATGCGGAGCAATATAACCAGAATATCAATGGCTTGAGCTGGGGATCGGCGCATCTGGCCAGTCAGTCCGTGGATATGGCTGTCCATTATTTATCAGTGAGCTTGATCTTCGCCGTTCAAGCGGTGGATCTGCGTACGTTCGCGAATTCCGGACACTATGACGGACGCACGCTTTTGCCAGCGGCCGCGCGGCCTCTTTATGAAGCGGTGCACGCCGTGTTGGGGCGCCGCCCCGGTCCGGAGGCTCCGTTGATCTATAACGATGCCGATTGTTCCATCGAGGTTTTCCTACGACAACTCGGCGATTCCATTCGCGGTCGCAAAGAGGTGGTGAAAGCGATCGAACCGATTCTCTTGGCGATGCAGGATAGGGCTGGAGGGGAGCAATCCTCATGAATATCAGCGAACATTTGCTCCTGCCTGCGCGGCTCTTTCCGGATGGAATCGCCGTCTTCTTTGAAGGGCGGCGTTTCACTTTTGCGGAGATCGAGGAGGCTTCAGACCGGGCAGCCGAGGTCTTGCGCGCACAAGGCGTTGAACGAGGCGACCGGGTGGCGCTCTTCATGGGCAATGTTCCCGCCTGGATCATTTGGTATTACGCCAGTTTGCGAATCGGAGCTATCGCGGTGGCGATCAGCACCCGGTTGGCACCGGAAGAGGTTTCCTTTCTGCTAAAAGACTCAGGCGCGCGGATGATGGTGAGCGCCGCCGACCTTAATGGAGCGAATGGGGAAACCGCCACCATCTTGCGCGTCTCCGAAGATGGGAGTGAGGTGAACGAGCAGCCATTGGGTTCCGTCAACCCGGGCGGCCTCAGCGTCGATCGGGATCCGGACGACCCCGCCGTGATTCTCTACACCTCGGGAACCACTGGTTTCCCCAAAGGCGCGACCTTGTCTCATCGCAATGTCTCCGCAACGGTCCACAGCTTTCAGCACCTCTGTGGAATGAACCGGGAGGACCGGCTCTTGTTGGCTGTGCCGCTGCATCATTGCTACGGACAAAACGCGTTGCTCAACGCCGGATTCCATTCCGCAGCGTCCCTTGTGTTGCAGCGCCGTTTTGATCCACAGGAGTCGCTGCAACTCATCCGCGAACACCGGGTGACCAAGTTGTTTGCCGTCCCAGCCGTCTTCCAACTGCTCTTGGAAGCAGCCGCTCCGCAAGATCTAGCTTCGGTTTCCTATTGCTTTTCGGCTGCGGCCATTCTCCCTCCACGGCTTTCCCGGGCGTGGCGGGAGCGCTTCGGGATGCCTATTTACGAGGGTTACGGCCTTACCGAAACCGCACCATTCGCCAGCTACAACCATCGATTCCAATATGTCGAAGGATCCATCGGAATGCCGGTTGATCTGGTGGAGATGAAGGTGGTCGATCCGCTCACCGGCGAGGACTGTCCGGTCGGGCAAGCGGGTGAGATCGCCATCCATGGGCCCAATGTGATGTTGGGCTACTGGAACCGGCCGGAAGAAACCGCCAAGGTCTTGATCGATGGCTGGTTCCATTCCGGAGATGCCGGATTCGTCGACGAACGTGGCTATTTCTATTTGGTCGATCGCCTGAAAGACATGATCACGGTGGGCGGGATGAAGGTGTATCCCTCGGAAGTGGAGCGGGTGCTCGGGGAGCATGCCGCGGTCCAGGAGTCGGCGGTGATTGGATTGCCGCATCCGGTTTGGGGAGAGTCGGTTACCGCCTGCGTGGTGCGTCGCGCGGATATGGAGGTGAGCCCGGCCGATTTGCAGGCCCACGTCCGCACCCATCTGGCGGCGTTCAAGGTGCCCGGGCGCATCGTCTTTTTGGAGGAGCTGCCGCGCAACCCAGCCGGCAAAGTCCTCAAGACGGAGTTGCGACGCCGGTTCGCCGAAACCGAAGCGGAAACCGAAACCGAACGTCCATTGCAGGAACTCCTGCGATCCACCCATCGAACCGGACGCCGCCGGGCCCTGATTGCCTTCCTCGGCGAGCGGGTCAAAGAAGTCAGCCGATTGCCCGAGGCTCCCGGACCCGAGGTGCCTTTGCTCGTGTCCGGGGTCGATTCCATCGCCGCTGTGGCGCTCAGTTCCTTGCTGCAAACCATGGTTCCGGCCGGGGTGAAGCTCGCGCCGACCTTGGTCTTTGATCACCCAACCATCGCCGCGTTGGCGGATTACCTCTTGGCCCAGCTCGACGATGCCGCTGGCGACCCGGAGCCCAAGCGGCCGCAAGCGAACCTTGAACCATCCATTGAGCAGATGACGGAGCAGCAGGCCCTGGAGGCGTTGCTCCGCGAATTGCACGACTGACTCATGACTTCCGACGCCGAATCCAGCAGTCCTTTATCCGCGACCAAACAGGCGCTGGCCACCATACGGGATCTGAAGCGCCGCCTGGCTGAAGCGGAAGCCGAAAGCGGTTCCCGCGAACCGATCGCCATCGTGGCCGCCGCCTGCCGGTTCCCTCGCCAATCGGACAGTCCTGAGGCGTATTGGCGCAGTCTTTTGGCGGGCACGGACGAGATCAGTGAACTACCTCCGGAGCGGTGGGATTTGGACGCGTATTACGATTCCGACCCGGAAACGCCGGGGAAGATGTACGTGCGGCGGGGCGCCTTCTTGGAACACCTCGACCTCATGGATTCGGGCTTTTTTGGGGTCTCGCCGCGGGAGGCGACCTGGATGGATCCGCAGCAGCGGCTCTTCCTGGAAGTGAGTTGGGAAGTTTTGGAAAGGGCGGGTTGGTCCCCGGACAAACTCGGCATGCGGACCGGAGTCTTTGCCGGTTGGATGCACAACGACTACCAAAACGAAGGGAGCGATTCACTGCTCGACCTGAATCCCTATCTCGCCACCGGCGCTGGCGGTAGCTTTCTCTGCGGACGCCTCTCTTATTACCTGGGCATCCAAGGGCCGAGCTTGGCATTGGACACCGCGTGTTCGTCCTCCTTGGTCGCCCTGCACTTGGCTTGCCAAAGTTTGCGGCTGCGCGAATGCGACCGCGCCCTCGTCGGCGGGGTCAACGCGATGGTCTCGCCCAAAACCACCGTCACCACCTGCAAACTGCGGGCCCTCTCGCCCAAGGGTGAATCACGGGCCTTCGACGCGGCTGCAGACGGTTACGTGCGAGGAGAGGGGTGCGGCGTGGTGGCCTTGCGCCGCCTAGCCGATGCGCAGCGGGATGGCGACCCGGTTTTGGCGGTGATCCGTGGGTCCGCCGTGACTCACAACGGCGCCAGCAGCGGATTGACCGCCCCGAACCGGGAATCCCAGGAGCGCGTCATTCGCGATGCCCTGCGGCAGGCGGGGATCGATCCCACGGACGTGGACTACCTGGAAGCGCACGGGACCGGCACGGAGCTAGGGGACCCGATCGAAATGCTCGCGGCGGCGGCGGTGCTCGGCGCGGGCCGGAATCCGGACCAGCCCTTGCTGGTGGGCTCCGTGAAGACGAACATCGGGCACCTGGAGGCGGCGGCGGGCATGGCCGGGATCATCAAAACGGTGCTCTGTTTGCAGCACGGCACCATTCCCCGCCACCTGAATTTCGAGGTGCCCAACCCACACATTCCTTGGAACGATTTGCCGGTCCGGATCGTCACGGAGCCGACGAGTTGGCCCGATCGCGGTCGCCGCATCGCCGGCGTCAGCGCATTTGGCATGGGGGGGACCAACGCCCACATCGTTTTGGAGGAAGCTCCTGCCGCTGCGCACCCGGTCCCGATCGAGGAAGCGCCCAGCCGTCCTCGTGTCCTCGTTCTTAGCGCGAAGTCTCCGGAGGCACTACGACAACTGGCGGCGCGTTACGAAGCCTGGCTGGGGGAGCATCCTGGCGAGGATTGGGCGGACGTCTGTTTCACGGCAGGCACCGGTCGACGTCATTTTGTCTTCCGTGCGGCCCTGGTGGCTCAGTCCGCCGAGGAGGCGCGCCCTCAACTCGCCGCGTTGGCGGAAGGGCGTTCCGTCTCCGGCCTCTTCACGGGGCAAGGCAAGGCGGAACCGCTGATTGGTTGGCAGTTCACCGGGCAGGGTTCGCAATACTCGGGCATGGGAGCGGGTCTCTACGCGACGGAGCCGCGGTTCCGCGCCACGATGGACGCCTGCGCGGAGCAACTCTCCGGCCTGCGCGACGCTCGGCTGCTCGACATCGTTTTTGGAGATGAGGAAACCCTGAATCAAACCGAGTGGACGCAGCCGGCGCTCTTTTCCTTGCACTTGGCTCTGGCGGACCTCCTGGAAAGTTGGGGGATAGTTCCCGGCGTCGTCCTAGGCCATAGCGTGGGCCAGTTCGCGGCGTCGTGCCTGGCTGGTTGCATGGGCCGGGAGGAAGGCTTGCGGCTGATCCATCATCGCGGTGAGCTGACTGGTCAACTCCCTGGCGGCGGTGCCATGGCGGCGATCTTCGCCCCGGCGGAATCCCTGACGGAACGCCTGGCCCGATTTCCCGATTTGGCCGTGGCGGCGTTCAACGGAACCCACGTGGTCGTAAGCGGTCCCGAAGCACCGCTCCAAGTCTTTTGCGCCGAACTCGAGCTCGAAGGGATTCGCATCCGGCGCCTGCAAACTTCCCACGCCTTTCATTCGGCATTGTTGGATCCGGTGCTGGACGAGTTTGAGCGGCGGGCGGAGAGCGTTCCGTTTGCGCCGGCTCGGTGTCCCTTGGTCTGCAACGTGACCGGGGAAGTCTTGCCGCCCGACCGGATTCTAGACGGTGCCTATTGGCGACGCCAGATGCGGGAGGCGGTTCGCTTCGAGCAAAGCATTCGGTCTCTAAATGTACTGGGATGCGACGTGCTCCTGGAACTGGGCCCGCAACCGGTGCTATGCGGAATGGCGGCGGCTTCGTGGACGGGGGCATCGTCAGCGCTGATTCCTTCCCTGCAACCTGGCGTCCCAGACGGAGAGGCCATGATGCGGATGTTGGCCCGGCTCTTTGTTCACGGAGTCAATCCCCGCTTTGAGGCCATCTTCGCGGAAGCGCCCCGGACTCGCCTCGTCCTGCCGACGTATCCGTTCCAGCGAGAGCGGCTCTGGGGAATCGCCAGGCCGGCGGCCGCTCAGGTGGCCAAGGATACGCAACATCCGTTGCTTGGCGCGCCCATGACGTTGGCCGGTCTCTCCGGGGAGCGCCGGTTTCAAAGCCGAATCGAGCCCACCAACCCACGCTGGCTGGAGGATCACAAGGTGTTTGGCGATGTCGTTTTCCCGGGGGCCGCATTCATCGACATGGCGCTGGCGGCGATCGGAGGGCGCGGAGTCATCGAGAATTCCCTCTTCGAATCGCCACTCCTGGTGCCCGGCGGAACGTTGGTGCAAACCGTCCACAAGCAGGGCAAGGAAGGCGGCTCTTCGCTTGAAGTCTTTTCCGCTGCGGAGGCCGGGACGGCTTGGACCAAGCACTTCTCTGCCGTGACGGGGGCGCACGAGCTTCCTCCAGCTGGTAACCTGAGCCGCGCCGAAGTCGAAGCGCTCTGCCCGGACGAAGTCTCCGTCGAGTCGTTTTACGAGATGTTTCGCGGCCTGGGGCTGGAATACGGCCCGGAGTTTCGCACCGCGCAATCGCTCCGTCGCGGGCCCCAGGACGTAATCGTGAAGTTGGGCTGCCGCAGCGATTATCGCGCCTTTGTCCTCCCTCCCTCTCTCCTGGATGGGGCCTTTCATGCGCTCGGCGTGGGGCTCTTCGAAGATCCTTCCGCGCCGCTCTTTTTGCCGGTGGGGATCGACCGCGTCGTGGCCTACGGAATCGCGCCCAACGATCTTTGGTGCCACGGTCATTGGGAAGACGACGCTGGGAACGGGCAACGTTCCGCCGATCTCGTCCTCTTCGACGATTCCGGTGCCGTGTTCGCCCGGATCGAGGGATTGAAGTTGAGAAAGGTGAGCCGCTCTGCGTTGCGCCAGCTCGTGGGCAGCGGCATCGAGCGCCTGATCTACCGGATCGATTGGCGCCCTGGCGTGCTTCCGGAACCGGCCACCACGATTTCTAATTGGCTCATCGTCCGCGATCGCAACCGGAACAAGCACCCGCTGACCACCGTCTTGGAACGGCGCGGGCATCGCTGTGTCGAAGTCGCCCTTTCGCTGGATGCCTCCAAGCTCCCGGAACCGGCGTGGCGCGATGGCCGGGCTGCGATCCTGGCGGACCAGGCGGATCAGTGGGTGGATCTGCTGCAACGCTACTTCCCAAGTACCGCCACCTCAGGCCCGCTGCACGGCATTCTCTGGATCACCGGGGAAGACACGGTCGAGGAGGCGGTATCGCCGATCGGATCCCCGCAAACCAAGGTCCATTGCTCCGGAATGATCGGCATGCTCCGGGCATTGCGCACCTTGCGGGTCGAAACCCTGGACCGCGGGCTGCAACTGATCACCCGAGGCGCCGTGCCCGCTGAACACGGGGATCCTGTCCATGCCGCAGCCGCCCAATTCTGGGGCTTGGCCCGCGTTCTCGTCAACGAGCATCCCTCGTTCCGTTGCCGGGTCACCGATACTGATGATGCCTCGCTCGACCGGTTGGCTGACGTCGTCATGACGGAGTCCTGGGAAAGCCAAGTCGCTGTGCGTTCCGGACGGATCATCCTTCCGCGCTTGGCCCCGGCGAAACTCCCGGAGGCGCGTCCGGGGGAAGGAATCGTTGTAGAGGGGGAGGGGACCTACCTCATCACGGGGGGGCTCGGCATGTTGGGACGCCGGGCGGCGGAATGGCTGGCACGGCGTGGCGCGGGGCATGTGATCCTGGTTTCGCGCCGTCCGCCACCGGAGGACAGCTTGGCGGGCTTCCGGGAGTTGGAGCGGCTCGGATGCCAGATCCACATCAAAGCGGCTGACATTTCCGATCCGGCGAGCCTCGATCGCCTTTTCGCGGAAATCGATCAGGAATTGCCACCACTCCGGGGATTGATCCACGCGGCTGGCGTTTTGGAGGACTCGCTCATGGTGGAGCAATCGTGGGAACGCTTTGAAACCGTGCTCGCGCCGAAAATCAATGGCGCCTGGGCTCTGCACGAACGAACTGCAGGACGGGTGCTGGACTTCTTCGTCCTCTACTCCTCGGCGGCATCCGTGATGGGTTCTCCCGGCCAAGGCAATTACGCCACTGCCAACGCCTTTCTCGATGGCTTGGCCCATCACCGCGTCGCTCTCGGGTTGCCCGCCTTGAGCATGAACTTCGGTCCTTGGAACGAAGGGATGGCCGCCGCCGAAACCGTCGTGCGCGCCATGGCGCTCCAGGGTATCACCCCGTTAACCGCTGACGACGCTCACCACTGCATCGATGCCCTGTTCCAAGCCGGCGTCGCCCAAGCGATGGTGCTGGACGTGGACTGGCGGCGCATGCGGCAACGGTTGCCGGTCCAGGCACCTCCGTTTTGGGATGAGATCTGGCCCTCGGGCGACGATCCGTCTGCGGGTGGTGCCGTGCTCTTGGAGAAGCTTCGCGGCTGCCCGGAAAGCGCACGCGCGGAGTTGCTCCGGACCCATCTCCAGAACGAGCTGAAGCAGATCCTTTCCCTCAATCAGCTTCCCGCGCCGGAAACACCCTTGGCCACCCTGGGCCTGGACTCGCTGATGGCTGTGGAAATCGGCACCCGACTGCAACAGCAGGTGGGCACCCAATACGCCATTCCCACGACCGTCGCCTTCGATTACCCCTCGGTCGCCGCGCTCACTGATCACCTGCTCAACTTGCTGCGTGAATCCGAGCCGCCCGCCGTTCCCGCCGAACCGGTCCGTGAAGTTGCCACGGACGACGACAGCGTGGTCATCATCGGGATGGGCTGCCGTTTCCCGGGAGCCGATGACGTGAACGCTTACTGGCGGCTCCTAGAAACGGGCATCGACGCTACCGGGGAGATTCCTGCGGATCGCTGGGAGCTGGAACGCTTTTATGCCGCGGAACGGACAGCCGGCAAGATCTACACCCGGCGAGGCGGATTCCTGGCCGACATCGAGACCTTCGATCCAGAGTTCTTCGGCATGAGCCAAGACGAGGCCTGCTGGACAGATCCGCAGCATCGGTTGTTGTTGGAAGTCTGTTGGCAGGCGCTCGAAGAAGCCGCCGTGGCACCAGAGTCGCTCGTCCGCGCCTCCGTCGGTGTGTTCATGGGCATCATGTCGTCGGATTTCGCGCAGCGTTGTGAGCAGGAGTTTTCTGGCGGCGCCGAGGCCGCGCCCTTTCAAGGAGGGGGGCTTTCCCATAGCGCCGGGGTGGGCCGGGTGAGCAGCTTTTTCGGGTTTGAAGGGCCGTGTCTGGCGATCGATACCGCCAGCAGCAGTTCCCTAGTCGCGATCTGTCAGGCGGTTCGCTATCTTTTAAATGGGGAATGCGACCTGGCCCTGGCGGGTGGAGTCAACGCCATTCTTTCCCCCACCAACTACCTGCTGCTCTGCAAGGCGGGCATGCTTTCCCCGGACGGCCGCTGCAAGTCGTTCTCCGCCGCCGCCGACGGCTTTGGCCGGGGCGAGGGGTGCGGCGTCGTGGTCCTCAAACGCCGTGCCGACGCCGAACGCGATGGCGATCGCATCTTGGCCGCCATCCGGGGGACGGCGGTGTCGCACAATGGCAGCGGCGGCATCTCCGCCCCCAGCGGACGGGCTCAGGAACGGCTCTTGCGCCAAGCCCTGGAAGCGGCCCGGCTCAAGCCATCGCAAGTCCACTACCTGGAAGCGCACGGAACCGCCACCGCCCTCGGAGATTCCATTGAACTCCGCGCCGCGCTGGAAGTGCTGACCACGGGACGGGATGCCGCGCAACCGCTGCTCATTGGATCGGCCAAAGCGAACATCGGGCATTTGGAAGCTGCGGGCGGGGTCTCGGGACTGATCAAGACCGTCTTGGCCATGGAACACGGGATCATCCCGCCGCAAATCCACTGCGAGGAGCCGACGCCACACATTCCTTGGGACCGGGTGCCTGCCAAACTTGTCCGCGAACCCGCCTCCTGGCCGGAACCGGTCCGGCCGATCGCCGGGGTCACCGCGTTGGGGATGAGCGGCACGAATGCCCACGTCCTCCTGCAAGGCCACCCGGTGGCGGAATCTCCTCCGTCGAATGCTCCGGAGCGCGGCCAACACCTCTTCGTCCTCAGCGCTCGATCCGCGGAAGGGTTGGCGGCCCAGGCAGCGCGGTTTGCGAATTGGTGCGCGGCATCCGGATCAGTCCTGGCGGATGCTTGTTTTTCGGCTGGGGTAGGTCGCCGTCACTTCGCCTGCCGTGCCGCCATCCTCGTTTCTAGCGCGGATGAGCTGGGCGAGGCGTTGCGAGATTTGGCGACGGGCGTGTCCCGGCCCGGCCTTCATCAGGGCGTGGCCGCCGCGACGACTCCGAAAATCGGTTGGATCTATCCAAGTCTGGAAACGGTCGAGGGAGGGTGGGAGCTAGGCGAAACTGAGCCGGTCTTCCGCGCCTCTTGGGATCAATGCGAACAATGGCTGCGCGCGGCACCAGAACCAGGAACGCGCTCGGCACGGTTTGCCCTGCAAATGGCCCTTACCAGCCTTTGGAGGAGTTGGGGAATCGATGCCGAGGTAGTAATGGGGGAGGGCTGCGGACAGCTGGCGGCGGCTTGCGCGGCCGGGATGATGCGATGGGAAGATGGGCTGCGGCTGGCAAACCAAATGGATCAGGGAACGGACAGCGCGGGGCTGGATGCTTTAGAGCGGCTCGCCGCATCCTTTGACTTTCTGCCTCCCGACAAGCCGGTGATTTGCCAACTCACCGGGGAAATCGTCCCGGTGCATCGGCTCTGGACCGGCAGCTACTGGCGCCGCTTCGTCAGTGAGCCGCACCGCCGCGTCGAGGCTTGGAACACGTTGCGAGGCGCGGGTTGCGACCTTCTCCTCCAGATCGGGCCACCGGAGATTGATGCGAACGACTCCACGGCTCCGGTTTTCTCCTCGCTGAGCCCGGGGAAAAGCGGAACCGAGTCGATGCTCACCGCGCTGGCGGAACTCCATGTCCGCGGCAAAGCCATCGATTTCCGGGGATTCCACGCCCCATGGCCGCGCCGCAAGGTGAGTTTGCCGACCTATGCGTTCCAGCGGAGGCGTTGCAGTTTGCGGTAAGGGCGGACGCCCTGTTTCGCGGGCTCAGCGCCGCTTCACAAAGAGCATGGCGACGGCGATCGTCCCCAGGCCGAATGCGAAGAGTTTACCGGCGAAGGGCATGACCCCGCTGAGGCCTTGGCCGTTGAGCATGACCGCGTGCATTCCGTTGAGTCCCCAATTCATGGGGGAATAGGCGGCGATTTTCTGCATCACTTCGGGCATCACAAAGGTCGGCACCATCACGCCGCCGACGCCTCCCATGAGGATGTTCAGGGTCGGGCCAACGCCCGCCGCTTGGGCATGCGTCTGGGAAAGACTGGCCACCATCAGGCCCAACCCAACCGCAGCTGAGCTGATCGAACCCAGCACGAGGACAAACGCCGGCCAATCGATCCCCGCCAAGGAGAGCGAATCCCCGCCGATCCTAGGCATCAACCAGACGCCGATGGCCAACATCGATGCCGCTTGAAGGGCGTTGACCATGACATAAGCGACAGCCTTGGACCAGAGAATGCACCAGGCAGGAACGCCGAGACTCGTCAGCCTGCTGAGCGTGCCGCTGTCCCGCTCCTGGATGAATAGATTGGCGATGGAGCCGGCTACGAAGAACATGCCAAACATTAACCACGCGGGCACGTTTTGCTGGACGGACGTCGGCCGGGCCGTCGCGGAAAGCCGCTCGGATTCCAACAGTCCGTCGGCCGCCAACTCCACGTCCGTATTGGCAGGCTTCGGTGCATTTGGCGGGACGAATTCCTTGGCCCGGGAGGTCTTCACCAGCGCCGTGGAGCGCAACTGGTTGAGGATTAGGGCGAGATTGACCTTGTTCAGGTTGTAGATACTGGTCTCGAACTGCGGCTTGGCGAAGAACCGCACGCAGGGTTCAGCGCCCATTTTTTCAGCGACGATCTCCTCGGAAAACCGCTTCTCGATGACGATCACATAATCGAGCTGCCCTTTCATGACCTCGTCGCGCCAATGCTTGGGCAACGCCACCGGATCCCCGTGATCCTCCACCCAGGAATCGATTAGTTCCGTGGCCAGCTTCCCATCGTCGAGGCGGACCACTGCATAACTCAAGGAATCCAAGGGCGGGTCATAGATATTCTTTAGCGCCAAGGACATGATGATGATGAAAATCATCGGCATCAGAAACAGGGCGGCCAAGCCGTGTGTGTCGCGGAAGAGCGATTGCAGTTCCTTGGTGATGAGGGCCCAGAACATATCAGTCGCGCAGGGTTCGGTGGGTGAGAGCCATGAAGAGATTCTCCAAGTTCTGCCGACCGAACTGGGCATGGCTGATGGAGATGCCGGCTTCGCTCAGGGCGGAAAACAACGTCGTGGGGAGGACCTCCGGGCGAAGGAGGACGTCAAAGCCATCGCCGGTAACGGCAACGTCCCCATACGCGGCAAGGATGGTCGCGGCGTTCTCCGGTGGATTCGCAAGCGCCAACGTCACGCGCGTTTTGGCGGCATCGGTATTGAGGAGCGCATCGAGCCTGCCCTGGATGAGAACCTTGCCGTGATCGATGATGGTCACCTCCTGAGCCAGGGCCTCGATCTCTTCCATGTAGTGGGAGGTGTAGATCACCCCCATCCCTGCTGCGGCCAATTGCTGAATCGTCGACAGCAAAAACGCTCGAGACTGGGGATCGACGCCCACGGTTGGTTCATCGAGAAGGAGAAAATCAGGCTCCGGCAACAGCGCGATCGCGAGATTCAAGCGGCGCTTCAGTCCGCCGGAAAGATGCTGAGCCCGCACTCCGCGATGGGAGGCCAACTGAGTCGCGGCAATGCTGGTCTCGACGCGTTTGCTCTTGTAGCGACCGCTCAGTCCAGACGCGGAGGCGAAGCAGGAGAGGTTTTCATCCACCGTGAGAACGGGATAGAACGCGTATTCCTGGGGGGCGATGGCAATGCGGGTGGGGTCGGCGCGCCGGGCCTTGGCCAAGGGAAGATCGTCCACGGTGATGGTGCCCTTCTGGAGTGGCAGGAGACCGGAAAGATGCGAGATGAGCGTGGTCTTGCCGGCACCATTGGGCCCGAGCAAACCGACCAGTTGACCTCGGTACACGGAGAGACTGACGCCGTCGAGCGAGGGCTGTTTGCTTCCTGGATAGCGGTAGGCGAGATCGGAAATCTGCAACATGGGCGAGCGACCAAGTATGAACGAGACGCGTTTAGAGTGACTCTCTTGCGGTTGGACCTGCCCCTTGGACCGATCTGCTTTTCCCTGTTCTCGTCAGCTTTGTCAAGGCCGGACTGTTTGTGGAGGATTCACACCCCCACCACACACCTTCATTGACGGGGCGCGGGTTCCTCTCTAAGCTGCGAAGTTCTCTGACTGCACCCGATGAGGTTTTTTCCGCTGATTACTTTCCGTTGGCAGACGCTCACTGCGGCCGGGGTTATTGCTCTGGCGCTGCTGGCCCCTTCTCTTGAGGCGGCACCAAAGTCGAAGAAGCCCACCACTTCGAAGTCCAAGGCCCATCCGAAGCCGTTTCCGGGCGGTCCGGCCGCAATGGCCGAACGATTTCATCAAGAGATGAGCGCGCACATGCAGGAAGCGGCCAGCGCGAGGCGGCAAGCGCAAGCGGAAGGTCGCCGTCTACCCTTGCCGTTTCCTCCGCCCTTCCCATTTGCTCCTGGCGAGATGCAGGATCGTGGACACGCCCCCGTTCCCCGCGAAGACACCGACCGTCCTCGCTATGAAAATCCGCGCCCGCCGGTCTACCGCGATGACCGGCAACTGCGAGTTCCTCCCGATGGAGACGATTACCAGTTCCAACCGGATCCTTACACGGAGCCGTTTCCCGAGCGCTACGAGGAATATCCTGAAGGCATTCGTCCGGCCCCCGAGCCCGCCCCGCCTTCGCGTTCCCGGGAGGCGGATCGCCCTCGTTACACCCCGCCGACTCCATCCAATCCGCCCCGGCAAGAGCCGCCGCGCCTGGAGCACCGGGATCTCCCCGTCGCCAGGCCTGTCCCCGGCCAGGACGGTTTTGTCACGATCGATGGATATCCCACTCCGATCGATGTTCGCGGCATTGCTCCCGGAACGCCGGTCGAAGTGCCCGATCCCAGCAATCCGGATGAAACCATCCAGTTCCGTGTCCCCTGATGGGAAATCCGCCTTGCGACAGTAACCTTGAGGAGGATCTCATCCAGGTGATCCGCCAAAGTCTCCTCGATCTTGATCCTGATTTTGGCTCCACTTCGGACTTTTTCGCTGCGGGACTGGATTCGATGTCCATCATGCAGCTGCTGCTGATCCTGGAAGAGCGTTACGGCGCTTCCTTAACGCTATCTGAAGTCTCTCGCGAAAACCTGGCCACTCCCCAAGCCCTTGCCAACCTGATCCGGGAAAAGCAGAGCCTCGCATGAGCGTCAAGGCGGCGGCAAAGCCCCTTGAGATGGGGGAAAGCGATTGCTTTCTCCTGTCGATCGACCGGGAGATGCAGCGGACCGGTCAAGGCATCCACCTCAATCAGACCGTCTTGGAACTCGATGGCGTACCGGACGAAAGCCGCCTTCGCGAAGCGCTGCGGACGTTACTGGAGCGGTATCCGGTGCTCACGTTTGCGCCCCGCCGCCCGTTCCCCGGTTTTCCCCCGGTGTTGGCTCGCTCGCGGCGGCCGGCGGCCACGATTCCCTTGCGGATCTGGGATGAGGGAGACGATCCGGCGGCGTTGCCCGCCTTTCAGGAGCAGCAGTTGCACCAGACTGAGGCGGAGTTTCATGCCGCTGGCACCACGGGACTCCACGTCTGCCTGGTCCGGTTGCGCGACGGGACCTCTCAGATTCTCTTCACTTGGCGGCACCTGGTGCTGGATGGCATTGGCGCGGAGATGTTGCTTTGTGAAACCGCCGCGATCGCCAGCGACGGAGGCGGTTACGCCGCGTTCGCCACTGCCCCGCAGGTCCGCGCCGCGAAACGCCGGACCTGGTGGGGACACTTCCGCGCGGCGCAACCGGCGGCGAACTACTTCCGGGACCTGCTGCGGGAGCATCGTTTCCGGTCCTTGGGGAGCGCACAACCGCAGGCCCGGCTCGGAAGATTCGTGGTGGAAACGCTGTCGATCGAGGACTCGGACCAGATCGCCCGCCAGGCGGCCTTGCGGGGCGGACTGATGACGGCGCATTTCTATCTGGCCTGTGCCACCAAAGCGCATCACGAGGTTTGGCGGGGCCGGGGCGAGGGGCCGGGGGCCTATCTGATGAGCTTGCCGGTCCGCGCGCGCAAGCCGGGTAGCAAAGGCCCGTTATTTCAGAACAACATGTCCTTCCTCTTCTTCTCCGCCGCGGCGGGGGAAGCGGCGGATGTGGCAACCCTCTGCATCGAGTTTCAGCGGCAGCATGCCCGTTTCTTGAAGGAGGGGCTGGCGGGCTCGTTTTTGCAACTGCAATACCTCATGCGGCGGGTGCCATCGCGGCTTTACAGCTGGCATTTGAAGCATCGGATGCGGGGCGAGATCAATTCCTTTTACCATTCCCACACCGGAGAGTTTGCGCCGGATCTGCGAACGTTCATCGACTGCCCGGTGCGCAATGGTTTTCACATCCCCATGGTTTTCAATCCACCGGGCACGGGGCTCTTCCTCAGCCACCGGGACGGGAGGCTGACGGTGACCATGTCCTGGCGGGAAGGGGTCATCAGCAACGAAGAGGTCCGACTTCTCAACAGCGCCTTCATCGAAGCCTTGCGGACGGGATGAGGACGGAGGACTTCGAGGTGCTCGTAATTGGTGGCGGAACCGCGGGGATCGCGGCGGCCATCATGGCGTCGCGCATGGGTTGCCAGACGCTTCTCGTGGAACGGCAAGGCTACCTGGGAGGCATGGCGACCGCCGCCCTGGTCCATTCTCTTTGCGGCCTCTACCGCATCCGCACGGAGCCGGGGGTGGAATATGCCAACCACGGCTTCCCACGCGAGTTCGCCGAAGCTCTGCAGCGTTCTGGTGCCTCCCCCGGTCCCGTGCGGATGGGCCGACTGGACGTCCTCCCTCACATCCCCAGCGGGTTGGCCCGGGTGGCCGACCAGCTTTGCCAGGCGGAAGCCGCACTCACCGTCTGGTTCCACACGGAGGTCTTCGCCCTGAACGCCACGGGCGCCGCTTCTTGGGAAGCGGACCTGATTTGCCGCGGCACTCCGGTGCGGATCAGAGCCCAAGCGGTCATCGACACGTCCGGAGACGGGAGCGCGGCGGCCTTGGCCGGTCTACCGGTCGAAACAGTGCCGAGCCATCGTTTCCAGCGTCCCGCCTACATCGCCGGATTCCAGGGATGGCCCGAATTCTTCTTCAGTGAAGCCGGCCGCTTGCAACTGGCGCACGCCATGGTCCGCGCGATTCGTGACGGCGTCCTCGTCCGCGGCGCGACGGGCGCCCAATTCCGCGGGAGCGGACGCCCGGGTGAAGCTTTCTGCACGATCGATTTGAGCGGCGGAGCCGATTACGATCCGCACGACATGGCTTGCTTGACCCGGCTGGAAATGGAGGGGCGCGCCATCGCCGAGGATCTGGTGCGCTGTCTGCGCGCTTCCGTGCCGGGGTTGGAATCGATCTATCTCTCCCAAATCCCGTCACGCGCCGGCATCCGGGAATCACGGCGCGTGGTCACGCGGCAAATGCTGACGGGGGATGAGTTGCTCGCTGGAACGCGCTTTCCCGATCGCATCGCCGCTGCGGCTTGGCCCATGGAATCGCGCGAGACCGCTACGGGACCAAAATGGCGTTTTCCCGAGGGCGACGAACCTGGGTGGATTCCGTTGGGGGCGTTGCGGCCGGTCGGCTGGGATCACTTCTTCGTGGCGGGACGCTGTCTCGGCGCCACGCACGAAGCCCAGGCCTCCATCCGGGTGATGGGCACCTGCCTGGCCACCGGGGCTGCGGCGGGAGTGAGCGCCGCCGGGCAGCTGACGGACGGGGAAGTGTCCGCCGCGTCGGTGCTGGCCAGCCTCGCTTGATGGCCTGGGAACTCCCTGGCATTTCCGCTTTGCATTCCGCAGTGGCCCGCCCAAACTGACCGGAGGGATTGAGGTTGAACATCACGGAGCATATCTTCGCCAGCTGTGAACCGGACGCCATCGCGCTCTTGGGGCCCGGGGAGAAGATCACATACGGAGAACTACGCCAGCTCACCTTGGCCGCCTGCAAGGATTTGGAGGCCAGCGGTTGGATCTTGGGCGGGCCCGGTCGCCGTACCCGGGTGGCGCTGCATTGCCCCAACGGCGTCGATCACATCATCCTTTCCCTCGCCGTGCTGGCGGCCGGCGGGTGCCTTCTCCCCGTGCCCGGTGAACTTTCCCGCCGAGAGCGAGACAACCTCGTCAGCTTGGCTTGTTGCGACCTGGTCCTTTGCGCTGGGGGCGCGCGTTGGCATCGGGAGGCGGCACAAACGGTGCCTGTCAACGGGGTTCGCCAGCAGCGGGCATTGCTCTGCCGGGGAATTTTGCCCACGGAAGCGGCCTGTTGTCCCTGGGAAGCGGAGTTCGCCCGGCTCAACCCGGCTCTGGTGCGCTTCAGCTCGGGGACCACCGGCACTTCCAAAGGCGTCGTTCTTTCCCACGAAGCCTTGCTGCAGCGGGTCATCGCCGGAAACAGCGGCATGAAAATCGGCCAAGGGGACCGGATCATTTGGATTCTGCCGATGGCGCATCATTTCGCGGTGTCTATTGTGCTCTATTTGCTTCATGGTGCCTGCACCGTGCTGCTGAGTTCGCACTTGGCCGAAGACATTGACCGCGGCATTCGGGAGCACCGGGGAACGGTCTTGTATGGCGCGCCGTTTCACTATCAACTGTTGTCCGAGTATGCGCCCGGACGCCCCCACGATTGCCTCCGACTGGCCGTGTCCACCGCCGCTCCGCTCTCGCCGGAAACCGCGCGCGCATTCCGGAATCGCTACGGACTCCCGTTGACGCAAGGCTTGGGCATCATCGAAGTCGGCCTGCCCCTGCTCAACTGCCTGGGGGCGGAGTCGGATCCGCTTTCCGTGGGGAGTCCTCAGGCCGGATTCGAGGCCCGGCTTTGCGGAGTCGATGCCGATGGCATCGGGGAACTGCTGCTCCGCGGGCCCGGCCTCTTTGATGCTTATTTGAGTCCGTGGCAAACTCGCCGCGCGGTGCTCGATGCCGATGGCTGGTTTCACACCGGGGACCTCTGCACCATCGCTGCGGACGGTCAGGTCACCTTGAGGGGCCGGACCAAGTCCGTCATCAACGTGGCCGGGATCAAAGTGTTTGCGGAGCAAGTGGAAGCAGTGCTCAACACTTGCCCAGGGGTGCGGGAGTCCCGCGTCGTTGCTGAGCCTCATCCCGCCGTCGGCGAAATCCCGGTAGCGGAACTGGTGGCTTGCAACGAAAACCAGCCACCTTCCTTTGCCGAATTGCTCTCCTTTTGCCGGGAGCACCTTTCTGCTTACCACATGCCCGTGAAAGTCCGCTGGGTGGAAGCCTTGCCAAGAACTGCCAGCGGCAAACTCAAGCGCAATACCTCACTGTAGTCGTCATGCCTTCGTCCGCTCCGCGCAAAAACCGCGTCGCCATTGTTGGCGGCGGTCCCTCGGGAAACACGCTGGCAACGCTTCTGAGGGCGAAGGGAGCTGACGTCACCGTATTTTCTTCGGGGAAACGGCCCAATTTGATCGTCGGGGAATCCGTCATCCCCGCTCTGGTGCCGATCTTTCAAAAGCTGGGCATTGAGGAAGAGGTAGCCGCGATTTCCCAGATCAAACCCGGTGCCACCATCCGTTATCCCAACGGCGAGGAACTCTTCATGAATTTCCGCCTGCTCAACGGTCTGGCCCCGACCTACGCCTACAATGTCCCGCGACCGGGTTTTGACGAGATCCTCGATCGGCGGGCGCAAGACGCGGGAGCGCGTCGGATCACGGCCCGCGCCCAATTGACCAAGGGGACCACGCCGGAGCGCGAGGTGGAGTTGACCCCGGAAACCATCGCCCAGGTTCCTGAATGGAAAGGGGCCCACCCCGACCTGATCATCGACGCCACCGGCCGCGCCCGGAGCATCGCCAAACTGCTTGACCTCCCGGCTGCCGTAGGGCCGCGCAAGGATGTGGCCTGCTTTGCCCACTACGAGGGGTTTGAGGCGGAAGCGCCGGAGGGGCTGTTGCTCCTCAGTCCGCTTCAGCCGTCCGGTTGGAGCTGGCGCATTCCTCTCCCTGGGAGGATGTCCGTGGGGGTCGTGGTGAACAAGGAAGTGGCGGCCATCTTTGGCCAAACCTACGAGGAACGGCTCGAAGCCATCATCGATTCGTCTGCGGATCTGCGGGCTCGAGGCGCATCCAGGCGGCGGATCAGTGATGTCTTGGTCTACACGAATTATCAGCTGATCTCGCAGCGCTGCCATGGGCCGGGTTGGATCGCGGCGGGGGATGCCTTTGGATTTGTGGATCCGATGCTCTCCTCCGGTCTTTATCTGGCGATGTGGTCAGCCGGGGAACTCAGCTCCGTCATCCCCGTCCACGCCGGCGAAGCATTCGACAGGCCGCTGGCTCGGTATGCCAACTCCGTGCGGTCCATGATTGAGGCGTGGCAATACCTCGTGGACCGCTTTTACGACGGCACCTTGTTCGCCGCCTACACCGCTGGGAAAAGACGGGCTTCGCATCCCATGCAAGCCTGGATCGCCCCGGTCGTGGCTCGCCACTTCACGCGGATGCTCGCCGGAATGATGTGCGGCGCCACTACGAATCAGCCCTATTCCCGTCAGTTGCTCCGTTTGCTCACGACTCGGGGCGTGGATGCCAAAGATGTGGAGCAGTTTGCGATTGGATAGCAGGACCAATCGCGGGGAGATTCTCCAATAAACGCCCCGCATTGAGAAGGCCCATCTCGCTCAACGGGGGTGACACGCGAGAAGTTCCTCGCCGGTTTGCTTGCTGATTCCACGCAGTCAATTCGTCTGCATCGATTCGGCGTGACTCTTGGATGCCCCCGAAGGCAGAATCCCGTTCTCATGTTCCACCGAGTCATTCCCGCGATCCTCGCGCTGCCCGCCGCTCTCCTCCTCCCCCGGTTTGCGTTCGCCGAGGAACCGTTGCTTCCCGGGGTCGGGGCCGCGATGCAGGAGATGGTATCGAAGAACGAGGTGGCTGGCGCAGTGACCGTCGTGGTGAGCAAAGATGCGGTGCTCCATCTCGAAAGCACCGGATTGGCTGACTTGGCGACGAAACGACCGATGACGGCGGACACGCTTTTCTGGATTGCCTCGATGTCCAAGCCGGTCACTGGCGCGGCCGTGCTCATGCTCCAGGATGAGGGCAAGCTCAACGTCGCTGATCCGGTGGCGAAATTCCTGCCGGAGTTCGCCAATCTGCAAACGCCCTCGGGCAAACCCGCAAATCTCACCATCACGCAACTCCTGACCCACACCTCCGGGCTCGGCGAGGCAAGTGGCCCGGCGGCCAAAGAAGCGAAAACGCTCGCGGATCTGGTGCCGATCTGGCTGGCTGCGCCGATGCAGTATGAACCGGGGGAACAATGGAAATACACCCAGAGCGGGATCAACGCCGCAGGGCGGATTGTGGAGGTGATCAGCGGGACGAGCTTTGATTCCTTCCTTCAAGAGCGACTCTTTGCCCCGCTCGGCATGAAGGACACGACGTTTTATCCTTCGGATGCCCAACGTTCCCGGTTGGTGACGGCCTACGCCAAAAACAACGAAACGGGGCTGCTCGAACCCGTGCCGCCCCGCGACGGTTATGAGGGCACCCGGAACCGGCCTCCGCAGGGCAATGGTGGACTTTTCTCGACCCCTCGTGACTACGCCCGTTTCTGCCAGATGCTCCTCGCCGGGGGAACCTTGGAGGGCCGCCGCTACCTCAGCCCGGAGGCGCTGGCCTTCCTCGCCACCCCGCAGACCGGCACGCTGCCCACCGGCTTTTTTCAGAAGGAGGGGCTGGGCGCAAACTACGGGTGGGGGATCGGCACGAGCATCCTGCGCACCCCGCACGAGGGAGTGGCGGCGATGCTCTCCCCTGGGAGCTTTGGTCACGGCGGTGCCTGGGGCACGCAAGCCTGGATCGACCCGGGCAAAGGCGTGGCCTACGTGCTAATGATCCAGCGATCGAATTTGCCAAACAGCGATGGCAGTCAGGTCCGCCAAGTATTCCAAGAAGCCGCCGCCAAAGCGATCGCGCAGCCATAGGCGGGGGCGAAACGAAACATGAAGATTCCACCTCTCCCGATGGCGTTCCGGGTCCCGTTTGAGTTGATTCTCATCGCCTCGCCTTTTTGGGCAGTTCCGGCCAGCGGAGGCTGTCGCGCCTTGGTGGTCGGCGTGGATCGCTACGCCCGAGGGGTCCCTCCGCTTAGAGGCTGTGTGAAGGATGCGGAACGGTTCCAGAGGGTGCTGGTCGATTCGTTCCAGGTGGATCCGGCGGACATCCGTCGGCTGGACAATCCGGGCAAAGCCGAGGTGGTCCGGACCTTCCGGGAGCATCTCATCGCCCGGGCCGGGAACGACGATTCCGTCATCTTCTTCTTCAGCGGGCACGGCACTCAGTTGCCTGATCTGGACGGGGACGAGAAGGAGGATCGGAAGGACGAAGCGATCGTGTTCACGGACACGGCCGTCACCAACCCCGCCACTTTTCTGATCGACGACGAACTGGGGCGACTCTTGGACGAAGTCCCTTCGGCCAACATTCTCGTGGTGATCGATAGCTGTCACTCTGGTACGGGAACCCGCTCCCCGCTGGCGAGCTACACTGGGGCCCGGGGAATCACCATCGTCCACGATGTCGAACCGGGGAACAGCCGACCTGGGGCGTTCGGGGAGGGATTGACCCTACGGAAGCCGGTCACCGTGATCTCGGCGTCCCTCGCGGCACAGAAGGCGAACGAACTCTCGGGCCCCGAACTGGAAGCGCTGGGCTTTCCGTCCGACGCCCCGGCTGGCTTATTGACCACTGCCCTCTGCGAGGCGCTCGGGAGAACGCCGGATGTCACCTTCCGAGAACTTTCCAAGAAGATCACCGAACGGGTGGAAGGGGCTGTGCCGGAACTGAAACGGAAGAAAATGGACTCCTTCCGGCGTTCTTCGCAGACCCCGCATTTTCAGCTGGTGGCGGAGAACATGACCATTCCCGCGTTCCTGGAGGCGAAGAGCCAGGGGGCGGGCATTGCAGCGGTCCACCCTGAGATAGCGCCGGTGGCCGCCGACGCCGTCATAGACCCATCAACCGGCGTGATCCGGCGTGGTGCCATCAAGGTGGGGCTGACCGCGAATGGCGCTCGTTTTCAGACCGGGGACAAACTTGTGGTCCGTGTGACCGCAGACCGGGATGGATTCCTCGGGTTGTTTTCGGTCAATGCCCGCAACGAGGTGAATCAGATTTTCCCCAGCCAGCAGGGCCAGAATCATGCGATCCGCGCCAACCAAGTGGTCCAGATTCCGGCGGAAACGGACGACTTCGAGTATGTCATGGGGGCGCCTTTTGGCACCGAGACGATCAAGGCGGTGGTGGCCACCGAGCCGTTTGGGAAGCTGGAGTTTAGCGACGCCCACGAATTGTTCTGGAGGTCGGCCCAGGGCGCGGTGAGCCGGGGGATCGATGTCCAGGGCAAGAAGGGCGTCCCGGCAGCATTCAGCTACGGCGAAGCGACCTTGACCTATGACGTTTGGGAGGATTGATCCGTGATGAAAATGACCGTTAGATGCGGATTCGCTTTGCTGTTGGGGCTGGCGCTTTCCCCGCACCTTTCTGCGGAGACTCAGCGTTATGCGCTGCTCACCGCGATCAGTGATTATCCAGAATTGGCGGGGGCCCGGAGCCCGGACCTGATCTCCTCCATCAACGACGCCACCGCGATGAAGGATTGGCTGGTCAAGGAGCGCGGGTTCGATGAGCGGCAGATCGTGCGGCTCTACAACTCGGACGCCACGACTCGCAAAATTACCGGAGCACTTGATACCCTGGCCCGCAAGGTCCGGCCCGGAGATGTGGTCGTGATCTACTTCAGCGGTCACGGCACCCAGTTGCCGGACGAAAGCGGGGATGAAGCGGATTCCCTCGACGAGGCATTTGTAACCTACGACATGGTCCAGGACATGGCCGCCGGCCGCCGGGCTCCAGAGCGGTGGTTGACGGACGATGTCCTCGGCCGGTCGATTACCCGGCTGCGGACCAATCGGGTGCTGGTGGTCTTCGATTGCTGCCACTCCGGCACGGCCACCAAGGGCTTCGATCAATTCTACAGCGCTGGGAAAGGTGAGGAAGTGGCTCCGGAACTCCGGTCCAAGTGGCTGCCCTTCGGATTCGAGTGGAGGGAGAAGAAAGCCGCCGCCGAAGCTGCCGGAAGTCGTGATGCTCGCAACGGCCGGCACGTTTACGTTGGTGCCTGTCAGGACAACGAGCAGGCCATCACCGTGGGGATGATGAGTGTCCTCACCCGGCATTTTCTGGACGTGGCCCGGGAACGGGCAAGCGAGCCGCTGGATCTCTTCATGGAGGAACTCCGTCCCAAGGTGGCCAGCTATGTTGACGGCTTGCTCAAAAAGGGGCTCGCCGATACCCCGCAGACTCCCGTCCTGGATGGGGAGACCTCCTGGTCCTTGGTGGAGTTGTTGGCCCCCAACGCTCTACCGGCCAGCAAGGGTTGGGCCATCGAGGAACCCTCCATCCCTGCGGTTCCCAAGGCAAAGCCGGATGCGGTCAAAGTGATCGTCACCACAGACAAAGCCGTCTACCGGGTGGGGGACCGTGCCAAGGTGACGGTGACTTCTGACCAAACGGGCTATCTCCGGCTCTATTACGTGGAAGCGTTCGGAGTCACGAAAATACTGATTCCGAACGAGCGAGTCGAAAGTCCCCGGCTGGAAGCGCGGAAAGCCCTGGAACTACCCCGGGAGAAAGACTCCTTCGCGTTCGAGATGAGCCCTCCCTTCGGTCAGGAAACGATCAAGGCCGTGGTCTCCACGACGCCGTTTGACATCGATGAAAAACCGGCGCAGATGGCCACCCTGAGCTTGGCCGAGTTGGGGACCCGAGGCATCCGCATCGTGTCCAACCAGAAGATCGGGACCGGATACACCTACTACCAAGTCCTGCCGTAAGAAGCCCTTCTCGCAATCCCCCCCGCTTGGAGCCTGGAGCATAGCGGGTTCGAACCGCTGACCTTCTCATTGCGAACGAGGCGCCTAATGAATTTCTTTCGGGCATTAATGGACTCAAAGAGGGAAAAAGATTGATATTTAGGCAGTAAATGCGTCTTTTTGGGCAGTGATTAGGGGCGTTTTTGGGCGTGACTGAATGGAGATGGCTAGCGTGGCTTTCGGTTCACGTGGGCGCGTGAAAGGTAAGCCGAACCATACTATGGCTGTTTTGCGCACGGCGAGAGGAATCTCGATGAGATCCATTGATCGCGACTAACAAGACCGGCACCAAGCGCATAGTGCTGATTGAGACATCCTCCTTGTCGGGATTCAGCCGTCGCCGCAGGAGGCGGAGCGGTCCTAGGGCATCGTGCCGCCGTGAAATCCACTCACTGGCCGGTGATCATTCAGCCACCGATCTTTCACGAGCCTGCAGAAATTGGAGAAAGGTCTGTTTGCGGATGACCCATTTTTTCCCGAGTTTGAACACGGCCCCGGCACCGACGAAATCGCTGATCTGTTTGCGCAACGTCTCCAACGAAGTGCCGTAATTCTCTGCCAACTGCTGCACGTCGAGAGTTTCAATCTGCTCGTCTAGGGACACTTCTCGGTTGCGCGCCTCCAGGGCTTGGTCAACGGCCACGGCCAGCACCGTGAACTTGTCGGTACCGAGGGCTTGTTGAACCTGCTGGAGGGTGGTGGCCATAGGGAAGGGAAGGATTGCTGCCCAGACACTCGATCTTGGCAGGTCGCAAACCTTGGCGCGATAGGACTGACCTGGCCATTCCCCGAAAACATTCTTTCCTAGGAATCCGCTTTCTTCGGTCCTGGCTTTGGCTTCTTGGCCCCTGGCCTCGGCTTCTTGGAGCCTTGCTTCGGTCTTGGATGGACCGGCAGTCTCCCGCCTGCCTGGCACAGTTCTAGGATTTGGGCGCGAGCCTTACTCCAGGGGGCTTCGAGCGTTGAGTAGGGACCGCACACATTTTCCTCAACAAGGACATCGATGGCTTCATGGACAGTTCCGTGGTGGTCCCACAGGCGGGTGGCCGCCAACTTTCCGAGAAGCGCGTCAATCTTAAGATTCGGGAAGCGGTAGGTAGCCGGATACTTGGAATCCCGACCTGATCTCGCCAAGTCTAGCAGTTTCCGGAATTCTTCGACTAGGACGTCATCGGCAAAATCCAGGTTGATTTCAAGACCCGGATACACCATCGACCGATCCATTTCATCGGGCTCTGGAGCCCTTGAACTCGCAAAGAGCATTCGGTGTAGCTGTCTCAAGCCCAATTGAATTGTTTTCCCCGCCGGAGAGTTCAGAGTATCGGCTTCTTCGATAAGATTCTTGATCAAGTCCGAGGGATCGGTGGCTTGTTGAAGCACTGTATCGCTGGAGCCGTAGCGGATGGAAAAGTGCAGGCCTCGCCATTTAGATCGGAAAAGATCGCTGTTGCCTTCCCAGTCCGCGTTCTGTCGCACACTCTTTGGAATGCTCAAGTAGGCGTCCCCAGGGAAATGGTCCGGGAACATTTGCCTAAGGCTCATTGAGGTGACTGGGCAACACTGCCCCCTGCGGGCTGCCTCGCGAGCAAGTTCGTAAGCGGCCAGTTTGCGAAGCTCTTTCTCGTCGAGGTTCAGACTTTCGGGAGCGATGAACGCCCGATCAGGCTTGGCAAGTGAGGGCCAGAATTGGCCTTGTTGTGGCTTCTTCTTTTTGAGGGGCATTTCAGGGTGGGGCCTAAGAATTTGATGGAAGGCTGGCGATCCGTTGGAGACGGCCCCCGCACATCGTGGTGATCGACGGGTCTGCATGGCGATCCCTTCCACTACAGGAGGGAACCCTGGAGATGATTCCCGCAAAGGAATCTTTTCAAGGAATTCCCAACGCCCATGGCCGGGCTTTGGATCTAGCCAAAAGTCGCTTTCGACGCAGTCAGACTTGAATGCAGGCTGAGCGGGGCCCGAAATCCCGGGCGCTTCTCAGGATGCCACTGGGTGAAGTCGGAGCGGGCGAAACTCTAGTAAGCACAATCGAACATGAGAAACAGCAAACAACTGAACAACGAAAATCGGGAATCGGCGCTCCAAAGAAATTGTCCTGAGATACTAAGGCTCAAAGATCAGGAAATAGGCTTACTAATCCTGAGTCGGCTGCCTAGTATCGGTGTCCACCCAATGAAAATGGCTGCGGAGTTTGGGCTTAAGCCATCAGACGTTACCAAATTGCGTAGAAGGCTCTCCGAAGCTGGCTGGATTCACCTGTTCCGGCGAGCGCCAAAAATGCCACTCCAAACTTTTGTGGCCTACAGGCCATGTGAACGGGAGGAGGCCGAGACCCTGATGGGCAAGTCCTCTAGGATTGAGGAATCTGATCGGATAGACGACGTCATAATTGATCACGAGATTATCACTAAGATCAAGATGATAAAACCAAGCACATTTCTAAGCAATCTTGGCAGGTTTTACAGAATCGAAAGTTTGGATGAAACCAGGCTTCCAATGTCACTGCTAAACACCATTCTTCCGTGCAGTACGACCGCTGTTCGATCCCTGGTCAATGGGTTTGTCAACGCAGGAATATTGAGGAAGAAATCTCATGGGGTGTATGTCCTGGCGTCGAGATGGAGTTTCGGGCGAACATCGGGGAAAACGGGACGGACTGCAAAATGCACCGCATATCGACTTCAGGCTTGTCAAGAAGATGTGGGTGATTGGCTTGCGGATTCATCTCCATTTCCTGCATTCGAGCAAGAGGGCGGGGGAGAACTGATTGGGCGGCCATCTTTCGATTGAGTGAGAAAACCGGAGTGAGTCACCGCAATGATCGATACAAATCGCTTTGGATGCGACAGGCCGTACACGGATGAGTTTAGGCGGGGCCTCGAACAACCGCGCTGGCGCAATGGTCTCGCCGATGGTTGGAAGAGCCCATTGATCTTCCCCCAAGAAAACGGACAGAGGTCTCTTGATATATTAGTTCATTGAAAAGGCGTGCTGAGCAAGGAATTGCTGTGGGCTTTTGTATCCCAGTG
>Ga0247844_1001440_pt1 | contig 43988 bp, 41 predicted proteins | sample LaCtaG_FD_192421 | JGI IMG/M metagenome (GOLD analysis project Ga0247844, IMG submission 192421) | Freshwater microbial communities from meromictic Lake La Cruz, Castile-La Mancha, Spain - LaCruzMarch201714.5m_1 | ecosystem: Environmental > Aquatic > Freshwater > Lake | place: Spain: Castile-La... | reverse complement strand
CATGATTGATAATTTGTTCACAAAACACAACGAAATAAATCAAAATAAGACCGAAATGAAATTGAATCATTTTGGATCAATAAGATTGTTGAAAAAAATAGGGTGTTTTCTTTCTGACACTAAATATGGACGAGCATCCTTACCAACTTTTGCCCAATTGCCTCGGATTTTTAAATAGGATAATTCATCTGTAGCTAAATGTAATAATTCAGATAAAATTGCTCCACCTGTTACCGAAGGATAAAAATAGGAGTTTTTATCAGGATCTAAAGTGGACGAATGGTCATTTCTACCCGTCACGCTCAAATGAGCAAGACCTTTATATTCAAATCTTAGTTCACCATAATAACCGTAATTCCTTTTAAGTGTGCGGAATAAATAAACATCTTTATCAGCCCCATTTATTACTTCGCCCAAATTTTGTTGACTATAAAAATCACCAGGTATTACAAAGTCACGTCCACCCAAAGCAGATTCGAGCGAATTTGTTGTTTTAAGTTCTGTACCAGCCAAAAAATTCAATGCGAAATCATTGGTTAAATCTAATTTGTAAGTTGCCAAAGCTGAAGCTGTAAATAATTGACTTTTGCTCTGTGTGTAAGAAAATGACCCAAAATAATCTAAGTCAACACTTAGTAATTCCTCTGCGGTGAAATCTGATTTTGAAAAACGTGGTGTTGTATTAGAAATTGAAGAATAATTGGTTTGATCATAATTGATACGACCAATAATTTCCAGATTTTTTATTGGCTTCCAATTGATTGCACCTTGCATCATGTTACGGGTGGTTTCGTTTTTTCCGTAATCTTGATATCTCGACCAATATGGATTCATTGGCGATTTTTCTTTATTGGTAGGTGTCAAATACCGCCAAAGTATTGAACCATCCGGATTGATATAATTGCTCATATCATAGTTGATGGGCATATCATAAATGGATGACATGCTTGCACCAAAACCGCGTGAAGAGTTATTTATTATATTGGCCATCATATTGATAGTCAATTTTTTATTTGGCGAATAAGTTCCTTTTACCAAAACGCCAATTTTATTTAAATAATCACTTGGAACAACTCCTTTATTATCGGAATAACTTGCAGAAGCATATCCTGTAAAGTTATTAGTACCACCAGATGCCGAAATATCGTATTTTTGGTAAACACCAGTTTTCAAAAAATTGCCCACGTTATCATAAATTTTTTCTCCTGGTTGAATGAGCGGACCCCAGCCACCACTTGTTTGGTCTTTGTAAAATCCTGCCGCGCCAGGTGCATACATTGATTGAATTTCAGGAACTCGTATTGCATTGTCAATTTGCAAACTACTATTGACACTCACTTTTACTTTGCCCTCTTTACCGCTTTTTGTCGTAATCATTATCACGCCATTGGCCGCTTCTTGTCCATAAAGTGCTGAAGCAGCGGCACCTTTAAGTATGGTTACATTTTCAATATCATTTGGGTTTATATCGCCAGCCTTGGTTGCACCGCCAGAAATTTGCATGCCGTCTACAATAAATAAAGGTTCATTGCTTTGTGACGGATTTATTGATGAAACGCTACGGATAATAATTTGTGATCCCGCATTGGCAGAGCCACCAGCATTTGTAACGCTAATACCAGCCACTTTTCCTTGTAATGAGTTTACAAAATTGGCAGATTGTCCATTGGTTAATTCATCCGCATTCAAACTTTGCACCGCAAAATTCAACTTCTTCTTTTCCTGTTTCACACCCATGGCGGTAACCACTACTTCTTCAATAGCTACTGACGATGAAGATAAAATTACATTCATGAATTTATCTGATCCTAACTTCACTTCTTTTTTTTCCATTCCTACATAAGTAAAAACAAGGGTTGCACCTGTTGAAAACGGGAATGAAAAAACACCTTCAGTATTTGTAACGGTACCATTTGTAGTGCCTTTCTCTAGAACCGAAGCGCCAATAATGGGCAAGCCGTCCTCCTTAGAAGTAACACTTCCGCTAACAATATTTTTTTGACTGTAGCTGAATTGTATTAGAAAAGTAAAACCTACAAATAAAAGTATGATTTTTTTCATAAAATTGATTTATTGGTACGAAGTATAGGAATAATTTTTAATTTCTATTCGATAATAATTGGAATCCTACTAATGGAAATACAAAGGAATGGAAAATAGTTGAAGCTGCAAACGTTTGCAGACATGTTTAAAAACATAAATATGCATTTTTATGGCATATTGTTTTGATGGTACGCCTCCACCGATTTTTGAACTGAACCGTGAATTAATAATAAGCTTTTTGCTTGTTCGTAACCTAATCCCAACTCATCCACCAACATACGTGCACCGCGGTCTATCAGCTTTGCATTGGAGAGTTGCATATTCACCATTTTATTTCCTTTTACGCGCCCCAATTTAATCATCGTTACCGTGGTTATCATGTTTAGCACAAGTTTTTGTGCAGTTCCAGACTTTAATCGAGTACTACCCGTTACAAACTCGGGTTCTACAATCACTTCAATTTTAATTTCAGCTTCTTGTGCAATCGGAGAGCCCGGATTACATGATACCGAGGCCGTTAAAATGCCATTAGCACGTGCATTGCGCAATGCCCCAATTACATAAGGTGTTGTTCCAGAGGCTGCTATACCTATTACGGTGTCATTGGTGTTTATATTGTGGCCTTTGAGTTCTTCCCAGCCTTTATTGATGTCGTCTTCAGCATTTTCAACTGGATTTCGCAATGCTCGTTCACCACCGGCAATCAATCCTACTACCAAATGAGGCGACATGCCAAAAGTGGGAGGGATTTCGGATGCATCCAATACGCCCAAACGCCCGCTAGTACCTGCACCTAAATAAAATATCCGTCCGCCACGTTTCATCCTTGCCACAATCTTACTAACAAGCTTTTCAATTTGAGGAATTGCTTTTTCTACTGCCAATGGCACTTTCTTGTCTTCCTCATTCATGCCAATAAGTAATTGATTTACTGATTGTTTGTCTAAATTTTCGTGCAAGGAGTTTTGTTCAGTGATTTTTATGAAGGAGTGAGAACCCCTAACCCCTCCCGCTAATGGCGGGATAAATTGCGGGGAATCGGTGTTAGTATTGGTTTCCATATTTTTGTCTTTTTTCATTCTAAATATTTATTTTTGATGTCTAAGTTTATGCTTGACAGCACTGTTTTAATTCTTCGCCATCTGGCGAACTAGGGACCCATGATACTCAACCAGCCCATCCATAGGACTTTGCATAATTTCTGATACAACAATTCCACGTTCAAAGGCTACAATTTCCAGTGTATCACGAAAGTGAAATGCAATGGATCCCACAAAACCCACCTTTACATCTTCGAGTGAATACTGCATCACGTTTCGTACAAAAAATGCATCAAAGCTGTCGAATACGATATTGAATATCGTAGGTTCATCAATATTATCCAAAAGAAACGGAGTGAATTTGGCTAAATATCGATTCGGGAAAGGCTGCTTGTAGATGTTGTCGAGTATAATCGCTGGGGTTAACTCGTATTTTTTTAGGAATTTATCCCTTAATTCTGATGGGAGTTGATTTTTGAGGCAGTCAGCCATAAATGCTTTGCCTAAAACGGCGCCACTACCTTCGTCGCCAAGTATGAAGCCGAGTGGAGAAACGTTTTCTACAATGTTTTTTCCATCGTAAAGGCATGAATTTGACCCGGTACCTAAAATGCATGCAATGCCCTTATTATCAAGAAATAACGACCGTGCAGCACCCAGCAAATCGCTTTCTACTTCTATTAATATGTCATTGAAATGTTTGCCTAAAGCATTTATTACCAACGCTTTTTTTTCTGGAAAAGAACAACCTGCTCCATAAAAATAGACTTGCTCAATGTTGATTCCTTTCAATTCAGGAAGGAGTTTTAGTTCAATTTCGAGCGCTATCTCATTTTCTGATTGATAAAACGGATTGATTCCTTTTGTAAAGGTATTTTTGATTATTGAAGCATTATCAATCACACACCAGTGCGTTTTGGTTGAACCACTATCGGCAATTAGTACCATTTTAATGTCATTTTAAGTGTTATAAATTATAAGATATTGCAAAATAACGCAAAAGGATTGGACTTACCAAGTAAAATGAGAAATATAGACGATATTTAATGCAAACGTTTGCAGAGACTTTGAAAGTTTAGAAAAAAACACTACATTTGCCCCCAAATTAAAATAAAAATAGACATCAGGAATTCAATTGCTAGTGATAGTAATAAATAATACAGATTATAAGCATTCATTTAATCAGCTCATAAAAAATAATTCAAAATATAATCATTTATACATAATTAAATAACAATGAAATCAATCAATTGTTTTATCGCTTATAATGATGTTGTACAAGCTGAAAAGACGGCTAAACATCTATTACAATCTGAACTTGTAAATGCTGTTTATTTACTTACTGCCAATCATATAGATGCAGTATTGGCTGGTTGCGAATATATAGAAATTGATGCTTTGAACAGTAGCGAAACGATGAAGAAAATCGCCGAAAAATCGGATACGCAATTTTCGCTCATATATACCAAAGATACGGTTTTGGAGCTGGGTCAGTATGCTTTGGAACGGTTTTATCACATTGCCAAAGCTACCAAGGCTGGATTGGTTTATTCTGATTATTACCAAATAGTGGAAGGTTTGCGCTCCAATTTACCGTTAATAGATTATCAGGAAGGTAGTTTGCGTGATGACTTTAATTTTGGATCTGTACTTTTTTATAATGCCGAAAATTTGAAGATAGCAGTTGAAACTACGACTGAAACTTATCAAAACGCTGGACTTTATAACCTCCGCTTAAAGGTTTCTCAGCAAGCTGAACTGCTGCATATCAACGAATATCTGTATTCGGAAGTTGAATTTGATACCCGCAAAAGTGGAGAGAAACAGTTTGATTATGTGGATCCAAAAAATAGAGCTGTACAGATAGAAATGGAAACGGCCTGTACCGACCATTTGAAAGAAATTGGTGCGTATTTAGCCCCAACTTTTAAAACGATTGCCTTCGACGAAAGCAATTTTCCTGTGGAAGCTTCCGTTATTATTCCCATTCGTAATCGCGTTAAAACCGTCGAGGATGCGATTAAATCAGTATTGTTGCAGAAAACTGATTTTCCTTTTAATTTGATTATTGTTGATAATTTTTCGAGTGATGGAACGTCTGAAATTATTGAAAGTTATGCCAAATCAGACAGTAGAGTAATTCATATAATCCCCAATCGCCATGATTTGGGAATTGGTGGATGCTGGAATGTGGGCGTGGATAGTAAGGACTGCGGTAAATTTGCCGTGCAACTGGACAGCGACGATGTTTATGAGAATGAAAATACGCTTCAAATCATCGTTAATGCTTTCTACGAACAAAATTGTGCCATGGTAATTGCTTCTTATACAATGACTGATTTCAAAATGGACACCATAGCACCCGGATTGATTGACCACAAAGAATGGACACCAGAAAATGGACGGAACAATGCACTACGCATCAACGGACTGGGTGCACCACGAGCTTTTTATACACCGGTTTTGCGCGAGATAAAAGTGCCAAACACCAGTTACGGTGAAGATTATGCGTTGGGACTTAACATAAGCAGAGATTATCAAATTGGCCGTATTTATCAATCGGTGTATCTCTGTCGCCGCTGGGATGAAAACTCGGATGCATCGCTTGATGTTATTAAAATGAATGGGCACAATTTATACAAAGATAAAATTCGGACCATCGAATTGAAAGCGAGGAAGAACAAATAATTCTACACTTCGACAAGCTCAATGACCAAAGGGGGATTATGCAAGTGTTGATTTTCTTAAACTTTGATATGCAGAAAGAGAAAAATAAAAAGAAAAATAAAGAGACAAATAAGGAAATCAATACTAACTCCGATTCCCCGCAATTTATCCCGCCTCCAGCGGGAGGGGCTAGGGGTTCTTATTCCCTCGCCCTTCAATATCTCTACGACCGCCTACCCGTTTTTCATCAAATAGGAGGTGCTGCCTACAAGCCAGGATTGGATAATTCTATCCAATTGATGAATGCGCTTGACAATCCACAGCAGAAATACCGCACCATACACGTTGCAGGAACGAACGGAAAGGGCTCAGTATCTCATTTGTTGGCATCTGTATTGCAACAAGCGGGCTATAGAGTTGGTCTGTACACTTCGCCACATCTGGTCGATTTTGGTGAACGAATTCGTGTTGACGGTCAGATGATTGAACAACAATACGTAATCGATTTTGTAGACCAGCACAAAGAAATGTTCAACGACATTGAGCCTTCGTTTTTTGAAGCGACAATGGCCATGGCTTTCGATTATTTTGCTTATTGTGCAGTAGATGTGGCCATTATAGAAGTCGGACTTGGGGGGCGACTCGACAGTACAAACATTATTCAACCCGAACTTTCGGTTATCACCAATATCAGTTTCGACCATGTAGGTTTTCTGGGCAATACTTTGGGTAAAATTGCTTACGAAAAGGCGGGAATCATTAAGCCCAATACGCCTGTGGTAATTGGAGAAGTATTGCCCGAAACACGAACAGTTTTTGAAACCAAAGCCAAAGAAGAAATCGCTCCATTGATTTTTGCCGAAAAACGAATGCAAATAAAATTCAACGGATATTCTGAAGGGAAAATGTTGGTGGAAAATGCCGATAATGTTCAGTATAAAATTGGATTATGTGGTTTGTATCAGCTAAAAAATGTGGCCACAACACTCACTGCCATTGAACAACTCCGAAGTTTGAATTTTGAAATTTCGGATGAAGCTATTCAAATAGGAGTAGAGCAAGTAACCGAAATAACAGGCTTGCAAGGCCGCTGGCAACAATTGCAACCTTCTCCCTTGGTGATTTGTGATACGGGACATAACGTGGCTGGAATTCAATTTGTGGTGGAGCAGCTCCAGAGTCAGCAGTATAAAACTTTACGCATCGTAATTGGGATGGTAAACGACAAGGATGTTACAGCTGTACTCGCATTATTGCCCACTGAAGCTGTTTACTATTTTACGCAAGCCAATATTGCCCGGGCATTGCCAGCAGAAGCATTATTGCAGCAGTCGCAAAGCTTTGGATTAGTAGGGCAAGCATTTCCAACCGTAAAAGAGGCTGTTAATGCAGCCATTAAAGATTCACAACTGGACGATTTCGTGTTTATTGGTGGCAGCAATTTTGTGGTGGGTGAGGCATTGGGAAATTGCTCATTTGAATAATTTTACTTGATATTGATAAAAAGAAAGCGGCTAATTCCTTTTAGGGAGTTAGCCGCTTTTGGATATTAGGTTTAATTTTATCCTTATTTGATAATTAAGTTTTTCATTTCCCAAGTACCTGCTTTAGTTGCTGAAGAAATATATTTAAATGCTATTTTAATTTTCTTTCCTGAATAAGCAGCTAAACTAATTTCACCTGAATTAGCAAATGTATAAGCTGATGCATTTACAAATGCAGGTGTGGTTAATTGCGTCCAAGTTGCTGTTGAAGGTAAGCCAGCTGAATAATTCAGTGAAACCCATACTGTTGTTTCAGAGGTTACATCTCCAAAATAAGCTGTAACATGGTCGAAAGTTAGTTTTCCAGCAGTTACAGTTGATAAATCAATTTCAGGTGAAATCAACCAATCTTCATTTGCAACATAAAGTTTTGTAGCATTAATATAACCTGACATTACCGCACATTTATATGTGGCTGAATATGCCCAAACTTGATCAGCACCCACCACACTTTGATTGGTAAATGCACCAATACTTGCAGCAAATGTTTCAGATAAAATAGCACCAGTTAAATCTACAGGTTTTGATCCACCAGAAGTTCCGCCTTCTAAAGCGTAATATGAAGGAGTTTTCAAACCTGGTTTAGAAAAATAAGCTTCAAGTGAACCATATAACGTAACTTGTTTAGTCAAGTTTATTTTTACATCTTTCAGGTTTAAACCAGTACGAATTGCTCCAGCAGGTAATTGAACAATTAAACATTTTGCTGCATCTGTTTCAGTTTTTGAATCAGCAATCAGCATATTAGTTGCTTGTGTACAAGTATCAGCTGTAAAAATAAAATTTGTACCTACGGTTGCATACCAAGCGTAACCCACAATATAACCCTTTACCCATTTTGTTGTGGCTTGACCAGCTATTCCCTGAGCTACAGTATAAGGTGAAGCTTCTGTTCCTAAACCTGTAGTAACTACTGGGTCTATAATTGGATCCACCACAGGATCATTTGCATTTGTACATGCGGTTGTTGCCAATGCCAAAGCAAAAAGCATCATTCCAAAAAATCTTGTTGTTTTCATAATCATAAAATTTTAAATTGATTTGTTTGTATAGAATAATTTGATTTTTATTTAATGGTTGCATGAAATGCTTCAAAACCTTTTCCTAAATCATCCAACGATCTAATGGTTAATTGCCAGCTGCCAGCATATGTGGATTTGTCGTGATACCAACCTACTATAGCTGTAATGTTGCCAACGTTAGTAATTGTTGGTAATGTTTGTTTTGCAAACTTTGCATATTCGCTAGTAGCAATGGCTACAGTACCTGTTCCATCGGTTATATCGCGCGATTGAGGATAACCAACTCCATTTGTTGTTGGTGCAAAAATTTTTGCAGATGAAGTCAAAGGTGCACCCTTTTCGTTTCCTGTAAAATATGCATTCTTAATACATACTAATCTTGAATGTATAGAATTTGGTGAAGCTGTAATTTGAGCTATGGTCATGGTGTCAACTTTTAATTTATTAGGTTCTGGCATACCATAAGCTTGAACAATAGTTGTCAAAAAGGAGTAAGGAATACGACCCGGTTCATACCCTTTCTTTTTAGAATCGGTATCATTGTTATAATACACAATACCAAGTTGATATAATTCAGCATATTTCCCAATTGCCAATCCATTACATTTTATTGAAATTAATTGACCAGTAGGGTAAATGCCTGACATACTACCTGCATCTACTGATATTTTTATAGCATCTCCAGAAATTGTATCTTGTAGGGTGACATTTTTATAAATATTGCCTGCAACATCTTCAGAGGTAACTCTTCCGGTAATGACTATTGAACCAGCACGTGAAATGGTATCCACGCTATAAAGATTGGCAGTACCACTATTTGGCCTTACTGGAAAAATATCTCCTTTATCGCTGGCGTACTCAGCAATAAATTGTGAAATAGTATGTGTGGTTGTCCATTTAACTTGGTCTTCCATTTTTGGGGCATCAAATTCTGTTTGAGCACAACCACTCAATATTGCTGATAGTGCAATAAAAGCACCAATTATTTTATAATTTCTCATTTTGAAATTTTTAATTTTTAATTTTTAATTATTACTTAGAACTTATATCCAATGTTCAGAAATAAATTGAATCCCCACGCATAATAGTATTTTGAAGGAAATTTATTCAGGTTATTAGTATCAATAGCCGTTCCATCCAAAGGTAAACGTGCTTGCTGATAACCACCAGTTATCATTTTCATGTTGTTCAAGATATTGCTCACACTAAAATTGAAGTTCAACGAGCGTTTATTTGGTAAATAAATCAATTTTCCCAGCGAAGCATCCAACATAAAACCAGGGTTCAGTTTTTCTTGTGTTCCTAAGGCAGCCAATGTTGCAGCTGGTGTTGCTGATGATTTATATTTTGCAATATTTGTTTTTGTAAAGCGGTTTGGAGCAAAATCAAGATAATTGTTGTCAAAATAATTCAAGGTAAGTTCGGCAAACCACATTTTAGGATTGAAATAATTCAGTTTAATGTTGGCTGCTAATTGTGGGCCATTTGCAAGTTTCAATCCGTTGGTCATTACAGTGTCTGTTTCATCCTTGAATGAACCATTCTCAGGGCTTTTAAAGCCCAATGCATTGTTGGTATAATGATAATCGGCATAAGTACCAGCCATCGAAACAGAGAAGGCTTCGTTTATTTTTACCGAAAAACCAGCTTCAATACCTTGATTAATTTTATTGGAATTGGTAAGAATATGGTTTACAAATGTACGTTTTTCATCGTCATAATATCCAATCAAATCAGAACTTCCTAAAATATGGGTGCGGAATCCAGTTACTCTACCGCGTACCATTGGAAAAGAGAAAGCATAAGTCAAATCATAAGACAAGATCTTTTCGCTTTGCAGATTTGGGATTTTGGTATCTTTTATACGTTGTGAAATATAAGAATTATTTGGAAGTGGCGCTCTTGTTTCAGCAATTGCATTCACCGAAATACGGTTACGTCCATCAATTTTATAAGTTGCACCAGTTTTGAACGATGGATCTACAAAAAGCCAAGTTTTTCCTTGTCCATAAGATAATTCGATTGGTTTGGTTCCTCCAGCTGTGTAAGTTGTAGCCAATGCCCGTCCATTGTCCATATGACCAAAACGGCTAAATTGGGTATAAGTTGCTTTGGCAGCATAATAAAGATCTAAATTTGATAAAGCCCATTCGTTTTGAACAAATGCAGTTCCATGAAGTATGTTTATATCGTAGTTGTATCCAAAAACATCTCCTTTTTTAATTATTGCATTCGGATTATTCAAGTCGTTTTGAACAACTCTGGGGTCCGTAGGATTGTCTTGTTCTGCAAATTGGTCAATGTCAATCCATTGTTTTCCACCCAATAAGTCATCCATAGTTTTGTAATGCAATCCTTTGGAGTATTTTCCTTCAATACCAGCTGTCAGTTTCAAATGTTTTGTCATTTGATTTACATAAGTGGAGTTTAAAGTTGATTCCATTAAGTCGTTATGACGACGTTCAACAGCATAGGTTGCTGTTCCATTAGGATTTACTTCATTGTTACGATAATTTGATTGGTACAATGAAGCCCAATTTACTTGAGATACGTTGGTATCTGTTTTCCACAATTCAGTAACTTGGTCTTTCGTCAAAGAATCATAAGGTGAGTCATTCGGAAAATTATTGACAAAACCAGGTAAGTTGCGGTAATAATCAGGACGTGGATCGGGAGCATTATAGAAATTCAATGCCGAATTGCTGTACATACTATAGTGAAAAGCCATACCGGTACGCAATCTTTGGTTTTTGTCGATTTTGAAATCATGATTCAGAATAACAGTTGGATCAAAGCTTTTCACAATACGTGAGTTGCGCGCTTTTCCATCCTGATAACCCCAATATGGATTATAATAAATTGAACCTGCCAAATCATATACTTCTTGTGTAACTGCACCTCCCGAGGCACGTTGTGTAGGTGCACCAAAAGTTATCAATGACATGCTGTGACGTTTATTGAATACTTTCTCGGCAGATAGAAAATAGCCTGCTGAGTTGTAGAAAGTACCGTCTACAATACCTTTGGCTGCGTAACGAGCTACAACCGAAGCTGCAAACGCCCAACCATTTGGCATCAAACCAGTGGCGTGGGTAAATTGAACACGTTCGTTGTAGGCACGGTTGGTATAAGCTACACTCACTTTGTTGCCTGCTGCATAATTGCTTGCGTTGGTATTTATATTGGTATTGCTACCCAAATTGCCATAACTAAATGAATTAGCAGCTGTTCCATCAACTATATCTTTGTTACGCATGGCATCATTTAATCCGCCCATCATGGAATAATTAAAACTTCCACGTTCCAAACCATTAAAATGGACACCGTTTATATATGTCGATTCGTAATCATTATCGTAACCACGTACGCGAAAACGCATCGGGCTGAATGAAAAACGTGCCTGCGAGGAATAAATATCGCCCTTGGACGACAAAGCAGCCGATACATTTTGAGACGCACGACCTTCGTCCTCGCTTAATTCACTTTCGCTCAACTGAAGTACAATTTCTTGTTTCATTTCATCTTGTACGTCCGTCTTCATTTCAAAAAGCCCAATATCATTAATTTTATTGGTTTTCAGATTCACCAATTTGATTTGGGTTAAATATCCATCAATCGAAATACTGAGTTCTTCATCGCCAGCTTCTAAATAACTGAGCGTAAATTCACCATTGGCATTTGTTTGTGTTGAAATGTTTTGTTGTAATAAAGTGATTTTTACACCCGAAATCGGGTTTTTTGTGCCTGCATCTTTCACTGTTCCTTTGGCAATTGTTTGTGCCAATAGCGAAATTGATGTCAATAGCGATACCATGAGTATCAGCGATAGTTTTCTCATACAATTTAATTCTAAATTTTATATCTGTTTTGTTTGCGATAATTTCCTTTCTCCAAAAATTTGGAGTCAAAAAGGTGCGCAATTTACAACCTTTTTTTGATAATCACATAAATATTCAAAATTATATTTCAACAGATTCAAACCTTTTATCTTTGTAATAGAATATGAAAATCCTGCCACTTTATATATAATGCTAAATATCAGTGTGTAAATACTAACTTTAGCTCATATGGAAAGTAATGAAACATTCATGTATTTGATGCATTCTGATTACAAATATGCTAAAACTCTCGCTTCGGTTTTTTTCTTTCACTTTTTTTTCTCACTTTTGTTGCCCGTTTCACAAAGTCATCATTTCTCAAATTCAAATATCAACATGAAAAACAAACATTCTATTACAATTTCATTGGCACTAGCCTTATCTATAATTTTTAGTATTGCTAGTTCTGCTAAAGAAAAAATCACTACCAAAACTCCAGAAAAAGTAAAAGTTCAGGCCAGTTGTGTAGCATTTTACAATCTCGAGAATTTATTTGATACCATAGATAACGATAATGTGCTTGATGAAGAGTATTTACCAAATGGTCCACTTAAATGGAATACTCAAAAATACTCTTCAAAACTGCAACACATGTCGTATGCCATTTCGCAAATTGGATTGGATGTTACGCCTGTTGGGGTGGCTCTGATTGGTGTTTCTGAAATTGAAAACAGAGGCGTGTTACAAGATTTGGTAAAACAACCGGATTTGGCCAAACGTGGTTACGAAATTGTTCATTATGACGGTATTGATCGTCGTGGAGTGGACGTAGCTTTACTTTATAACCCAAAATTATTTATTGTCACCAATAGTAAATCTTATCGCCTTCACACCGCCGATACCACTTTCAGAACTCGTGATCAATTGATGGTAAGTGGCTATCTGCAAGGGGAAAAGGTACACGTTATCGTTAATCACTGGCCATCCCGTAATGGTGGAGAATTAAATTCACGTCCCAAACGAAATGCTGCTGCTGGTTTAACGCGCTCCATTTCCGATTCGCTTATGCGTGTTGACCCAAAAGCCAAAATCATTATCATGGGCGATTTAAACGACGATCCTTTTAATGAAAGTTGTGCAACAGTGTTGGGTGCAAAAAAGGAAATAAAAGACGTAAAAGAGGGTGGTCTATATAATACTTTGTGGAAAACCCTTGATATGGGCGTAGGTTCATTGGCCTATAATGATCAGTGGAACTTGTTTGACCAAATCATAATTTCGGCAGAATTGGCTCATGCCGACCGCAGCAAACTTAAATTCTGGAAAGCAGAAGTATTTAATCGCAGCTTTTTGATTCAACAAGAAGGTAGATACAAAGGCTCACCTTGGCGCACGCACGCTGGAGGTGCTTGGATTAACGGTTATGGCGACCATTTCCCTACCTTGATTTATTTGGTGAAGGAAGTGAAATAGGAATGTTATAAGAGTTATAAGAGTTTGAAGATTTGAGGGTTTGAAAATTACCTTTTACATATCATAACCACAACGTGGTCAATTCTGATTAGCCATGTAAGAAATTCATGGAAATGAAGAATTTGAAGATTCTTTTCAACAATTTTCAATTCCAATATAATATCATTAAAATAGCCCTTTGTTCAATTGAACAAAGGGCTATTTTATTTTGAAAACGAATCAATTTTATTTTACATAAAATCGGGTGGTTCCACTCCAGGTTTTACCGCCGCCTAGGGTTTGCATTCCTGTAATGTTAGCTGGTAGATTGATATTTGGTGCATTGATAGCCCAGGTTTGTGGTTCAGGGCATACCCAATCTACTTCACCACCGTTGTTCCACAATGTCCAGTGTTTGAATTGATTATCAACTTCATAATACACACTAATATTCTTTTTGGTATCGGTAAGTATTGCTCCGTGATATGGTTTTCCTTCATCAAGTATTGCTTCGTCAGTCAGTGCAAATTCAAAGCCTTTTCCCGTTGGAGTAAGTCCTTCGTTTTGCAATTTCAATTCATCTTCCGACAAATCCAATAGATTTCCAGTAGGTAAACCACGCTCGTTTAGCTCCCAATGTTTGCCAACCGACAATCGTATTTTATAATCTGCTTTATTTCCATCGGCTGTAAAAGGTACACGGATAGGAGTATGATATCCAACTCCCAAGGGCATTATTTCCTTACCAAAATTAGTAAAAGAAACGATATGTGTCAATTCATTGTCAGTAAGGATAAATCTCATTTTACACACAAATTCATGTGGGAAATTTTCATAAATAGCATTGTTTATTCTGTTTGAGTAAAAACTTGCTTCCACTTCTACAGCATCCGACGAAAAGCGGGTACGTGTAACTGTAAATGCCTCTGACTTAATAATGCCATGATGATAATTGTTTTGAGCCGGAAGGGTAATTGGAAACTCATATTTTTTCCCTTTCAATGTAAAAGTACCATCTTCAATACGGTTTGGTGGGAAGAGTAGGGGTAAGCCGAATATTTGTGGTCTACTTTTAAAAGTTTCAATCTCATCTGCCGTTGGTGTGCGCAAAATATCAACTTTCTTACTTTTATTATAGAGTTTTACTAAATTTGCTCCAATTGATGGAACCAGAATGGCTTCATATACATTGGTTTCCATTAATACAGCATCAAGTCCGTTCCACGAAATTTTTTCAATTTTCATTGTGTTTTTTTATTAATATTGAATTATTTGATTTTTATAATTCGAAATTTATTTTAAGTATTATCTAATTACCCCTTTACCTTATTATCTAATTAACCCATTAGCAAATTAGCAAAAATACAATTCGCCAAAAAACTCAGGACGGTGAAAATCAGGATTCTCGGTTTCAATCGGGCTCCAACTTACAAAATGTGGAGAATCGGTACCATCAGCACATTTATAGAAATTTCCCAAAAGTTTTTCTGGTAAATTTTCAGAGTCAATTCCTAGAAGTGAATAAGGAATTTTGACCGTAATTTCCCATTCAAACATCCCTTCCAGTTCTTTAAACGCCCGTCGTCCAATGGAAGGATAACGTTCAATTTTTTTTAAATCAGGCAACGAATACTGTACAACATCTTCGTTTCTGCCTTTTCGTTTACCAGCTTGACAAGTTCCAATACAGTTAAACTCAAAATTCATATACTCTTCGCTTTCAGGAAGCTTGCAGAAAAATTCAACACAACTATCCTCGTGTACCGGATCCTGATCGTTGGAATAAATGGCTCGAAGCATACTTCCATGCACATTGTACTTAATATAGATACTGTCGGAGGAGCGCGCAATTGAAAAATAAGTGATAGGTCGGTAAGGGTATTCATGCACCCAATTAAGCATTTCTACAGTATCACGTTGCCCATCGTCATCTAAAATATCCCCCGCCAATTCCAGGTTGATATTATTGAGTGATTCGATGTACGGAATACCAATTCTTTTTTTATTTTTCATAATTTCTAAAATTTGTGCAATATTAGCCATTAAATCTGACAATTTGAAACTATTCTCCGTTTTTTTTCAATTTATTTTTGAATAAAAAATTGATTCAATCCAATTTGTTTCATGAAATTTTTTAAGAAACTAAGTAGGTTTAATTTATAGGATTAAAAAAAGGACAAAACAGCCAAATTGGTTGATTTGCCCTTTTTGATAAAGACTTAGTTGTAAAAATGATTAAGCTAATGCCGTTTTTTCTGAAGTAGAAAAACCGTCTACCAACTCATCAATAATTTCTTTTACTGAGGTGATTTTTGTTGCACGATAGGCATTACTGCCTGCGAAAGCGTACCCTTTATCCATTTTACCTTGATATGCATTGTACAATGTGACAATAATGCAATAAGGTACTTTTTTATAGTCGCAAGTATGCAAACAATCGAACGGACATGATTTTGGAGCCGTTAGCCCTTGTCTTACTTTATCCAAGAATTCACCTTTAAGTGCACGTCCTGGCATTCCTACCGGACTTTGAATGATTTCAACATCATCTTCGCTGGCATTCAAATAAGTTTCCTTGAACTTAATGTCGGCATCACATTCGTGTGTGGTTACAAAACGACTAGCAATTTGTACACCTTTAGCACCCAACTGCATTATGTTGTACATATCTTCACCGGTATAAATTCCACCAGCAGCTACAACAGGAATTTCCTGATTGTATTTTTCTTCAAATACGGCAACTTCTTTTACAACATCTGGAACCAACATCTCTAATGAATAATTTGGATCATCAAGTTGATTTGTTTTAAAACCTAGGTGTCCACCTGCTTTTGGACCTTCAACTACCACTAAATCTGGTAGATAATCATAAATATTTTTCCATTTTTCGCAAATAATTCTTGCAGCTCTTGCCGACGATACGATAGGCACCAATTTAGTAGTACAATCTGGTGTACGATATTTTGGTAAATCCATTGGTAGTCCAGCACCAGCAAAAATCACATCTACCTTTTCGGCAATTGCAGTTTTTACCATGTCACTGAAATTAGTCAAAGCCATCATGATATTTACACCAATAATTCCTGATGTTTTTTCTTTGGCTTTTCTAATCTCTTCTCGCAATCCAATTATGCAAGCTTCCATGTAGTCGGCTGACGTATGGCGATATATTAGTCCTAGACCTGCACAAGAAATAACGCCTACTCCTCCTTCGTTTGCAACGGCTGACGCTAATCCAGACAAAGAAATTCCAACACCCATTCCTCCTTGTATAATTGGTAGGCGAGCTGTTAAATTTCCGATTTTCAAATTGTTCATATTACACATTTTAGCAATTAGTGTGCAAATATACGAATTATTGAGCTAACAAATTGCAGCCTATTGAGTATACTTTCAAATTTAACGGAATTTCGGGACACTTTTTTTGCTTTTTGTATTTTAATAAAATAAATAATCATTTATGACATGTTTTGATTAGAATTCTCATTTATAGTTGAGAATAATAAATTCTAACCAAACATTTGCAATATTCATAGTTCAGTAATCATTTTTTAATTCAGAATACAGTACCTTTGAGCCTGCAAACATATATGAATATAACAGTTTATTCAAAAATTTGTTCCTTTTAAAAAGGGAATAATAATCAACATTTTTTCAATTCAATATAAAAATAACTTTCAATATAATGAACTTTATTGCAATAGATTTTGAAACGGCTCATGCCAATTATCCCTGTGAAATTGGATTAACCAAGGTCGAAAATGGACAGATAATTGACTCCAAATCATGGCTGATTAAACCTGCCTGTTTTCCATTCATGAATCCTTGGAACGAAAGAGTACATGGTATTTCGGCTGCCAACGTGGCCAAAGCTTTGACGTTTGAAGAACATTGGACAGAGTTGAAATTATGGTTGGATGATGGAATTATGGTGGCTCACAATGCGGCATTTGATATGCGGGTCTTGCGTGCAGCTTTGGCACATTATGATTTGGCAATTCCACATGCGGAGTATTTTTGCAGTGTCAGCGTTTCTCGAAAAACATGGAAGCATTTGCCAAGTCATTCATTGGGAGTGGTTTGCGATTATCATGACATTCGTTTCAATCACCACCTTGCAGGCGATGATGCAAAAGCTTGCGCAATTATTGCTCTAAAAGCTTTTGAAACTGTGGAAGCGATAAGTGTGGAGGATGGATTAAAAAAACTGGGAGTGCCGCTGAAAAGGTTGTAGTTTAAAATGTTATTAGGCTTCGTTGTCTATTTACTACGTGTCATTATTAATTGAGAAAATTGATACCTAATTTGGATGAAAAAACCTCCCTGAGCTTCACAGCAAAGAGAGGTTGTCAAGTTGTAAGTAGTTATATTACAACGTAAAAACTGCTTGCTTCACACAACAAGCAATTATTTTTTATAATCCTTTTATGTCGTAACTTGGTTCTTCTACAGTTTCTGAAACCAATTCTGTATAAATCACTTTTCCAGTTTCATCAACAGCAACTACTGAGCGTGCCATCAATCCTTTAAGCGGACCATCAGTAAATAATACGCCATAATCGGTAGCAAAAGAATTGTAGCGGAAATCAGATGCAGTAGTCACGTTTTCGATACCTTCAGCACCACAAAAACGACCAGAAGCAAATGGTAAATCTTTTGAAACGCAAATAACAACTACATTTTCTTTTCCAGCAGCCCATTTGTTGAAATTACGTACTGAAGCAGCACAAGTACCAGTATCGATGCTTGGGAAAATATTAAGCACTACACGTTTTCCAATGTAATCGCTTAAATGAATTTCTTGTAAGCCACCGCCTACCAATGTGAAATCAGGTGCTTGGCTTCCAACTACAGGTAATTGTCCGTTAGTTTGCACATCTGTGCCTTTAAATTTTACTGTTGACATAATCGTTCTAATTTATAATATAGTTTAAAAAATAATTTGTTAATGCAGTAATAACAGCTGACAAGCGATTTTTGTTTTATATTTGCATAAGTTTTTTTCAAAAATATCTCGAGTATGACTTCTAGAACCCTAATTTTTTGTTCAATGTTGATGGTGATTTTTACTTTTTCATCATGCAAAGACCATAACGAATACCGTGTTGGCTCAGAATTTTCTGAGTATTTACAGCGTTTTCAAAACGATGCAGCCAAACGAGGACGGACTTTTAACGTAGAAACAGAAGGCTTAATCATTGAATTTGCCAATTTGAAAGATAATACAGCTGGTTTAACGCATTATGAAGACCCAATTCGCGTAGAAATTGACGAAACCTATTGGAATGATATTTCCGAAACAGCAGGTGCTGATTTAATGAAAGAAGACTTGATTTATCATGAATTAGGTCATGGTTTGTTGAATAGAACCCACTTGAATGATGCATTCGAAAATGGCGACTGGAAATCGATGATGTGCGGTGGTGATAAAGTGAATGACAGGGCTTGGAATATAAATTATCATGGCGAACGAAGGGCATATTACTTGGATGAATTATTTGACGAAAGCACTTCTGCACCAAATTTTGCCAGTACGCAGTTTCTAACAGATACTACAGGATTTTCAATTTCAAGAAAATTAAGTTTTGATACTCCAGCAGAATCTGGCTTGGTAATTTCTGATAACGCGCAATATAAAACTAGTATAGAAAATAATAGTCGGTTATGTTTTCAATCAAAAGTGGCAGAAGTTTATTTGGTGTATCTAAGAGATACATTAATAAATCTTCAGTCTGATTTCTCTTTTCAATTGACAATTCAAGCCTCTTCTTTAGATGCTAACGACCAATTCGGATTGGTTTTTGGAACCGTCCCCGTAAAAACAAATTCATATTCTGAATCTGTTGATTATTTTACCATTAATAATAATCAGAAAATGTATATGGGCAATCGCACTTGGTATAGTTTTTTCACAGAACTTGCAAAGCCTAGTATTTTGGCAAATGGAAAAAACACACTTAAAGTCTTTAAAATTAGCGGTATGCTGTATTACTTTATTAACAATCAATATTGTTATTCCAATGAAATGGTAGGTACTGATCCTGGAAATCATTTTGGTTTCATGGTTCCTTCAAAAGGTACTGTGTGGCTTGATAATTTAATTATCAAGCAAAAGACGGGTGCTAACAAATCATCGAAAGTAATGCGTAATCTACCTGTTGAATTTGAAGTTACAACAATCAAATCGTTAAATCAAAAGAACGTATTAAACAAATAAATTATATTGTTATTAACAGAAATCCAAATTTTCTTTTCAAAATTCCTGTAACATCATGCACTATAATTCGTATTTAAAACAAGAAACTAAACATTAATTCATGTCGAAATTTGTAATTTATCAAGTACTTCCACGCCTTTTTGGCAATTTCAATATCACCAACAAACACAATGGAACACTCGAAGAAAATGGCTGTGGTAAGTTCAATAGTTTTACTGCCAAAGCCTTAAGTGAAATTAAAACGCTAGGTGTGACTCATATTTGGTACACAGGTATTATAGAACATGCCACACAGACCGATTATTCAAACTTTGGAATACGTAAAGATCACAAAGGGGTGGTCAAAGGGAAAGCTGGCTCGGCTTATGCTATAAAAGATTACTACGATGTCGATCCCGATTTGGCTGTGAATGTCGAAAATAGAATGGCTGAATTTGAAAATCTGGTAAAGAGAACTCATAAGTCTGGTTTGCAGGTTATTATCGACTTCGTGCCCAATCATGTTGCGCGGGAATACCACTCGGACGCAAAACCGGAAGGTGTTGTCGATTTGGGTGAAAATGACAATAAATCATGGGCGTTCTCACCGCTAAATAATTTCTACTATCATCCAAATCATAATTTTGCTCCTAGTTTTGATACAAAAGGATATAAAGAATTTCCAGCAAAATCAACTGGAAATGACCAGTTTACTGCTTCACCAACCGTAAATGATTGGTACGAAACCGTGAAACTGAATTACGGAGTGAATTACGTTGAAGGTCATCAGAAGCAATTTGACCCGATTCCTGATACCTGGATTAAAATGTGTGACATTTTGCTATTCTGGGCATCAAAAAAAGTGGATGGTTTCCGCTGCGACATGGCAGAAATGGTGCCAGTTGAATTTTGGGGATGGGCAATTACTAAAGTGAAAGAGAAATATCCAAATATATTGTTTATTGCTGAAGTATATAATCCAGCTGAATATCGGAACTTTTTAAGCAATGGCAAATTCGATTATTTGTACGACAAAGTAGGAATGTATGATATGCTTCGCAATGTTACAAGCAAGAATTATCCGGTTCGGGAAATAACCAATGCCTGGCAGTCGCTTGGAGGTATAGAAAATCAGATGCTTAATTTTCTGGAAAATCACGATGAACAGCGCATTGGATCTGGATTTTTTTCGGGTAGCGGCATGAGTGCCCAGCCAGCCATGATTGTTGCAGCAACGCTTACCCAAGCACCGGTAATGATTTATTGCGGACAAGAATTGGGTGAATTGGGCATGGATAGCGAAGGATTTAGTGGGGTGGATGGACGAACAACGATTTTTGATTATTGGGGAGTAAAGTCGATTCAAAACTGGACCAATGGAGGAAAATTTGACGGCAAGAAACTTACACCTGAGCAAAAAGAATTACGTCACTTCTACCAAAAGTTGTTGAATATCACTTTAACAGAAAAAGCAATTACTGAAGGTTCAATGTTCGACCTGGAATTTGCCAACTTCGAAAATCCAAAATTTAATTCACACGAGGAGTTTGCCTATATCCGTAAATATGAGGATGAGTTGCTGTTTTTTGTATTGAATTTTCATGACAAAGACATCAATACTGAAGTTCGATTTCCCCTTGAGGCTTTCCAGTTTTTGGAGTTAGAGGAGGGAAACAGATTTAATTGCGTGAATCTATTGGATGAAACTGAAATTATTCACTCTATTTCACTTAGCTCAAAGCAAGTTTTTCATACTCAAATGCCAGCATGGAAAGGTAAAATTTTCAAGTTGACAAAAGTATAATTGTTAACTGATTATTGCGATCTGTATATATCGACCCGTTTGCCCAAAAATCGAAAGGGTCTAGTTGTTTTATGAATGTTCTTTATCCATGAAATTTGAACGAATAAAGCATTTATTGCGTTAGTAATATAGACGTTCAACTTTAAATATAAAGGAGAATAATAATGAAAACACATTTAATTTATTTAGCATTAGTTTTTCAATTATTCATAACTTCCTGCAAATCAATTAAAACTGATGCAGTTGTAGTTCGAGATGTGAATTCGAAAGTGCAATCAAAAGATTTTACTATAGAAGTCAAATATGCAAATCCTAGTGGCGTTGGTCATATTAACCTCAGTTACGGATATGATTTACGAATAAAAAATGACTCAGCATTTGCCTACCTACCTTATTATGGCGTGGCATATTCGGCACCATTCAATGGTGAGGGAGGTATAAAATTTGCAGAACTTATGACGGAATACACTTGCGTTAATACTAAAAAATCAGATGGTTGGGATATTCATTTCAAAGTGAAATCGAAAGAAAACGGATATGACATAAGACTAAATATGTTCGAAAATGGGAATTCAACAATTACCGTCAATTCATTTAACCGTCAATCAATTACGTTTTATGGTGAATTGAAAGAATAAACCCTTTAAAGTAATTAATAATGAACAATTACAATTTATTAAGACGTAGTAAATGACCGTCTTAAGAAATAACAAATATATCAATAAATAATTCCAACTACTTAACTGTTTATTAGGTAATTAAATCAACCAGAATATTGCCTTGGAAGTGAGAATTCCTGATTAGTGGCGAGCAATTTTCTTTAAATTTTGAATTTGGTCTTCATTGCCAAAAACTAAAAGCTTATCACCAAATTGAATAATATTGTCAGCCTTGGGATTCACTTGTAGCTCGCTCATAGAAGAATAGTAGCCAATCACCACAAGATTGGTGCGTTGGGGGATATTGGCTTCACGATATGTTTTATCAATCAAATCACTGCCTGTTCTAATTTCGACCAATCCAAATTTATATTCTTTCAATTCCTCCTTGGTTCCGGCAAAATCTACGAAGCTAAAGAAATCGGTGCTTGTAGTGGCTATTGAAATGATTCGGTCAGTTGCAATTTCGATGGGTGAAACAATAAAATCAGCACCCGCTTTTTTGAATTTTCCCTCCGAATTTGTTTCTTCTATTCTGGTTATTACTTTAATGTCCTTGTTTAAATCCTTGGCACTAAGTGTTACAAATAGGTTTTCGGCATCGGTAGAAAGTACCGAAATTAAAATCTTGGCTCTTTTTATTCCTGCTTGTATAAGTACTTCATCATTAGTACCATCACCTTCAATATGAATGAATTTTTTGTCGTAAACTTCTCTTAATTTTTCATTTCTTTCTGGATTGCTTTCAATCACCACCACTTCAAAACCTTTGAGTAACAAATCATCCAAAACACGTTTCCCTGTTTTTCCATAACCACAAATAATGTAATGGCCTTTCATGCTGTTTAGTACCTTATTCATTTTTCTTTGTTTTAATATATTTAACAATTCTCCTTCCGCAAAAAATGCTGAAATTTTACCTATGGAATAAATACCTACCGTAAAACTTGAAATTACGATACAGATTGTAAACACTTTCCCTACATCTGTTAATGGAACCACATCGCCGTAACCTATTGTGGCAAGAGTAATTACCAACATATATAGTGATTGTAACGGAGAAATGTCTTCAATTAGGATAAATCCCCAAAAACCAATAATCAGTATTGAGAGAATTATCAGTAACGGTACAAGTATTTCCCTTAAAATCAAGTTTTTTAATTTAGATTTTAACCTCATTTCTTTTGTGTTTAAGGATAAATAGATTTAGATTACAGAATTTAATTGTTAAGTATTGGTATTGACTTTTAGTTGTAAATGATAGTAATTCAGATGTTTGTATTTAATTTTTTTGCGTCTATTCCAATTCAATCTTCTTTAATAATATGAATTTCCAAAGGTAAATAATTTATGTTACATATATCTTATTTAGTTGAAAAAAACCATGCAAAATCATTAATTAAATCAACAGTTCGTAGAATGCAAACAGTTCTTTAGTTTGTAAAAAAATTGAGTTGAAATCTAAGTTTCTGAAGTAGAATTTGTATTTTTGCCGTTTCAAAGTTCAGTAACCATATTATTGTAATATTCATTTTAAAATCTGTACCATTTGAAACATGAAAAACATTGAAATGATTCAGAAATTGTCGGTTTTACATTGTGTTTATCAAACAATAGCTTCAGCCGATGGCAGTATTGATGATGAAAGGGATAAAGTAGCTATACAATTTGTGTTGGATGAATTGGGGCTAACGTCTGATTATTATTGGAATAGTGGAATGCAGATGCATCCTAACGATAGCTTTATACACTTATCAAATCTGAGTAAAGAAGAAAAACTGTTATTTAGAAATTTTTTGCTAAGCATTGCCGAGATGGGTGGAAACAGACTTTTCAGAATTAATTGTGCAAATCACATTATTCAACTGGCAAATTGTCAAAGCTAGATTCTTTATTAAGTTAGCGCCAATTCAGATTGAACTTTCCTAAAATTAGATTGTTTTAAAAGTTCTTAGAATCAAAAAAACTGAATGTTTGAAAAACATTCTAAAAAAACATATATCCATGAAATATAACGAATTAGGTAAAACCGGCGTATTGGTTTCTGAGCTCTGTTTGGGAACAATGACTTTTGGTGGAAAAGGATATTGGGAAGCCATTGGGCAATTACCCCAGGATGAAGTAAACCAGATTGTGAAAACATCTTTGAACAGTGGCATCAATTTTATCGATACTGCCAATGGTTATTCCGAAGGTTTGTCGGAAACTATGTTGGGCGAATCGTTAAAATCATTAGGTGTCAATAGACAAGAAGTAGTGATTGCAACAAAAGTTCGTTTGCGAATGGGAGCTGGCGCTAATCAAATTGGATTATCGCGACTGCATATCATGGATTCGGTGAATGATAGCCTACAAAGAATGCAGCTTTCTCACATAGATTTGTTGTATATTCATGGTGTTGACCCGATTACACCAATCGAAGAAACCATGCGCGGATTGGAAGATGTGGTGCGTTCGGGGAAAGTTCGTTATATTGGCATTAGCAATCATCCAGCATGGATGGTTATGAAATCCAACAGTTATGCCGAAAAAATGGGTTGGACAAAATTTGTGGCTTCGCAAAATTATTATAGTATTGCATGTAGAGATATTGAACGCGAAATTGTTCCCATGGCATTGAGCGAAAATATCAGTATTATGCCTTGGAGTCCGTTGGCTGGTGGTTTTTTGTCCGGAAAATATACACGCGATATTGCATTGGCAGGAAATAGCCGACGAGATACTTTCGATTTTCCACCCATCAATAAAGAAAAAGCGTATGATATTATTGATGTGATGAAAGAAATTGCTTCAAAACATGGAGTTTCAGTAGCTGCTGTTGCATTGAAATGGGTTATTAATCAACCGTCGGTAACCAGCACAATTATTGGAGCAAAAAACCTGCAACAACTGAACGATAATATTGCTGCAGTGAAGTTGGAATTGACTCTAGATGATTTAAAACTGTTGAATGAAGCCAGTGCTTTAAGTCCTGAATATCCAGCTTGGATGATCAATAGGCAAATGCAGAACCGCTGGCCAGCAGAAAACTAATTGATTATTATACAGTAAATTATTTATTCATTGTTCATCAGGCTAATAAAACGAAAATGAAAGTCTGAAATTATTTATTCCAAAATGAAAACTAACAAATTAATTACTTTCTCAATTTCTATCTTCTTGATTTTCACAAGTTCATGTACTTTAAATGACAATTCGACTGTTGATTATTCACAGTGGAAATTGGATAATGAAAAGTATTTTACCAACATGAAGGACAGTGCTGATTATGTTTTTTACAGCTTTCCATTAGCGAGAGGTGGTAAAACTTTCTATTATAAGATTAGCACAGAAGGTAATCAAAATAGCGGTAGCCCAATATCTTCAGATTCCGTGAAGGTTAATTTCAGGGGGAGAATGATTAATGGAAGTGTTTTTGACCAAACATATACCGGCAGCTTACCAAGTGTTAGTGCAAAACCATATACTTTTAAATTAGACGAACTCATCGGAGGTTGGCAAGAGAACCTGATACACATGAAAGCTGGTGAGGTAAGAACTATTATTCTACCACAAGAACTTGGGTACGGTGTTAATGGTGCTCGTACAATACCTCCCTTTTCTACTTTGGTTTTTGATATTCAATTGATTACATTTACTGGAAAATAACAAATTGAACGTTTTCTAGTTCGATGTAAATATAATTTTGTTTACATCTTAAAATCCAATTCGACTCTTATAAAAAATGAAGAATACTTTATCAATTGCTTCTATATCGGGATTATTATGTGTAGTACTTGGTGCTTTTGGTGCACATGGACTGAAACCCTTACTCACTACTCAAATGCTAACAACATATGAAACAGGAGTGCGTTACCAGTTTTATCATACTTTGGCAATATTACTCATCGTGGTACTTTATCAATTCAACAAAAGCAAGAAATTAGTTATCTCATCCTATTTTTTCTTTGCAGGAATGGTTTTATTTAGTGGTTCATTGTATTTATTGGCGCTCACAAGTATCAATGAAAACACTTGGACCTGGCTGGGTCCGGTAACTCCTATTGGTGGCGTTTGTTTTATAATTGGTTGGGTATATTTATTTCTTTCTGCTAAATCTTTAAAATAAAACTTCCATATAGAAATTCAAAACATATTTCTCAAGTGTTTGTTATAATTGAAATTTAAAATCAATTATTATGGCAAGTACAAGCACATACCTAAACTTCCCTCGTAATACGGAGGAAGTTTTCAATTTTTATAAAACCGTTTTTGGTGGTGAATTTAGTGGAGGCGGTGTAGCTCGATTGGGAGATTTTTCACCAGCAGAAGGAATGCCCGCATTGGCAGAAGAAGACAAACATCTGATTATGCACATAGAATTACCCATTGTTGGTGGACATATACTCATGGGTACCGATGCTCCCGAATCAATGGGTTTTAAGGTGAATTTTGGTAACAATATTTATCTCAATCTTGATCCAGACACCAAAGCAGAAACCAAAAGACTTTTTGATGCTCTGTCAGAAGGTGGAACTATTTCAATGGACTTGCAAGACATGTTCTGGGGTGCATATTATGGAAGTTGCACCGATAAATTTGGAATTCAATGGATGTTTAACTTTACTGAAAAATAATATGGCAACAACTGTAAATACAAAGATTACTGTTCAAACAACGATAAATTCTACTATCGATAAGGTTTGGAAATGCTGGAATACTCCCTCAGATATTGAGAAGTGGAATGCTGCATCTGATGATTGGCACACAACCAAATCTGAAAATGACCTAAAAGTGGATGGCAAATTCACTTATCGTATGGAAGCAAAAGATGGGAGTTTCGGTTTCGATTGTGACGGAATTTACACCAAAGTGATTGTTCATGAGCTTATTGAATATACAATGGCAGATGGCAGACAAGCGAGTATCGTGTTCAAAGTATTGGATAATAAAATAGAAGTAATAGAAACTTTCGACGCTGAAAATGAGAATCCAATTGAATTACAACGTGGAGGTTGGCAAGCGATTCTAGATAATTTCAAGAAACATGTTGAACGAAATTAAAAAAAATATTTTATGAGTCATCAAATAACGCCTTGCCTTTGGTTTGATAATCAGGCCGAAGAAGCTGCTTTTTATTATACATCAATTTTCAAAAACTCAAAGATTGAAAAAATCAGTCGTTATGGAAATGAAGACAAAGTACTAACTGTCCTTTTTCAAATAAATGGGCAATCTTTCACCGCTTTAAATGGTGGTCCGATTTTCAAATTTAGTGAAGCGATTTCGTTTCAGGTTTTCTGCGATACCCAGGAGGAAATTGATAATTATTGGGATAAACTTACCGCAGAAGGTGAAGAAAGCCAGTGTGGTTGGTTGAAAGATAAATATGGAGTTTCGTGGCAGATAGTGCCCTCAATGTTACCACAATTAATGTCCGATCCTGCAACAGCAGGTAATGCGATGAAAGCATTCATGCAAATGAAAAAGTTTGACATTGCAAAATTAATGGAATAAGCGCTAATACTTTTTTTTATGACTTGAAAATTCTTACTACATGTTATGTCAACATGTAGTAAGAATTAAGGATTTTATTATTTCAATATTCAATTTGGAAAATGTGTATTTAAAGAATTGAAATTTAAAATGATTACCTTTGTTCTCAGTTTCAAAACACTTGAAATTGAAAAAAGTAAATCTCAAAATTTCAATTCTTTAAATATGCATACCATTTCCGAAAAACTAGAACAATTCCAACGGCTGCTCGAAATAATGACTGAACTACGCGCAAAATGCCCGTGGGATAAGGAACAAACCTTCGACAGCTTGCGAACACTCACCATAGAAGAAACTTACGAACTTGCCGACGCCATAATTAAGGACGATAAAACCGAAATTCGTAAAGAGCTGGGAGATATTCTTTTGCACATTGTTTTTTATGCCGAAATGGGAAAGGAAACCCACGATTTTGACATTTATGATATATGTCAAGGCTTGTGCGAGAAACTTATTTACCGTCATCCACATATTTTTGCAGAAGCGGAAGCTGCTACCAGTGAAGTGGTGTTGCAAAACTGGGAATCACTCAAATTAAAAGAAAAAGGTGGAAACAAATCAGTTTTGTCGGGTGTGCCAATGTCACTTCCGGCTCTCATCAAAGCACATCGTATTCAGGACAAAGCTCGAAGCGTTGGTTTCGATTGGGAACATCGCGAACAGGTTTGGGACAAAGTGCAGGAAGAAATCAACGAGTTTAAAGTTGAAATTGCCGCCATGGACAAAGATAAAATGGAAGCCGAATTTGGCGACCTGATGTTCAGCCTGATAAATGCTGCCCGCCTGTATGATATTAATCCCGAAAATGCATTGGAACGTACCAACCGCAAGTTTATCAGCCGTTTTAATTACCTCGAATCCAAAACAATAACCATTGGTAAAGACTTGAAAGAAATGAGTTTAGCCGATATGGATGTCATTTGGGATGAAGCGAAAAGGATTGAGAGAAATAATCTAAATAACTAAATGATAAGGTATGTTGTATTATAACACTATCAACTGTCAATTATCTACTGTCAACTAACAAAATGCTTTATCCAACTCATTTCGAACAAAAAATAGCTTTTTCCACCATTCGCCAATTGTTGAAAGACAAGTGTGTGAGTAGTTTGGGTGTGGAAAAGGTAGATGAAATTACGTTCTCTTCTGATTATACCGACGTGATGCGCTTGCTCAGCCAAACGGATGAAATGCTCCGTGTACTGACTGTTGAAAGTGACGAATTGCCAATTGGTGATTTTTACGATGTACGTCCGGCACTTTCACGGGTGCGCATTGAAGGTTTGTTTTTGGATGAACTGGAGGTTTTTGACCTTCGTCGCGCTTTGGAAGCCGTACGTTTGCTGGTGGCTTTTCTTACCAAACACGATGCGGAAGTGTATCCACATTTGCATGAATTGGTAGTCGGAGTAACAACTTTTCCACTTGTTATTCAACGCATTGATAGTATTCTTAATAAGTTTGGTAAAATTAAAGACAATGCGTCTTCCGAATTAAGTCGTATTCGCAAAGATGTTTTTCAAGTTCAAGGTTCTATTTCTAGAACTTTAAATTCAATCCTTCGTCAGGCACAAGTAGATGGTTATGTAGATAAAGATGTGTCGCCCACCATGCGCGAGGGGCGATTGGTAATTCCCGTTTCACCAGCCTTTAAGCGCAAGGTGAATGGAATTGTGCACGACGAATCCGCTACAGGAAAAACTGTTTTTATTGAACCTACGCAAGTGGTGGAAGCCAATAATCGTTTGCGAGAGCTAGAAGGTGAGGAGCGACGCGAAATAATGCGCATTCTGGTGGAGTTCACCAATTTTGTGCGTCCATATTCCGAAGAGATTTTTGCTTCGCAATATTTTTTGGGTTGGATTGATTTTCTACGAGCCAAAGCACTTTTTGCAATTGAAATAAAAGCCATAAAACCGCGGGTTGACGATATGTGTCAATTGGAATGGGCAAAGGCGGTTCATCCCATTTTATTTCTTTCGCTCAAAAAGCAGGGCAAGGAAATAGTGCCGTTGGACATAGTTTTGAATGAAAAGCAAAGGATTTTGTTGATTTCAGGACCCAATGCCGGTGGTAAATCAGTGTGTCTGAAAACGGTGGTTTTGCTGCAATATATGATGCAATGTGGATTATTGGTTCCACTTCACGATAGTAGTCGTGCTGGTATTTTCGAACGACTTTTTATCGATATTGGCGATGAGCAATCCATTGAAAATGACTTGTCAACCTATAGTTCACATTTGACAAACATGAAGTATTTTATCAAAAACAGCAACCCCAAAACCTTGTTGTTGATAGATGAATTTGGTACCGGAACTGAGCCAATGATAGGTGGAGCAATAGCTGAAGCAACTTTGGAACGTTTCAATAGAAATGAAGCTTTTGGTGTGATTACTACGCATTATACTAATTTAAAGCACTTTGCGGAAGATGCGGTTGGAATTGTAAATGGTGCGATGCTGTACGACCGTCAACATTTACAACCCTTATTTCAGTTGAGTATTGGTAATCCGGGAAGTTCGTTTGCCATTGAAATTGCCAGAAAAATTGGATTGCCGGAAGATTTAATTGCCGAAGCTGCCGAGAAAGTAGGAGCGGAGCATCTCGATTACGACAAGCATTTGCAGGACATTGTGCGTGACAAACGTTACTGGGAAAATAAACGCCAGCAAATCCGACAAAAGGAAAAGAAACTGGAAGAAACGCTCGAAAAATACGAAGCGGAATTGGCCGACATAAATCGTCAACGAAAAGAAATTACTTCGCAAGCAAAATCTGAAGCAAAAAATTTACTGTCGGATGCCAATGCTAAAATTGAGAATACCATTCGTCAGATAAAAGAAGCTGATGCGGAAAAAATTCGTACTCAATTGGCACGGAAGGAATTAGATGAATTTAAGGAGCGAGTTTTGAAAGAGGTTGTTGAAGATAAATCAGGAAGAGATAAATCAAGACCTGTTCTCATTCCAAAACCAACAACAATAAAAACGAACAATACACGTCCTGTAGCCACTCTGAATTCGTCACAAGACGTTTTAAAAATTGGAAGTAATGTTCGGTTGAAAGGTCAATCTGCTACTGGAATAATTCTAGAAATGCAAGATAAACAAGCTGTTGTGGCATTTGGGAATCTTAAATCTACTGTAAAGTTAATCAAACTTGAGCCGATAAGCAAAAATCAATTAAAGAAAGAAGCGCAAAAATATGATTCGTTGAGAAGTACCAGTACCGATGAAGTACGCCAACGGAAACTTACTTTCAGTTCCGAAATTGACGTGCGAGGAATGCGTGGTGACGAGGCATTGCAGGCAGTTATGTATTTTATCGACGATGCAATAATGGTGGGAGTTTCCGGTGTACGCATTTTACATGGAACGGGAACCGGGGCATTGCGTCAAATGATTCGTCAGTATTTAGCAACAATAAATGGCGTGAACAAATTCCGTGACGAACACATTCAGTTTGGTGGTGCTGGAATTACGATTGTAGAATTTGATTAATGGATTTACTGAAAGTTTAAAACAAAAAAAACGTCTCATAAGAGACGTTTTTTTTTCTATTAAGAGTTTAATTATTCCTCATCAATAACATCCATATTCGATTCAATCTCAAAAACGGATAGTTGCCTGCGGAAAATCTCATCTAGTGATATTTGGAAAGTTTCGGTATGTGCAATACCTGCAATCGCTGTTAATTTCTCCAATATAATTTGCAATAAATGGCGATTGTCCTTCGCATATATTTTTACAAACATAGAATATTTTCCTGTAGCATAATGGCATTCAACTACTTCAGGAATCTTTTTCAAGTCTTCCACTACTTCTTTAAACATTTTAATGTCGCTCAAAGTAATACCAATATAGGCACAAGTTTGAAAGCCAACTTTGTAGGTATCTACTACAAATTCAGAACCTTTGATGATTCCTGTGTTACGAAGTTTTTGAATCCTTTGATGGATTGCTGCACCAGAAACATTACATTCTCGAGCTACCTCCAAAAATGGAATACGTGCATCTTGCGAAATCAGCTGTAAAATCTTTTTATCTAATCTGTCAATTTGATGTTGTGCCATAGTATTATTGTTCCCTAAATTTGTCTTTACGTTTTAATTGTTCAAAATTCTGTGCAAATGTATTTAATATATTTGTATTTTCTGCCTTTTTTCCAATAAATTGATAGTTATATATCAAAAAATATTCATTTTAACGGTATTTTCCTTCATCGCAATCTTTCAAAACACTCATGTAGCTTTGATAACGTGATGAGCTAATCAGATGACTATTAACTGCTTCGATAACTGCACATCCAGGTTCATGAACATGCGTGCAATTGGCAAATTTACAGTTAGACGACATGGCAAATATTTCTTTGAAATAATGCCCTATTTCAGCCTTTTCCATGTCTATCGTGCCAAAACCTTTTATTCCGGGAGTGTCAATAATATGTCCACCAGCTATCAATTCGAACATTTCCGAGAAAGTCGTGGTATGCATTCCTTTGTTGTGATAAGATGATATTTCACCAGTTTTGGCCAGTGAAAGCGGTGCAATGGCATTTATCAATGTTGATTTTCCAACACCTGAGTTTCCTGAAAAGAGCGTTGTTTTTCCCTTCAAAAAAGTCATTAAATCATCAATATTAATGGACTTTTTTGCCGAAACGTTATAAGTTGGATAACCCAAGGTTGTATAAAGATTTACCAATCCGTCAAGGTATTCCATTTCTTCGGTGGAGTAACGGTCAATTTTGTTGAAAACAATGCAGGCTGGAACTCGATACGCCTCGGCAGTAGCCAGAAAGCGGTCGATAAAAACCAAGGATGTTTCTGGATAATTGACAGTTACCAACAATGCCACCAAATCGAGGTTTGCAGCCAAAATCTGGAATTGCTTGGACAGATTTGACGAACGACGAACAATATAATTTCGGCGGTCATTTATTTTGTGAATCATGGCAGTTCCGTCCACATTTTTCTCAAATTCCACATTGTCGCCAACGGCAATTGGATTGGTGCTGCGAATCTCTTTCAAGCGAAAATTACCTTTAATTTTGCACTCAAATAATTCACCTTCATCAGTTTTTACCTGATACCAACTGCCTGTATTCTTTACAACTAAACCTTTCATACTTTTTTAAGAGTTTGAAGATTTGAAGATTTGAGAGTTGCGTAAGCCTCAAACTTCTTGCAATAATCAAACTTCATTTCAATTAAATTCTTCAATTTCTTTATTTGTTTTAAATTCTTCAATATCTACTTCTAATTATAAACTTGGTAATCTTCAAACTCTCAAATTTTCAAATCTTCAAACCCTTTTAAAACGCTTCCGATGCTGTTAAATATATCTGCAATTTATCACCATAATTATTCTTGGCAATATCAAGTCTCAAATGTACCCTAGCATCGTTTAGTCTGTAACGTAATCCAACTCCATAACCCATTTTTAGCTTATCAACTTTATAATCGACACTTTTCATCACGTCGCCCACTGAACAAAATAAAGTTCCTTTTAATCGTTTGTAAATGGGCAATCGATATTCCGTTTGGAACAACATCATCACATTATCGCGATACATTCCTTGCCTGAATCCACGAAGTTTGTCTATTCCACCAATGCTAGGAAGCAACTGAAATGGAATTCCATTTTGTCCAAATACTCCAGAATAATAGGTTTGCCAAGCCAGTAAATGTGTACCAAAGATAGGTATATATTGCCTAATGTCTAAAGTGAACTCTTGAAGTGAATAATTACTTCCCAAGCCTTTTTTGGAAGTACTATAAGTTGTTTTGGCAAAACACCCATGCTCTGGATAAAACTGGTTGTCGCGATTATCGAAGGCAGCTACTAATCCAACACTTGTTTGCGTAAAAGGCGACCAACCTTCATTTCCATATTTAGAGAATATATTTCTTTTATTTAATTCATAAGAATCATCAGTTAATGTTCGTTCGTAACGACTTGAAAATGAAGCTCCAACATAGAAGTAGTTAGAAACGATATATTGAGGTTGAATTAAAAAAGAAATATTTAAAGCAGTGTAAGCTTGTTTTGTCAAAGTGGGTTTATTGCCAATCCCATAATAGTAATCAGGATGATTTCTGATGTTCAAATTGGAATATATATAGCATTTATCCGTATTAAAATAGATTTTTGGTGTGATATTAAACAAAAACTGGTTGTGAAATGTATAAACGGTACTTCCTGTAATAGAACTGATTTTGCTTAAATCTTCACTTTTAAAATAGTAACCATAAGCTAGTCCTGGAGCAACACTCGTTTCGGGTTGATATGTTGCACTTGGAATAACAAACAAACTACCTCGGGAATGAATGGAATCAGGGCTTTCTGAAGCATATCCAAGGATGGTTAATGTGGTTAATATTAAAACAAGTGTTTTCTTCAAATGAGTTGAAATGAATAAAAAAACGTCAGTCACCTCAATTAACGAGATGACTGATTCGTTTCTTTAATAGTAAATGATGAATTAGTAAATTCTTAAACGGTCAAAATTTCTTTTTCTTTTGCAGCGTACATATCATCAATTCTTTTAATGTACTTGTCATGAATCTTTTGAACGCTAGTTTCTGCATTTTTTTCTTCATCTTCCGGAAGTCCTTCTTTCTGCATTTTCTTGAAATGTTCGATGGCATCCCTGCGTGCATTGCGAACGCTGATTTTGGCATCTTCGCATTCTGCTTTTGATTGTTTGGCCAATTGTTTACGACGGTCTTCGGTAAGTGGAGGAATGCCCAAACGAATGGTTTCACCGTTATTCATTGGAGTAATTCCCACGTCAGAATTCATAATTGCCTTTTCGATTACAGAAATCAACGCTTTTTCATAAGGTTGTATGGTAATGGTTTTTGCATCCGGAGTTGTAATGGTGGCTACACTCGAAATCGGTACATGTTGTCCATAATAGTCCACTTTTACACCGTCCAAAATACGTGGATTGGCTTTACCAGCACGGATGTGCGCTAATGATTCGTCCAAAAATAGAAGGCAAGCTTCCATGCTATCTGCTGCATGGGTTAAATGTGGTTTTACGTCTAGCATATTTAAAAAAGTTTGAAGAGTTTGAAGATTTGAGAGTTTGAAGATTATAAAATCAACAGTAATATTGTGATGTTAGTAAATCGTTTATTAAGAGTTTGTTAAAACCAATACTTGCCTAATTCCCCGCAATTTATCCCGTTTTTTCGGCAGGGGTTAGGGGTTCTCTTTTCCCCTTTAGGGGTTAGGGGCCAATTAATTTCTTACCAATGTACCAATTTTTTCACCAAGCATTACCTTTTTCAGGTTGCCGACGGTGTCCATATCAAATACATATATTGGCATATTGTTTTCTTTGCACATCGTGGTGGCTGTCAAGTCCATTACTTTTAAATTCTTATGATAAATTTCGTCATAAGTAATTTCCGTAAATTTCGTTGCCGTTTTGTCTTTTTCAGGGTCAGCTGTATATATGCCGTCCACTCTTGTGCCTTTCAGCATTACATCGGCTTCTATTTCGATGGCACGAAGTGATGAACCTGTGTCGGTAGTAAAAAATGGATTGCCTGTTCCGGCGGATAGAATTACCACTTCGCCACGTTCCAAAGCATCAACGGCTTTTTGTTTGCTGTAGAACTCGCCAATTGGTTCCATGCGGATGGCAGTTAGCACGCGTGACTTTACACCTGCCGCTTGCAATGCCGAGTTTAATGCCAAGCTATTGATTACCGTAGCCAACATGCCCATTTGGTCACCTTGCACACGGTCGAAACCTTTGGAAGCGCCACTCAAGCCACGGAATATGTTTCCGCCGCCAATTACAATGCCAACCTGCACACCGAGTGCTGCAATTTCTGCAATCTGACTTGCATATTCGCCCAAGCGTTTCTCGTCAATGCCGTATTGTTTTTCGCCCATCAACGATTCACCGCTTAATTTCAACAAAATACGTTTAAATGCTACCATAATAATTAATTACCATTTTATTATTTACTATTTACTATTTCAATACCTTTGATTTTTTAGCAAAAGTAAATAATTTGGTTCGTATATGCAAATAGATTGTTTATGAAGAAGCAAAAAGTAGTTTTTTTTTCTTAGAAACGGAAGGTATTTTGATATTTTTTAAATGATAATATTGCCTGCCCGCTTGTAGTGAAGTTGCGTCAGTCCTTTGTCAAAACTTTCAGCACTTATAAGCTTTAATTTCAGTTCGGGTCGCCCGTCATTGAATAGTTTTGTTCCCTCACCAAGCATCACCGGAATAATTGAAATTATAAATTCATCAATCAAGTTTTCCTTCAAAAGTTCATTTACAATTTCAGCTCCTCCGTCAACGAATATATTTTTACCTTGTTTGCTCTTCAGTTCCAAAATCAGGTCTTTCAAATCACCGCTGTAGAAATGGATTGTGCCAATGTTTGGCTTTTCAGTTCTTGTAATAATGTATGTTGCTTTATCATTGTGAGGAAATTCGGGTACTTGCGTCATTACCCAATCATAGGTTTTTCTGCCCATGATTACTGTGTCCACCGAATTCACAAAATCTGTATATCCGAAATCTTCTCCCTCTTGTTGCACCATGGATAGAAAACTCAAGTCATCATTTGGTTTTGCAATATAGCCATCCAAACTCATTGCTATATAAAGAATTACATTTCTATTTGATGTCATATTTTTTGATTTTAATACCTTTTCAAGTTTGTGAAACGAGAACGTAAATAGGATTATTGGGCTGCAAAGATAATTGTTTTTTATAATTACAACTTTATTGAAACCAAACAACGAGGAACAAATATTGTTCCTCGTTGTTTTATCTTTTCTAAGTGTTGTGGTTCACTAGCAACCTTTTTCTAAGAAAAAAGGCTATTGATAATATTTAATGTCTATCATTATTATGGTTTTGACGATGGCCTCTATCATTGTCTTTATAAATGATTACAGTCCCTTTTCTATGACGATTGTTGTCGTGTTTTTGAAATATTCCCCGGTGTCTTCCGTTATCGGTATGACTTCTAACCAGACATGAAGTAGTGCCACCCATTATCAAGGAAAGAAATAAAATTGTTACAATTGTTCTAAGCTTTTTCATAAGATTTGTTTTTATGCAAAGGTCGTACTATTGTAATATCAATGTATTACATAATTCACGTTAATTGTTACATGATTCACAGTTATATTTTAAAGCGTGTGTATTTTTCATTACAGTTCTACAAAGTCGCACCTGCAGTTATTGAACTTCAACATAAAATTTACTATCTTTGTGTCTAAATAATACTCCCGAAATAACTTTAGGGAATAAATCAATAAATTTTGAATTTAAAGATGACTTTCTCAACTGATATTGATACAGACCATTGGCAACAGTTAGTTGAACGCAGCCCAACAGCCAGCTTTTTTCAAACTCCTGAATGTTACGCTTTTTACAAATCTCTTTCCTTTCTAAAACCATTTCTGTACAGTGTTTCCGAAAATGATAAACTGGTAGGAGTGATGTGTGGTTACATGATTGCCGACGGAAATATACTGAAACAGTATTTCAGTCGCAGGGCCATAATTCCTGGAGGATTGTTGTTGGATGAAAATATTTCATCAGATGCTTTGCAGAAATTATTGCAAGAAGCATCAAAAGAACTCAACCGAAAAGCCATTTATATAGAAATTCGTAATTATAATAATTACGGAACATACAAAACTATAATCGAATCGACCGGATTCAACTATCTGGCTCACATGAATATTCATGTTCCTATTAGCAATTTGGAAACTACATTGGGTGGAATGAATGACAGCAAACGTCGTCAACTCAAAACTGCGCAACGGGCTGGAGTGATTTGGACCGAAACTACCAATCCAAATGATATACAAGCATTTTATGATTGTTTGAGCCACTTGTATAAAACTAAAGTAAAAACGGCACTTTTCCCATTAGAGTTTTTCCAAAAATTGGTTGGTCTTAAAAACGGTAAGCTATTGGTAGTGAAACAGAATGAAAAGTTAATAGGAGGGATGGCTTGTGTTTTGTTGCCCAACAATGCCCTCTACGAATGGTTTGTATGTGGTGAGGAAACTGCAGAAAAAGCTTATTATCCATCGGTAGTTTCCACATGGGCTGGAATGGAATGTGCTGTGCAAAACCATCTTCCCCGATTCGATTTTATGGGAGCAGGAAAACCAGATAACGACTATGGTGTAAGGGAATTTAAAAGTAAATTTGGTGGGCAATTAGTGGAGCACGGTCGTTTTTTATATATTTGCAACCCAAAACTGTATGCGTTGGGGAAATGGGTGGTCTCGAAGATGAAGAGTTTGAAAATTTGAAGATTTGAATGATCCTAACCACCACAACGTAGTTAAAAGATTGTCTCCCTGATTTTTACGCAATGATTTTTGCTTGAATTGTAAATGAATAATTAGAAATTAATTCCATGGATTTTACCCTTACCATATACCGAGAATTACTAATAACCCTTCAAAAACAAGGTTATAGCTTCTTCACGTTTCACGATTTTTGTTTGGGAAAAGCAATCGGTCGTTATGTCATTTTGCGTCACGACATAGATAAACACCCACTAAATGCATTGATAATTGCCAGGATAGAATTTACATTGGGTATTCAGGCAAGTTATTATTTTCAAACAAAACAAGAAATATATAATCCCGAAATAATAAAACAAATAGCCAATTTGGGTCATGAAATTGGCTATCATTATAATGATTTGGTTGCTGCTAAAGGCAATGCACAAATTGCAATTGAGGGTTTCCAAGCCAATCTAGCTTTGTTTCGCAGTTTTGTGCCTATTACCACGGTTGCCATGCATGGCAGTCCCACCAGTAAATATGACAACCGCGACCTTTGGAAGAATTACGATTACAAAGATTATGGTCTTATTGGCGAGCCCTATTTCGACATTGATTTCAGTACCATGCATTACCTCACCGATACTGGCAGAATGTGGGATGGCGAGCGTTATAGTGTTCGTGACCGCGTGGATAATTACCAATTTACAGTGAACAAAGAACGTAAAACAAGAAAAACTAAATGTAAAAATCTAAAAGTGAATCATCTTCACAACACTTCCGACCTTATTAACTCCATAAACTGTGGTACTTTTCCTGATCAGGCAATGATGACAACGCATCCCCAGCGTTGGACGGACAATAAGTTTCAATGGCTGGAAGAATTGATTATGCAGCGTTTCAAAAATGTGCTGAAGTGGTTTCTGGTGGGTAAGAACCCAATTTCTGACAGATAAGAATTTAAACCATTAGAATACTATAAGTACCCGCATTTGGAATGGTTTCTAAAATATCTCTGCAAATTGTGTTACATCCAATTACGAACTCCTATATTCAGTATTATACCCTATTTACTGTTTTTTTGGAAACCCTACAGAGTGTGCCAAGAGTATTTTTTGATCCGTTCTTAGTTTAAGCTTTTGAATTAATGCCTCACGGTTAAAACGACCTCTTGATACAGTTACAAGTCCTTCGGAAGTACAAAACAAGTAAGTGTTTTGACAAATATAGCCACAATCGATATTCGCAGTTCTTAAACTTTCTTCTGAATATCCACCTCTTTTTGCTAAATCTGCAATAAAAATCAATTGAACCGGCGCTTCACTAAAACGTTCATCGGCAGCTTGCCTGCGTAAATCTTCAGAGGTTACAAGTAGGAGTGTATTATTTTGAGCATCATAAATGTAGGCTCCATTTTTTAGAAGTACATAAATATCAATTTCTTGTTTGTTATTCGCCGAAGGAGCTGTTCTTTTTCCATCAGCCCTATTTACACCGAATGAAGCCCATAACAAATTGGATAATTGTTGAATAGAAATTTCTTTCGAATCGTAGGCTCTGACTGATGCTCTTTTTGACAATGCTTCCATAAGTGGCATTCCACCCGTTTTTTGTGCTTCAGGAAGAATGATGTTTTGACCTTCCAAACAGTTACAGGCCAGTAATGCCAATAGAAAAATATACTTTTTAATCATGTTGGTTAGTTTTTTTTAATTGATTAATTTGATTCCTTGATTGGAAATCGGGACTATATACTGCAATAATTTTATTTGAACTATTCTTTTTCTAACATCAAAGTCGTCTGTTGAATTACCAAGGTATCCGATGTCCCCAATAAACTTAAACAATTATCATTGAATGCATTGTTTATAAATGTTCCCGCATGTTTCCCAAAGGGTTGAACATACATATATGTTAGGAAAGGAAATTTGAGTTTGTTTTTCGATTTCGTCAAGTAAAAGCAAGGTTTCGATTTAATAGTATGCGTAAATCCAGTATTGTTATCCAATGGAATGGTATCAGAATAGAATGGGGTATAGGCCAGCATCATTTGGTAAATATTCTTATTGTAATCAACTAGATAACTGTACATTAAATCCAAAGTATCTTTCGATTCCAGGTATATGATATCTCCATTAGTTATTACATGCATTGGTTTCGAATCTCCATAGGTTATATTTGCCTCATTCGACGTCATAAATTCTATAGTAATATTTAGTGCAACAATTCTATTATAACTTGTATTTTCTTTAAAATAGTGATATTGATCTTGTCTGTTCAAAAAATTCGATACTAGCCCTGGGTTTTTTATTTCTCCAGAAGCAGTAAATAAACGGGGTGAATTAATTTCTAGTACATCCGATACATAAGTAGCGCTGTAATCTATTTCATTTTTACAGGACATAAGTAATACCAGAATACTTGTAAGGATAAAGATATTTTTCATATTTAATTTTATGGTAGGTTTTTAGTGATTGTCGATGTGAAAATTCATATTTCTTCCTGATTTTCACTTGTTTCAATTCTTTTTGAAGGAATGGAAGTTTTCGCAATGGGTAAGGTTTTCCTATTACCTATTCAATTTAAAACTGAACAATCAGTGCCAGACCTGATGGGTTCAAACCCAACTTTACATCATAGAAATTATCTTTTCTAGTAATTACAGATGACTGATTATAAGCATTTACTGCTTTTAATAAATTATTATTTGCCGAAGATACAATTGGCAAAGAGACTACCAAGATGCCACAGCCAACAGCGGCAAGACTCCAATTGGGTTTTCCTCCTCCGATGAATGTTCCAATTGGATATCCTATTAATGCACCACCCATAAATCCCATTACTTGAAGCAAGCCCGTTGTTCCTTTTGCCTTACTAAAATATTTCGCTGATGTTGCATTCTTATTTGATAATACCCCCAATCTATCCATTGTTAGATTTTCACCCATGTAACTGAATTTATAACCACCCGCTGCTTTGGTTATTTGAATAGTATCTATAATCAAAGCAGTTGTTGCAGTTGAATCAACACTATTGGAAGCTACTTTATCAAATGAACTTACTTTATAGATGTTGGCCGTGATACGATGGCATGAACTTGCATAATCCGGTAATTGATGACTCACTATCCTTATGGCATTTCCACCCACTTTCCGTGCTTCCAATTTTGCAGCAGCTAACACAGTTGGCAGATCGCATTTATTCGAAAAACCGGTATCTCCAACTTTCACCTCTCCAAGTAATTCCGACTGTAAAGGAACTTCTTCCGTCAATTCAATCACTCTCACTTCTTGCGTGCTATCCAGAGCTGCATAGTTTTTTGAAATCGAAGTGATAATTTTTGGTGTACATGAACTTAATAAAATAAGGATGGCGATAAGGGTAATTGATACTAAATTCTTCATTTTTTTGTTATCTTTTTGCGTTATAATTTATTTTGTATTTATAAAATCGAAAATTGTTGCTAGTTCATCCAATATTCTTTACGACTAATTCTTCAGCAATAGTCGGAGTAATTGCTTAATACGCTTAAATATTAATTCATGAATACCTATTTCAGTTTCACAAGTGGGTGATTTTGTCCATTCACTTCATTCCTGACAATCGTATATTTGTCTATGCTCTTAAATAGTTGGGTTAATGTTTTGAATCCATATGTTCTGGAGTCAAAGCTGGGGTCAATCTTTCTAAGTGAAGAACCAACATTCGCTATATATGCTTCGTCTTCCTCATTGATTGATATTTCAAATGCTTTGTCAATAATATTTATGTCCAGCGCTGGAAAACCCACTTTTGCATCAACTTTCACTTCTTGTTTTGCAATTATTTTTGGTGATGCTTTCTTTTGCTTTATGTCAGGTGTAACAACCTTTTTTACTTCTACCTTAACTTCAGTTTTCTCTTCCGTCAATTCTGTTTCAGAAAGTAAGTTTTCCGCAAAAGTAAAAATCTCACATGAATTTACAAAGGCAATTGGAGTTGTTCTTCTACCTATACCCATCACAAAAAGTCCTTCTTCCCGTATTCTTTTTGCAAGTCCGGTATAATCACTATCACTCGAAACAATGCAAAAACCATCCACATTTTGACCATGCAGAATATCCATGGCATCGATAATCAGTGAACTGTCAGTTGAATTCTTACCTGTAGTATAAGAGAATTTCTGTATAGGATTAATCGAGTACTGGTTTATTATTTCTTTCCAACTGTTCATCTGATGGGTTGTCCAGTCACCATATATTCGCCGAATGGTAGCTTTTCCGTATTTCGAAACTTCCTCAATGATTTCCTTTATGAGTTTTGCTTGTGCATTGTCACCGTCAATTAAAACTGCAATATTAAATTTAGATTCATTCATGGTACTATTCGTTTATTTGTTTTTATAATTTAAGAAACCCCTTCGCTTCACATGTCTCCTTAAAAAGGGGACGTGCAGGTAGCTCCAAGTTCATTAGAAGTAATATTTGGGGTACAGAAGAAAATATTAATTTCAATTTACATTTCACGAACCAAAACTTCTAATCCATAAGACCTAACAGTTTTTTTTTACCTGTTTGGTATGTAAGTTTTGTAAAAGTAATAGTTTTTGATACAGAACAAAATCATGACTCAAATCTCCATTTTACGAACTAAAACTTCCTGCTTCCCGATCTTCCCTTTTTAAGGGAAGTACCCGTAGGGGAAAGGGTTTCTTATATCCCTTTTTATGGGAAGTACCACAGGGAAGCGTTTCTTGCATTCCTTTTTATGGGAAGTGGGAAGTACCACAGGGAAGGACTTCTTATATTTGTTTTTTACTTCAAATATTTTTTTATCTCATCCAGAGTACGCATAGGATATTCAAATACTTCAAAGTTTTCAAACCGGAGTACGCGTACACCCATTGAGTTTAAGTAATCTGTTCGGTTTGCATAAAAAATTTTTCCTATATCCGTAAAATGTCCTGCACCATCAAGTTCAATTGCCAGATTATACTTTGAGCAATAAAAATCTACTACAAAATGTCCAATACTAAATTGTCTCAAAAAACGCTCACCATTTAGTTGTCTGTATCTTATCATAACCCACAATGCAACTTCAGCAGCAGTCATCTGTTTACGAAGCTTACGTCTAAAAGGCTTCATCTCAGGTAGGCTGTTCAAGTTGTTGTGCATGATGTTTTGAATTATTTTTTTAATTAAGAAACCCCTCCGCTTCGCTCCCCGATAGAATCCCGATAGCTATCGGGAGGGGTAAACTAATACCCTTAAAAAGGGGACATGCAGGTAGCTCCAAGTTTTATAGAAGTAATAATTTTTGTACAGAACAAAATATTAATGTCAATTTTCATTTCACGAACCAAAACTTCTAATCTATAAGACTTAACATTTTTTTTTAACCTGTTAGGTATGTAAGTTTTGTAAAAGTAATAGTTTTTGATACAGAACAAAATCATGACTCAAATCTCCATTTCACGAACCAAAACTCCTTGCTTCCCGATCTTCCCTTTTTAAGGGAAGTACCCGTAGGGGGAAGGGTTTCTTATATTTTATTTCATATTTTCAAAAAACCCCTCCGCTTCGCTCGTCCCCTTAAAAAGGGGACATGCAGGTAGCTCCAAGTTTTATGAAAGTAATAATTTTTGTACAGAACAAAATATTAATGTCAATTTTCATTTCACGAACCAAAACTTCTAATCTATAAGACTTAACATTTTTTTTAATCTGTTAGGTCTGAAAGTTTTGAAAAGTAATAGTTTTTGATACAGAATAAAATCATGACTCAAATCTCCATTTCACGAACTAAAACTTTGTATCGTCCTGAAATTTGTTTACAGTTTTTTGTTTATAATCCTGTTATAACTTTACATTTTATTTTTATCTTTGTGCTATCGTATTTAAGCGGAGTTAGGCTCTGCTGAGGAGCAACCTAGCAAGG
>Ga0247844_1001438_pt1 | contig 44040 bp, 33 predicted proteins | sample LaCtaG_FD_192421 | JGI IMG/M metagenome (GOLD analysis project Ga0247844, IMG submission 192421) | Freshwater microbial communities from meromictic Lake La Cruz, Castile-La Mancha, Spain - LaCruzMarch201714.5m_1 | ecosystem: Environmental > Aquatic > Freshwater > Lake | place: Spain: Castile-La... | reverse complement strand
CTCAGTGGAAACTACGATCGATCAAATGTTCTCAAAGACAGAAAAAAAATTGGAATTATGTTGATTTTTTTAAACCAGACAGAAAAAATCTTGCGTTACCCCTTAGGCCATGACCTTTAGGTAAAAAACTTATGATAAAAATTATGACACTCATTATTCTCCTAGGCTCACTTCTAGAGGTTCACGCCTCGCAATGCCGAAACCAAATATTTGCGGATACTGGTTTAAAAATTTGGAAACTCCACCTCTGTGATCAAAATGAACTCAATTCCTTTGTAGAAAAACTAAAAAAATGCCCGCAAAAAGTATCCCCTGAATTTAATGAACAACTTTTTGTGATGAGTTTTACGAACCGACTTTTAAAAGAAAAACTAAATCCTGCTGAACTTAAAAACCTTCAAAAAGTTGAACTCGATCAAAACTCCTCGCCTTCCCAAAACGATATTGAGAATTTAAATTCCTGCCTAAGAAAAGCCAGTATCTTTTTTAGTTTTAAAATTAAAGATATTCTTATTGCCGAAGCTTACAAATTGGCCGAAGAAAACACAATATCCCAGTGTCAAAATCTGATTAGCTCTTTAGATAAAATCATCTCGCCACTTCTTCAAGAAAAATTAAAAAAATGTGGGATCTTAGGCAAAACAACAGAAAAAAAAGTTCAAAATAATTTTTGTAAGCAATTTAAAGAAGGATGCTTTTTCTTACAAAAATAAAAAATAATTCCTCACCCTTTTTCAAAAACTTTATCCACTTTGTAAAGTAAAGAACATCGCTCGCATGCAAAGTGATATTTTAATCGTTCTTGCTGCCCGCGCCCCCCCCCGTTTAAAGCAGCGATAGTGATTTCGAACTCACATCTTTTAAAAAAAATTAAACCCGAATTTAATCGACACAATTAGACTTGATAAAATGTGAAATATTTGAAATGTATACCAAAAGACAAGGAGAACAGATGAATCCTACGATCAGCGAAATTGAACTAACCACCCTTCAATCAGAAAATATAAACGAAGTCGTTAACCTCATTTCTCTTTCGATGAATTCAAACGAAGGAAGATGGGCCAAAAACACCATAGATTTCCATTTTTTTTGTAAGCAAAATAATATCGATGATGGAAGAAAATACTTCATCGCAAAACTTGAGGGCAAAATCGTCGGGATGTCAGGACTTCATAATTACCAATGGGGCCCCGAAGATATCACTTGGCTTGGATGGTTTGCCGTTTTACCCCAAATGCAAGGAAAGCAAATTGGCCTTCATTTAATGAACGCTACCATTAAGGCCGCTAAAAATCTTAATTATAGAAAGATTTTTATAGAAACCTATTCTGATGACACCTTTGAAAGGGCCCGAAAATTTTATAGCAAATATGGTTTCAAAGAGTCTGGTAAAATTGAAGGTTATATCAATAAAGAAACCGACATGGTCGTTTTCTCACTTGATCTTTAACTGGAAAAATTATTTTTTCTTATATAAAAGTTTTGTCCTAGATGAAGCAGAATATGAATATTTTTTTAATAACTCAATTTCAATCTTAAACATTTGACTCATAAATGATTTTTTTACCTCATTAGCATCGTTATAGCTATCGTGCCAATCTTGGTATACTTTAATCAAACTTTCAGTTACCTTATCCGTTTCATCTTTTGGTGCTTCATAAGTCTCGGTATCACAAAAAACTAAATCCAAATCCTCCAAAGCAAGCAGATCGACAAGCTGTTCCTTGGTGTAATGGCGCGTGAGATAATCATCGCTTAATTCCTGATGTAGTTCTTCGAGAAAAACACCAAAATACGAAGCAATCTCAGACGGTGTCTTTTTGTCATACGCAATTTCAACGATATAAATATAAGATCCGGATTTGAGAAACTTTAAAACATTTTTCATTTCAGTCACAGGAGTATTAAAATGTGAAACTGTATGCATCAAAATGACCAAATCATAATTTTGTTCATTCCTTATCATATTAAAATCTTCTGATTTTCGATCAACAAACGTTAATCTATCTTTGTTTTTTTTTGTCATTTGATTTTGATCATGAAAAAAATCAAAACCGGTAAAAAAAACATCACTAGGTGCTTTTTGATAAAGCAATTCAAGCACTGCTCCATCTGCGCAACCATAATCGCATACCGACTTAATGGAGTGCTCTCGTATAATGTTCAATAATTGATCTGCTACTAATTCATGCTCATGTCTCATTTTTTCTCAACTTAAATAAGTGTTAATAAAAAAATCAAAATGCGTAAGCATAACTACTTCACCAATGTTCCCCAAAGATAGTATTTTTTATCAAGATCTCTTTGCATATATAAATGTCCCACAAGTTCCTCGTCCTCACCTTGATTTTGAAGTTCAAAAAAACTTGTTGGTGAAGTAAGAATAACAAGAAGATTAGAAGCAGCGGGATTATAAAGAAAAAACTTATTCACTTTTGAAGAACGAACCATACTGAGCACTCGATTTTTCTCATCACGCAATTCAATTTCAGATTTACCAGAAAAATTTTTTTCTGTTTCACTAAAAATTAACTGTGAATTAATCTTAAGTTTATAAATAGTGGAAGGATTTTTTAAATGAGAAAAGCGATAATTATGTACTCCCTTTATTTGTTGCATTAGTTTTGAAAAGTGATCCAAAGGTTTTGTTTTCATAAAAAATGATGTTGGCCTTAAAATTTTCCCATCTTTTATAAAAGCCCCCTTATCATTTTTTAACTCTTCTTTAACTTCTGTCTCCCTCTCAAATGATTGCAAAACGCTTTCTTGCTCGACAGAAGAAACCACCACTTCATTTGGCGAAGATGAAGGGGGCACAACTGGATTCGCCTCAGGGGAATTGGTCACCGTGGCCGTTTGAGGAGCGCAAAAACCAAGACGTTTTTCTTCTTGTAAAAGTCGAAGCCAAGACCTGGTGTCAAGATTAACTGCAACATCAGCAAGGAGAATTGAAAATACTTTTTCATGAATCTGAGCTAATAGCTCAAGCTTTTTGTTTTCATCATTCATTTGATCTAATTTAGAAATGTCCTCTTTTTCAATTTCTTTAAACTTCTTAGAAAGACCAGTGGGTGATAAGTCTGGAGAAAAAGCAAGCTGATAACCAATAAAAATCCCTATCGTAAAACACAAGGCAAAATGTAAAAAAATTTTAAAAGTCATAGTTAATACTATAATATATTTTTTATATTACCACTTCATCTTTTGTAAAGAATTGCCCCTCTACCAATATCATAATCTATAAAAAATAATTGCGTTTTAAATCTTCACTCATGGTACACGAACGTGGCAAGTTTTTAGAAGAGGCCTTAAATCCTTCAAATAAAACATCACGAGTCAGCTTATCATAAAAAAATATTCTTTTTTCTTTTAACGCTTGCTCAAAAATTTCAGGAAATACCTCAAGATATTGATCGGCCAACAGTACTTTTATTTTTTCACCATTTTTAAGTATTTGACCATTGGGCCTACGAAGGCCAGCATGCTTAGGAAAATTAGGTTTAAGAAGTATTTGCCAGCCCTCAGAAACAATCGAAATATCTTTAGGTCGAACATTGTATTTAAAAGCAAGCTGATTAAGCTCTGCCCCAGTTAACTCTGCTAAGATCGTTTTAAATTCAAAAGGCATCACAATATAAATATCTTCATAGCGAAGTGTCCCCTCTGGAAAATTCGCTCTAATCTTTCCAGAGTTCACATAAAAAACATCTACCTTTTTACCCGTTAATTTTTCGAAACCAATTTTTTCAACATCGGCCGCACAATTGCCTGCATAACTTTCTTTTGAGCGTTCATTTACTAATGTTTTAGGTAAGATTGCTGCTACTTTGTTTAATATTGGTGCTATTTGTTTTTTATAATGATCCGCTTCGATCATAATTGAATTATCTATCACGATACTTTTTCCTTCATAACGAGCGGGAATTATTTCTCCAAGATCGGATTTCATTGTTGATAGTTCTTTTTCATCGCACGAGTTATAATTTTTAAAAACCTGGTGACATAAAAATTGTGGCCTAAAAACCTCGGCCTTCACAACGACTTGAGCTTCGCCTTTTTTAAGCCCCAAAAAATCTCGTCTCAACCAAAGATCAATTCTTCCCATGCTCCTCGCTGTATCTTTATTTTGAATAACAGGAACTCCCTGAATAAAATGTGCTTGTGGTGAATGAATATGCCCTGCAATGACTGCATGAATGCTTCCCTTTGGTAATTTTTCTAATAATTTTGAAACTGGATCAGTATTTATACAAGCGGCATCACCTTCTTCTGGAGATTTACTCATATCACACACTCCACCATCATGAACAAGAAGGAGGATCACTTCTGCGCCCTCTTTACGTAAAGAAGAAAGACTATTTTTTGCCGACGTCTCGTAATTTATAAACTCAAGCCCCGCTGAATTTGTAGGCCCTGTATCTTCTGGTGTACTTAAAGTAGTGAGGGCCATGATCCCAACACTAATGCCCTCAACTTTAATAATCTTGTACGGCAAAATATTTCCCGCATTAAAAAAAGGAAGGCTATCTGGTGACTTTTTTTCCCGAATATTTCCTATTAAAAATGGAAAATTTATTGAATGTAGAATGCTTTTATAAGCAAGCTGCCCATAATCTAATTCATGATTGCCCATTGTGGCCGCAGTAATTTTAAGTTTATTATAAGCAGGAATAATGGATTGCCCTAAAAACATATTTGATAGCGGCGTCCCTTGAAAAAGATCACCCGCCGCAAATAAAAAGGTATTGGGATTAGCCTCACGGGCCGCATCCACATAGGCCTTAAGGGCAGCAAAGCCACCTGCTTTTATCGATTTCCCTTGGGCCTTGACAGCGCTTTCTTCGATGGCCCCATGAACATCATTAATTCCAAGTAATGTAAGATGAACAAGTTTTGATTGCTCGTCAATTAATGATTTTTTTGACGTTGCACAAGCAGTAACAAAAAAGAGCATTGCCCACGCGATAATGTGTACCATTTTATAATTATAAAAAGACAAGAGTTGATGATAGATTGATTTCATATTATTTCTTTCACGTCAAAAATCAAAAAGCGAGAGATCTTTTTAAAGAATCTCTCGCTTTCTAGGTCTAAAACATAAACTTAAAAACAGTCTACTTTTACTTTTCGCACTTTGTGATACTAGAAGTATAAGGAACAACTAATTTTTGAAAAGAGCTTGCAACAGAAAGTTGGTTGATCAAATCTTTTCTATCTTTCATTGTGATAGGTTTGAAAAGTTCAGTAACATTTCCAGTAAAATCTGTATTCATGTTGTAAAATTTAACTTCTTTGCTACATGAAAAATCAAGTCCACTAAAATCAATTTCTTTAAGAGTAGGGGCCGCTGTCGTTTTGAAATAAATTTTCTTCGCTGTTTGGTTATAAACGATGTTCCACTGTGTTTTTTCAAGTCTCTTGTTAAATTCTGTTGAAGGGTTATTCATTCTTACAGAATCTAAGGCCTTTAAAGCGTACGCTACTGGATCAGTTTTCCCATCATAATTTACACTGGCCTCAGAAACTAATTTAAAGCGTGCAATTGAACGGTCGTCCATTGTTGTACCTTCATAATCATGAAGTCTTGCTAGATTTGCTTCATGAACTGTGGCCAGAGATTTTACATAGTTTGTATTAGTGATAGCTTTAACAGGCATTGAAGCTCCTGTTGAAACAACCATTTTTCCATTCATAAATTCAATGGCCGCACATTCTTTGCTTGCATCACAAATAAAAGTATGAAGATATGCCCCAAGCTTTGCTACGCCAGTTTCTTCTAAAAGAGCAATGGCCTCTTTTACGTTAGAAGCATTATCAAGTAAGTATTGTCCAATTTGAGCTTCGCTTATATATTTTTTTGATTTGTCATAAGCTGGATAAATTGTTTCATCTAAATCCAAAAATTCTGTCGCAAGCCCTTCTTCATTCATTCCACTAAAAGCTATTTCTTGGTTCGCTTGAGTGAAACTGACACTTCCATATTTTGCGGTCCATTTCTTAGCTTTTAAAAGATGTTTAAGGTCCGTAAAAATAGCAGTTTTAACACGGCCACGAGTATTTAAAAAAGCGTAGCCTGTTGTCGTGTCGTAATCATAACTTTTGGCCATGATGGCGTCAGTGCTATTTTCAAGTTGGAAAGTAGAACAAGCAAAGATGCTGCTTGAAGCGCTGAGAGTTGCAAGGGCAATAAGATTCGTAATTTTCATGAGATACATCCTTATTTTGAGGTAGAGAACTATTTTTTAATGTGATGCGATATATAATTGCGCAAAGCAAAACTTTCAAGGGCCTTTGCAAAATTTACAATAAATTGATACCGCAATCACCCTGATTATAAGGTTTTTATTATGATCACAAAAGAGAAGAAAGCAATGTGAACTAACTACGATGTGAGGGCCCCTTATGAATAAAATATGCTCAATACACCCTCAGGCAAATTACCCTTGATTTCTTAAATAAAACGTCGCGAACTGATAGTTTTTGTAGTCACTTATTGAAAGCTTCTTCTTTAAAAACTGATCATCAAAACTATAAAGATTCGCTAACTGTAAAAGTGACGAACAGTAATTTTTAAGATCCCTCATTGATTCATCATTTTTACTCGTAAACTGAGGCGTTTTATTTGTCCCAGAAAACCTTCTTATAACAACCTCAAGACGATCTAAATTTTTCTTAAAAGTTTGTAGCTGCTCTTTTTCTCTTTTTTTAAGAGCATTCCATTCCAAAATAATGGCCTTAATTTTTGACCCAAATCCCCTTCCCCCTTCAATTTTAAGTTCTCTTAAAAATTTTAAAAGATCCGGAGGAAGTTTCATCCCAATTCGCTGCACGCACTCAGATTTAAGTTTCGTTGGCCTTCCCACCTTTTTTTTCTGCTCACCATGAGCTTCCTCTAAAAAAGGATTCGACTTTTTAAGGGCCGGCGATTTAAAAAACTGACTCAGCGTTTTTTGAAGTTCGATCTGATCTTTTAAAAGTAGATCTTGCCTTCTTTTTTCTTCAAAACTTAAAGGAACCGCTTTCACTTCTAAATGAGGCCCAATTTGACTCTCGAATAGGGTCTTTGCTGAGTTTTCTTTGCCCCGATGATTTCTTGCTTCACTTGCGAGTTCTTCAATGCTCTGACGAAGGTTTAATGACATGCCCAATCCTTGAACTAAAGTACGATTTTTTTTATTATAGACGTTTTGCTAAAAAAAAGGGGAGATGTTTTAAGTGGTCACTAAAATTATTTTTAGGTGGTCACTTAAACGACATCAGTTCTATCGCATATTTTTTCCGCCCCTACTGGCTGCCCCCCGGATTGGGATTTCGCATGATTGGTTTTTTATGGAGCTTCTCCGTCGGGACAATATTGTTTCAATGTGGCACCACATTTAAAATGCGCAAATTTCCCTTCACCGCCTCCGCCATCCTCACGACCGCGAGTGTTCTCTCCCCTTCTTTGGCCTTAATAAGCACTAACTCCACTCCCCTGATCTCATCAAAAAATTTAAAAAATATCATCATGAGCGCCTATTACTCCTTACCATTTGATATGCGCTACACTACAACTCATCCACTCTCTAAATCCTCTGACAAAATTAAGGCCCCCTCCCCTCCCCTTCTTTAAGGTTTCCCCACGTCGCTCACACCTTTTTCATAACAACTTTATACTCACAGCAATAAATTTTTTGTTCTAAAAAACTAAAAGCTTACAACTTTTAAATTCACAGATTAAGGCCTTAGGCCTTCCCCCCCTCGTGGATATTATTTTTTTTGCGACTCTATCAATTTTTTAATTTTTTTTAAAAAAACTTATCAAAAAAAATGACTTTTTAATTACCCGACAAAACAAATCAAAAAACAATCACCGCTTCAATTTTATTACTAGGCCTCTCAACACTCATTACTATTTTATAGATAAACCATAAAATCTTTTTGTATTCACATCTTTTTTTGAAATCCCCTTTTTTAACAAACAATTAAATGCTACCTAAAAAGCATTCATACGAATCCACAAGATATCAAAAACCACACTAATTCTTTTCTCCTAGATGGAACCTAAAAACAAAACCAAAAAAACACAGTTTTTTTTAATTTACAAACAAGACACATGCAAAAAATAAATACATAATATCGGCAACTTATATCAATTAGTTTACTAATTACCAACCAAACAAAGATACAAAGACACAAGAAAATAAACAATAAACAAGGCACCATTACAGAACTATTATAATTACAAATTGAAACACCAATCAATTGGTAATATATTTATTGATTACTTTAGAAAACTAAATACAAAAATAATTTCAAAGTAATTGCAAATCGCAATAAAAAATAAATTAACAATATATATATAAATAAATATCAATCACAATAATAATTAGCTTAGAAACTTAATTGCGAATCAAATTATTAATCATTTACTATTCTAAAAAGAAAACTATTTATAAATTGGATTATAAATCTTTTAACAATCACAAAACTAAACTCATCACGAATCAATAGCCAAATATAATTACAAAATAGAACACCATAGATATTTCAAATTTCCATAGAAAACTAATTATCAAAAAATTAAAAAAGTATTTATAAATAAGATGACTTTTGAACTTAAGAATTAACTTACAAACCATATTTGCATTAAAATACGAATCTATTTACTTCATCATTAGAAATAAATTCAAAATTAATCACGAATTGATCACCCTTATACAATATATTTATTTCATTTTTTAAAGGCCCATGGAACCAGTCCAAAAAGAAGTGAATTACTCCAATGAAAGTGATGCTCAATCAAGCGAAGTTTTCCACAATTTGGTTTCCACCCATGTAGTAGTAGTTTAATATTTATCTACTTCAAAAAAAAATACATTTGGGATCAAGGCAACCGTTGCGAAAATTAGCGCCCCGATAGAGACTCGAGCTACGTTGTTTTAAACTTGCAATAAAAAGATGTTGCTTAATATTGTTCAATACCACATAATTAAACAGTAATGAACAACATTGGAAGAGGATACATATGGAAGTAATCACTTCAGAAAATCAGACAAATGAACCAATCATTGATGAAAGTGGCAAACCAACTCATTTTTCATCACTTAAAAAAGAATCCACAATCTACTCTGATTGCTCTCGAGAAGAATTCAAAGTTTCTTTTTCTGAGCTAGCAGAAATGCTCGGGGTTTCAAACCAAGCAATTTCCTCAATGATCCAAAGACTAGAGCTTCCTGTTGTGCAAGTTGGAAAAAACAATTACCTCGAACCAGCGCACGTTAGAAAACTTATCCAATATCGCCTTAAACACAACTATAAGTGCATCACGTTCTCTACGGCGATGGCCAAAGGCGGGATTGGTAAAACAACAATTACCACACAAGTTGCCTGCTATGCGGCCAGAAATTTAGGTTACAAGGTTTTAATCATTGATGCCGATCCTCAAGGAAACTCATCTCTTTTTTGCCGTTATCCAGACCCTGGGATGGAAAATCTCACCTTAAGAGATATCTTTGAAAAAGAGATTCCTGTAGAAGATACCATTAAAAAAGTCACAAGTAATCTTCACATCATCCCATCGAACCTTAGAAACTCAACTTTAGATTTTTATATCAGTCTCGCTCAACTTCCTATTAAAGACGTTTTTAAACGACTCGTAATAGATCAGGTGAGGGGAGATTACGATTTAATAATTGTTGACTGCGCTCCGGCCCTTAACACACTTAACTCATGTATTTGCTACGGTACTGACTTTAACCTCAATATCGTCACTCCTGAAGAATACTGTATTAGTGGGTTAAATCTAACAAAAGAATACTTCGAACAAATGGCCCGCAAATACGGAAGCCTTATTGAACAGCGCTGTGTTTTTAATAAATACTCGCCCACACTAAAATCATCTCGTGATTTCGTTTATAAACATCTCGCTCCCGATGCTCCTTTTAGGAAGGAATTTTTTGACACTTGTTTTAGGCATGGAACCCATTTTGAAAAATCAGTAGGCGAAAAAATTTCAGTTTTTGAATTCAAAGGCAAAAAAGCTCCTGTCTGTGAAGATATTGAAAATTTTTGCAGTGAACTTCTTGATATAACGCTTTCAACAACTCAATCAGAAGCTATTCAATAATAACTGGAAAAAACTATGGTAAAATTATCATCAGTCTTTGAAAAAGAAAACTCCAGAAGAACTACTGGAGAGGTCTCTACTTCTAATTCAACTCCCCAAAAAAAAGGAGATGCTCCACTTGCTTATGAAATAGATCAAAATTACATCGATACAATAAGAAAAAAGCAAGTCTTGAATTCCTCGTCAAACGTTTCACCAATAACACAACCTAAGGACACCTCCCTCCCTAAAAATGAATTAATTACAAATAAGCCCACTCCTTCAATTCATAAAAAAGAAACGACTGCCCCTTCCAAAAAGGTAACCAACGAACAACGCGAATTAATTTTAAAAGACTTTCTCACCAATGAACTAGGTGAAAAGGCCGATGATGAATTTCAAAAAATCATAAAATGGGCCGAAAACGATCATGTCGGTGAGGCCAGAATTACCGGCGTAAAACTTCGCCTTCTCCATGCTCTTGTTGATAATATTGACAAAACATCCAACATTAATACCGTTATTATTCAGTCAAATAAAATAGCAGAAGATATTGGCGCTTCTAAATTCTTTGTCCTTCAATGTTTAAATACTCTTGAAAAAACTAATTTCATTAAAAAAATTAAATCAGAAACAGGCCGCTACGGCGGCTCATGGTATTTTATTTCCCCAAAAACAATTGAATTTTGCAAAAAAAATCCGGCCGCTCGCCGCAGGCAAAAAATAGGGGAGGGCGAAAAAAATTCTAACGCCAAACTTGATATGAACTCACTTCTTGAATTTGGTTTTTCAAGAACCCATAAAGGACTGATAGAAAAACTCATCGCAGATGAAATCATCACCTTAGAGCAGGCCCAAGACTCAATCCACGCTTTTTCCTATGACATGGCAAGCGGGATGAGCGCTACTATAAAAAGTCCCCCAAGCTATCTTATGTCCCTTTTAAAAAAAGGCACTCCCTACGCTTCACAAAAAGGCTGGATTTCAGAAGAAGATCAAATCGTCTTGAATAATAAATCCCGTCTTGAAGCTCAAAAAAAAGAAAGAGAGCAAGCACTCAAAGAAATGGAAAAACTAAATGCGGAACTCTCAGATAAAAAAATTACAGAATGGATTGAATCCGTCGGTAAAGATAAGGCCCTCGAGCTTGTCCCTTCTTGGTCAGAACCTTTTGATCTTTTCCATAAAGAACAAATAAAACAGTTCCTCCAAAAATCAAATCTACAAACTCAGTAGCCTAAAAATTAAATTTAAAAATTACTAAAAAGGGGAGTCTTACAGAGACTCCTTTTTTATTCGTTAATAAACCTAAGTATAAAAATTTAAGGAAGTGTATATTGAAGATATGTAGCAGGAAGAATCCCAAACAATGTGTTTTGTAAGGAACAACATTTAATAATAAAGATTCTCCCTGCTACAACTTAAATCTATTCTACGAGTAAACATGGAATTTGTCAAAACTCTTCATCGATCGGCAGCTTTCTCCATTGCGAAACAGTGTCGCCGTTATTGGCATGATGGTGAAACGCCATCAGGTTCCTAATAGAAGTTGCCTTGTGATGACTACACTTGAAATAAGTCATGATGAAATTAAATAGAGGCCGAAAGAGAACACTTCATCAAAGTTCAACAACAGTATTTAAATGTCACAGAGATTCAAACCTTCTCCCTTTCTTTTATGATAAAAAATGAAGCCAGTTTGGTCTATCAAAGAATAATTATAGCTCCTCATCTTCGCTAAAATCACTTAAGATTCTTAACATAAATTAGCAATATTACTCCTTTAAAAAAATGTTTCATCTCTAAATGATTTGTTAAAATAAATACTTTAAAGAGGAAATATGATCAAAAATAAAGTTGAAACGAACTCTAAAATGACTGGAACATACCTTAGTGCTCTTTTGGAAAATTGCCCTGACCCTGTATGGATAAAAGATATTGAAGGAAATTACCTTGCCGTTAATAATGTATTTGCAACTTTTTGCAATCAACATTCTAAAACGGCCGTGGTTGGAAAAACGGATTTAGATTTTTGGCCTTTAACTCTTGCCCAAAAATTAAGAGATGATGACAAACTCGTGATGAGTAAAAAAACTTCTTTAAATAGCGAGAATCTTATCGTTGTAAACGGTGAGCAAAAATGGGTAGAAACATTTTTAAGTCCCGTTTTAAACAGCAAGGGGGAAGTCATAGCAACAACAGGATACTTACGTGACATCAGCTCTCAAAAAATTGAAGAGGAAGAAAAAGCGCAAACACAATTAAAAATACTTCATTCAGCGAAACTTGCAACAATAGGAAGTCATTTGGCAGGAATCACTCATGAAATAAATAACCCTCTTTGCATTATCACTGGGTATATTGAGATATTAAAGTCAAATTGCAAAGATGTCTGTCAAATCGGCAATCCTAACGTTATCGATAATCTTCACAAAGCAAGTCAGCGAATGACACAAATTGTGCGCGGGCTTAATGCTCACATGAGAAAAGATTTAGATGTCATAGAAAAAGTAGATATGAATTTTTGCATTAAAGAGACTATTTTACTTATTGCTGATATTTACAAAAGAAAAAACATAACATGTGAAATGCATTTACTTGCACAAGATTTTTTAATAAACGCCAATATGGGAAAAATGCAACAAGTGCTCATGAACCTTCTTTGTAATGCCAAAGATGCCTTAAAAGGACGCGCGGAAGGACTTATTAAAATAACGACCCTAAATAAAGACAATCATCTTCTTATTGAAATTTCTGACAACGGAGAGGGCATTTCAAAAGAGGTCATTCAAAAAATATTTGAACCTTTTTTTACGACAAAACCTCTAGGGCAGGGGACTGGTCTAGGTCTTTCTCTTTGCCAAACAATCGTTAATTCCTTTGGGGGATCAATTAGTGTTGAAAGTGAAGAAGGCCTAGGTACAACTTTTAAAATCCTTTTACCTTCTACTTAAGATTTTTTTCTCTAAAGAGAAAAAACCAAAGCGGTCCGACATTGTGAGATTGAGGAAATTTAAAAGAAAAAAAAATTAAGGCCCACCTTTTTCCTTCGAAAATAATTTTTTTTCATTGCTAAAAAAGAGTTTCTTCTTCTTGCATTACTCTTTCATTTCGCGTTATCCTGTTAAGGAGATTAATTATTATAAAGCGCAATGAAGCGCCCCTGCCGGAGAAACCTATGGCCACAAAGAAACCTGTTAAAAAAGTCGTAAAAAAAGCAGCTCCTAAGAAGGCTGTTAAAAAAGTTGCAAAACCTGCAAAAAAAGTTGCTCCAAAAAAAGTTGCAAAACCAGCTAAAAAAGCAGCAGCTCCTAAAAAAGTTGCCACAAAAAGAAAGCCAAATGCCGCTTTCATGAAGGCCTTAACTCCTTCTGAAATACTTGCCAATGTCATTGGCGCCACAGCTGTGCCACGTACTGAAGCTGTTAAGAGAATCTGGACTTATATCAAAAAGAACGGCCTACAAGACAAAGTTAACAAAAGAAACATCAACGCTGATGATAAACTTAAGCCACTTTTTGCTGGTAAAGCTCAAATCACGATGTTTGAATTAGCAAAATATCTTTCAAAGCATCTTAGCTAATTAATGATGGATTTTCATCTTAATTAATTTCAAGGCCCAGTTTTTAACTGGGCCTTGTTGTTTTAGCGATGGTTTAGGGTAACTATTTTTTAAGATAAAAGCAGGAATTCAGGAACTCGCAGCAAAAAATAGGGCGAGGGAAAGGGTTAATGCTATTTTCATAAAATCTTCTTAATAAAATTTTAAATCAAAAATCGTAAAAACTAAAACCGGTACGTCCCTGTGATGGCCACTGTGTTCACTCGATAAGGGACGTCACTATAGGCGCCAGTCAGTTCATAATTCGTTGAACCTGTGACATAATTATATTTATAATTATCGGTTGCAATGTCATAAAAACTTAGTTTTTCATAAGAATAAGCTAAATTCGCTTCATAATTTTTATTAAATGTATAAATGAGATTACTTTTAAATTGATCTTTGCGGTAGTCGGCCCAGTGATCAATATTCGTAATGGCCGGTGTTGGGGCCGTTGCTGGTTGAAGTGTAATATCTTGGCCACCTTCGTTTCTTTGCCGAGAAGCAGAAACAAGAAGTTGAAGTTCCTTTTTTATAAGAGTAATCGAACAATCAAAACCATAGGTTGTTGTCGTATTTTTTACATCTGTTTGCCAGTTATACGCCGAACTTGTTGGAGTCGAATAAGGAGAAGAAGCATTTGAGTCAACTCTTTTATTTGTTTTATCTGACGATTTTTCATGATCAATAAAAGCTGTGATCGTTAATATATCTGGGAAATTATAAGAAGTGTCGATATAAATGTTGGTGGAGTTTTGTCTGGCCAAACCTAGCGTACTATAAAGAAAGTCGCTTGATTTAACACGATACTCACTACTCATATCCCAATTTTCGGTTAAGTTTAAATCAGTCCCAATGCTCCACCTCTTTTCGTGGCGAGGGGCCGTATCAAACTTTCTTATATAGCGATTAATATGGGTTACCTCTGCTATCTTTCCCCAGCGAAAATCTTCATCTCTCGTGAGATACTGGTATTTCACTTTAGGAGTTATGATATCAAAATATTTATTTTTAAGTTGAACAAAGTAAGTGTGATCTGTATTTCCACCACTGTCGCCACCAGTGCCAGCTGGAAAACTGCCGCGCGTACTATCGCCGCGTTCAGATCTAACTATGCTTTCTCGTTCAGCACCTGACTGGAATAAAGTATTAAAAGGAAGCTTACTATAATCCAATCCCACTCCAAAAGTATGTTTCATATACTCAAAACGGTTATTGGAATAAGTTTCATCTCCAGTCACATCAACAAAAGTCATCTGCGTTGATTCGTTAGAATCATTTAAGTATTTATAGTAAACTTTTGTGTTTAAGTAATTAAGCGGTTCTGAACTTATTGATAAGTTCACAACGTCATAAATATGCTTCCCATCAAAATTAGCATTATTTATGGAGATTGTTTTTGTCGCAGTTACGCTACTTTTTACAACCGTCCAAGGAGTCACAGAATCCGTGAGATAAGTTTTATTCACATTTGCTGTCATGACAGAATTAAAAGGCAGATTAAACCAAGATCCCTTAATTCCAATTTGCGTATATTTATTGTCTGGAGGAACACCCAGTTTATCCAGAACAAGTGTCGCTGATGTGGTATATGGTTTAAAACCTTGGAAGTCATTTTCATTTTCAAATTTACTGATTGATCCATGAATGGCCACAAGAAAGTTATCGCCCCTGTAACCAAACTCACCATTAACATCTGTTGTGACGTAGTCTGTGACTTCAGGAAGTTCAACACTACTTGCTCCAGTAGGACGTTGTCCTTTCGTTATTTTTCTTTGAGCGTCGAGACTTGAAAAAAACTTTTTTTCAAGATCACTACTTAGTTTTATGCCGAGAGTTTTATTTTGATTGTAATAGTCAAAAGGATTTGTTGGTGTAGCGCTCGCTGTATCGTAGGTAAGAATACTTTCGCCTGGATTTTTATAAAAAGTTTTGGCCCCAAGAGAGAGATGATGAATTATTTCATTGTAGTTAAAGTCATATTTAAAAAGACCGTATTGCCCACCATTTAAATTATAAGATTGATCTTTTGAAAGGATACTTTGGGCCGAAAAATTATGATAATAAAAAGTTTGATCATTATCATAAGTTCCATTTAAATTTCCGAAAACACCATTTCGGTGATCTCCATACTCATTGAATTTTGAACTTAGACTATCAGTTGAATGACTATAGCCAAAGTCTGCGCTTCCCGTATAATCAGCTGCGTTTGCAGCGAAAATAGTCAATGAAAGTAAGCAAGCGTTAATTTTTATTTTATTCATAATAATCTTCCTTGATTTTATCTCATAAACATTTTTGCACGAACTCCACTTCCTGAAGGCGCACTACTTCCATGAATAGCTGTATGGCAATTTAAGCAATCTCGTGCAACAACTCGCCCGGTGCTGCTGCTAAATGCCTTATCAAATCCATTGCTTCCTGAATAAATACTATGAACAGAAACATGACACTTTTGACAAAGTTCATGTCCCTTTTCCACAAGCAACTTCTTATACCGTCCACCATGCGCCACATGACAAGTTAAACAGTTCTCTTGAACAGGGGAATGTTCCCAAATATGCGGGCCACGTTTATCGGCATGGCATTTATAACAAAGTTGATTATTACTATCGGCGACAAGAGCTTTTTTACCGCTCATTGTTCCATGAGGGTTATGGCAATCCATGCAGGAGACTTTCCCTTCAATCACAGGGTGGTGTGAAAATTTACCGAGTTCTTGCTTCACATCTTTGTGGCAACTCAAGCAATCTTGACTTGTAGGTTTAGCGCCCATTTGCCCATTATGAATTTTGTGGCAAGAGGCGCAGCTCACTCCATTTGAAGCATGCTTGCTCATTTTCCAAGCGGCCACTTTTGAAGTAGCACTATGGCAAGTAAGACAACTTGCATTTTGTTCTTTCGGATCATTTTTTGACTTTTTTGCAAAAGAAAGAATGGAGGAACTTGTTTTGGGTTTTTCTAAAAGATGCTTAGAAGTATCGCCGTGGCACTTGGTACAGTTTTCTTGAGCGACGCCTTTTGACGCCCAAATTTTACCGTGAGCGTTTTTATTAAAACCCGCCACCTGATCTTCGTGGCAAACGGCACAAGTAGATTCATCGGAAAATGTTTGAAGAGAAAAAAGAAAAAGAACTAAAAGAAAGGCGGAAATTTTCATTCGAATTTTCATGTTTTAACCTTAAATAATTGATGATGAATTCTGTCTAGAAATTGTCTTTTTGGCTAGCTAAATTTACTTAACTCAAACTGTTCTTATTGTAGGACAAACGGTTAAGAGCTAAAACAATTGTGTCACGCACTATCTAAGCAAATAATGATCGTCACAATCGTAAAATCTTAAAAATCTTATTTCACAGTTTAAAATTAGCAGTAATGCTTAGTCGTTTTTAGAAAACAGGCGGCAGTTCCTTCCAATTAGTCGTATAGGATTTTGATTTTAAATTCCCACTATGTTTCCAAGGTGAATCCATTCCACAGGCAAGCAAAGTGATGGACCCAGTCCCAAATTTTTTATTAATCGAATCTAAAATTTGAGAAATATTTTTTCCTGATTTTTCGTCATTAACACTTTCTTTACTTGATTCAAAAAGATTTAATTGAAGCTCGGTTTTTTCTTTTAAATTAATTAAGGCCACGCCACACTTTTTATATTCAAATCCTGACCTAAATATTTTTTCAAAACCTTGAACAGCAGCATCGACTATTTGAGGGTAGTGGTCAATGGGATGAACCAAAAGTGAAAGCTCTGAGTTATAGTACTGAGGCCCATCTTTCAAAGGGTGGGTCTGGATGAAAACAGAAATTCCTTGGGCCAGTTTATTTTCACTTCGTAATTTTTCAGTGGCCCGAAAAGCATGATTGGAGATGGCCTCACTTATTGTCTTTTTATCAAAGACAGAGTGTTCAAAGCTTTTACTACTTAAAATTTGCTGGCGGCCTTCTTTTTCAATGACGAAATCAATGGCCTTTTCTCCTTTCAATTCAAAGAGGATTTTCTTTCCTGTAATAGATAAAATTTTTTGAATTAATTTTTCATCGGCATTAACGAAGGCCCAGGCATCATTAATTTGGTAAAGTTTTAACTTTAAAGCAGATGCATCGCCAATTCCCCAAATATCTTTACAAGGAAAATTGTGAAGGATTTTTTTTAAATCCATTTTTTTATCAATGACAAAAACACCTGTCTCTTTTTTTTTAGCAAAACTTGTGGCCACTTTAGCAAGGACTTTTGTCGGGGCAATACCTATCGAGACCGGGATTCCAACTTCGCTATAGATGGTTTTTTTGATAAGAAGAGCAAATTCTTCAAACTGGGCCACGTGAACGTTTTCTAAATTTAAAAAAGCTTCATCAATACTGTAAACTTCAATATCAGGTGAAAAATGACTGATGACCTGCATGACTCGTCGGCTTAAGTCACCATAGAGGGCATAGTTTGAACTAAAAGGGAAAATTTTATTTTCATGAGCAAATTTTTTTATTTGAAAAAAAGGAGTGCACATTTTAATCCCGAGGGCCTTGGCCTCCTTTGATCGACTCACGACGCAGCCATCATTATTACTTAAGACGATGATGGGCGATTTTCTAATTTTGGGATTAAAAAGTCTCTCACAAGAGCAGTAAAAGGAGTCACAGTCAATGAGGGCAAGCATTCTTATAAACTTTTGTGAATGACATAAGTGACAACGCCCCAAATTTCAAAATCACTTTCTGCATTAATGTTAAGAGGGTGATAAAAGTTATTCTCTGGATAAAGAATCATTTTGTTTTTTTCTTTTATAAGTCTTCTTACGATGAATTCAGTTTCATAAATGGCCACGACAATTCGCCCCGACAGAGCTTCAAGCGAACGATCAATGATCAAAATATCATTTTCAACAATCCCCGCATTTTTCATGGCATTTCCACTGACTCGCATAAAAAAAGTAGCATGAGGTTTTTTTATAAGAAGCTCATTCAGATCAAGAGGGCGTTCGATGTAATCATTAGCGGGAGAAGGGAAAGACACAGAGACCTCTACTGAGCAAATTGTTATTTAAATATTATGCGTAAGTCTTGCGTAAGTCAAGTGACGGTGTTATGCTTTAAAAACTTACTAAATGGAGGGGACGATGGAGTATTCTTTTTCAAAAAATAAAAATTTATTTGAAGATTCATTTCGAACCTTTATTCTTTCATGCACACTTTGTTTTCTTGTCTTGGCCCAAAATTTTTTATGATAAACTGATCCCAGTTTTAATAAAAGTTAGTGGCCTAAATGACTCCAGTGCTTTTTTGCACCTTCATAATGCGAGTTAATTCACTCATTATTCATTAAATAATCTGGCATGAGACTTGCTCTACTTTGTTTGTCCAACAAAGACCCGTTAGCAAAAGAAATTAAAACATAAAGGAGACTTTCGTGAAGACAAAAATGCTATTGGTAGCTTTTATTCTTTTCTCTGCACTTTCTGCTCTTGCTCAGCATGATCGCTTTGATAGAAATGATGGCCGCCGAGATCAGTGGGATAATCAGCAAAACTCAAGACTTTCTTGGGAAATTAAAAATAAAGTAGATCAGATTCGCTTTTTGGCCCAAGGGCGCGCTATTGAAAATCTTTCTGATCGAGAACTTATTATTTTAAATGAAGGGCTTGCTCGAAGTTTGGAACTTTTACAAGATGCTGAACGACGAGGTTATGGATATCCGCAACCAGGGCCCGGTCCTGGCCCGAATCCTTACCCGCAGCCTCAGTATCCGTATCCACACCCAGTTCCTGGTCCCGGCCCGAGACCTTATTAGTCATTTTTTTACTTAAGATCCTTGAGGTGCATATGTTGTTTATCAGCATGTGCACCTTCTTTTTTATTAAAATTTTAACTAGCTTAATTCTATTTTTTTGTAGCGAAAAAATAAATCTACTTTATAATTAGAGATATATATTTTTTTTACAAAAAGATTTTATGAATCGAAAACCTTGGCCCATTGTTATTCTTGCTTTCACTTTTTTTCTGATTCCTATTTTTAATATTGTCGGAACGTTTTTCTTTATTGATGCGAATGTTTCTTTCTTCGAGTATCTGGCCGCACTTTTTAATTTAAAAAACAATGGCCTTTTTCTTTTTTATTTAATTATTCCTAGTTTCGTTGCTGGTGTGGCCATTTATTTGGTAAAAAAATGGAGCTACCTAATTTTTTTAATTTGTATGGGGTTTATAAGTTTTCAAGTGATCTTTTCTTATTCAGAAGGTCTTTCATTTATTGATCTCTTTTTTTTACTCATCATCCCTCTGGCCATTAATCTTCTTTATGTTTCTTATATTTTACTACCTGAGGTTCGCGCGACCTACTTTGATCCTCGACTTCGCTGGTGGGAATCTAAACCTCGCTATTTTTTTGAGACTGATATTCAAATCAGTTTTGAAAATGAAATGCTCAGTACTGAAACCATGCTTGCAAAATTATCAAATATTTCTGTTGGTGGGCTTTTTGTCATAATGCCTAAAGGACTTGGACAAAACTCACACGTCAATTTAAAGTTTGAGATTTTTGGTATTCCTTTAGAGTTGAAAGCGAAAATCGTTTACATCAAACCCGATCATGTGTCTTGTGGTTTGCAATTTATCGAAGTCACAAAAAAACAAAATAAAACAGTCAAACAAATCATAGATCTTCTTGTTAAAAATAAATGTCAAGAAACTCGTCCTCGTCCTCTTTGGACTGAAGATTTACTAAGCTGGATCAAAACTGTTTTAAAAACAGGACGAGGCTTGACTCCAGAAGTCAACTTAAAGAGAAGTTCGAAAAATAATTTAAATTAAAATACCTCAAAGAATAATTTAAGTCTAAAATTAAAATGGCGAAAAGCTCTTTATAAATGTTATGTGAAAACTAATTTGGGAGCAAGAGTGGAGCAATTACCCTTAGTTTTAGATTTGGATTTTATCTATTTTATCTATGGATTTTCATTTCTTGTTTTAGCACTAGCAACTTGGGTTTTAACGACTGATAAAAATCATCATAACTTTCCTTGGAAATGGCTAGGCCTTTTTGGATTCACTCATGGACTCAATGAGTGGTGTGACATGATCGCTATTAGTTTTGGAAGTAATGTCACTTTCAACGTCGTAAGAATATTTCTTCTTACGATTTCTTTTCTTTTTCTTTTTGAATTTGGGAGAAAGGCCGTATTTCAAAACGAGAAGCGCAGTTTGTGGGCCTATTGTCTTTTATTTGCACTTTTTATTTGGAGTGGTTTTTATGGATTAGTTGGACTCAATGCAGGTGCGAGATATTTCTTTGCTTTACCCGGCGCCATTTTAGGAAGCATCGCTCTTGGGAATTATAAGAAGGGGACCATTTTAAAAATAGCTGGCCTTATTCTTTTTTTATACGGGTTTAGCGGTGGATTCATCGTTCCTCAAAATGATTTTATTATCGCAAAGATATTTTCTCACGAATTTTTTTGGAGTTATTTTCGCTTTCCTGTTCAAATTCTTCGCGCCCTATGTGCCCTTAGTTTTTCTTTGATTATTGTTCACTACTGCTTAAGTACTTCAGGTTTGAGTGTTGCTCAAAATTTTTCAAAGCGCTTTTTACGTTTTCATTACAGAATCGTTTTACTTTTTTTTATCATACTTTTTGTAGGAGGGTGGGCCGCTGAATATATTGGTCATTTGCAACAAAAAGAGGATGTTTATCATGCTCAGTTAGATCTCAATCTTGAAAAAAATAATTTAGAACATGATATCATATTGAATGAAAAGATTGTTTTTCAGGTGGCCGAAAGTTTACGAGAGAAATCAAAAAAAAATAGTGATGAAGTAAATGCGATACTAGATCGTGCCGTTGATTTAATTCCCAATTCAGTGAGTTATTTATTAGATAAAAATGGGATAACTTTTGCTTCATCAAATAGAAATTCTCAAAATAGTTTTGTTGGAAAAGATTATTCCTTTAGGCCATATTTTAAAGAAGCTCTTCTTGGAAAAAAATCTCATTATGTGGCCACCGGTATAACATCCGATATACCAGGTTATTATGTGAGTGTTCCTTTAAAAGATAATTTGGATAACATTCATGGTGTCGTTGTCATTAAGAAAAATTTAAATGAAATAGTGATGAGATGGCAGAGCGTTTATAGTGCTGCATATCTTGTTGATAAAAATGGTTTTATCCTCGAGGCCACAAAGAAAGAAGAAAAGGGGCGATTTCTTTGGCCTTCAACTAAAGAGGTTCTCTCTTTTATAAAAGAGCAAGGGCAATATAAAATTGTAAAGACCGAACCCTTGTTTCCCAAACATTATAATTCATTGAGTTTTTTAAAAAAAGATCAACAGAACATTTTCTGGATTGAATCAGAAAGTTCACGCTTGCAAACATCCATTATTATCTTTTTTTCACCAACAACGATGCTTAAAACCCGTTTTATTATTATTATTGTCGCTGGTTTTTTCACCATTTTTCTAATGGCCGCTTACATTTTTGAGAGAAGAAATTTACTTGGACGCTTAAAAACCGCGCAAGAAGATAATCGTTTTCAATCAATGGTTTTAAATTTAAATGAAGTTATTTTCCGAATGGATAAGGCCGGGAAAATCACTTACGTTTCTCCTGTTTCTCTCAAGCTGTTTGGCCATACTCCCGATGAAATGGTGGGGGCCACTTTTAATTATTTTGTTCACAAAGAAGATAAGTATAAATGGCTTGAGGCATTTGAAAAGATGTTACAAGGAGACAGTGTTGATAACCTACGTTTACGAGTGATTTCTAAAGATGGTCAGATTCATTACACTTCAATTTATATCAATCAAATTATCATTGATAATACTTTTGTAGAAATGCAGGCCGTTTTAAATGACATTACAAAAAACATTCTTGATGAAGAAGAAAAAAGAAATCTTCGCGAAAAAATGTTCCATACAGAAAAACTAACTTCAGTGGGAACTTTAGCAGCAGGTGTGGCCCACGAAATCAATAATCCACTAGCGATAATTTTAGCCTATATCGATGTTGTTCGCAAAAATTTAAAAAAAGAAGGAATTTCTAATCAGTTTGTCGAAGAATCACTAAAAAAACAAAGTGAGGCAGTGACAAGAATCGTCTCTATCGTTAAAAATCTTGTGACTTTTTCTAGGCCTGATACAAACGATCTAAGCGATGTTGATATTCATAAAGTCATCGAAGATACGATCATTTTATGTCGTCTTGTTTATAAAAATAAAGGAATCATTTTTACTTTAGATTACCAAGCATCCGAGTTTCTTATAAATGGAAATACTGGAAAACTCCAACAAGTGTTTATGAATATTTTTAATAACGCAAAAGACGCGATCGAAGAACTAAAAGGCGATGAAGGTGGAAAAATTGAAATAAGCACAAGAAATGAAAATCATAAAATAATTGTTGAAGTTAGAGACGATGGGCCAGGAATCCCAGCTCAGCTTGGCAATAAAATTTTTGATCCTTTTTTTACAACAAAACCTCCTGGTAAAGGCACAGGGCTAGGTCTTTCTATAGTCAACACCTTGATGGCCAATCATGGCGGCAGTGTGACTTTTGAAAATAATGAAAAATCAAATGGAGCACTCGTGCGCCTTATTTTCCCTCTTAAAAATTAAGGCAACAGTATTTTTAAGTATGTAAAAATGCTTCGTATGTTGAAAACTATATTTTTCAATGATACTCCTCGTTTATGAGATCGACAGAGGGCTTAAGTTGGTTTTTTTGGGTGAAAATAACGAGGGAGAATTCATGAAATCATTGGCACGTTTGTTCTGCATTTTAGGATTACTGGTCAGCTTTTCACAATCAATTATGGCACAAGAGGGAGGCGATCCTCTTCGTGTGATTAGAAACTTACCGAGTTTATTTGTTACAGGCCACGCTGAGGAAATATACACACTTAAATGTGGTGATGAAGTTAAAACCTTTGAATTTCCTGAAGGGACATTAAAACTTCGTTCTATGTGGACTGTAGAACGACTTATTTATAACGGATACAAACCTGTTATAGATAAAATTACATTCGCTTGGGAATTTGACAATCATATAACCAAAGATTTTGGTGTTTTAGATCTTTATGGAACAGATAAACAACATCCTTCAATAATCGTTGAAGTTTCAAAAAAATTCTTAGAAATTGATCATTACCACGGAAGACATTTTATCCCTTTACAAATGTTTTTTGATCATCAAGTCAATGCTTTTGGACATGACGGATCTTATTTTTATGCTGACAAAAATGAATGTAACGAAAATATGCCTTAACTTATTTTAGTCTTTTATTGTTAAATCGAAAGGCCCATACATCACTTGTATGGGCCTTTTTAGTTTTATTGAATCTTTTTAATCACCCCTGGATAACCAGTAACCATGACGGTTGTTTTTGAGTAAAAAATAAGGAAAGAATTTTCTTCAATAACATACTGAGGGGCCACAATAATATCTGCTCCAGAACCATTTAAAGCGTTGTAGGCGGCGGCAGATTTAACTTCTTCTTTGCTATCAAACCAAGAGGCAAATCCTTGAGCCCCAGTGGATCCATAAGTCACACCATCAGCAAATTTACTGGCCGATGCTGTCGTAATACCAAAATATTTTGTTTTCGACGCCACCCCTTTTAATTTTTTACTCATATCAACGGCGATATCTGCTTTGAGATTTGAGCCAATGCTAATGGCAACATTTCCAGAGTCAAAATTTTTATTAACAGTTGTCGAGCATGAAATAAAAGAAAGGCAAAAAAGGGCCATCATTAAATTTTTCATATCCATCCTTAAATATAAAAGTTAAGAAATTATTATCGTTCATCCTCATTTTTTGTCAATGCTGGACGGATTTTTAAGATGGACTAAAATGGTTCACTTATTTTATATGAGAAAGAAATTCAAAACGGGGAGCTGTTTTTAAAGCGACTTCAAGGGTCTCACTGTGACGGACAATATCGATAACGCGCTACTTTTGCCCCCTTAAATGCCAAAGGGTTTGCTTGGTTCATGCGATAATCTCCGTTATCCGTCCTAAAACAAGTTTACATTGAGATTTATTGCTTGTATCAAGTCGCTACTGTAAGACAAGCAACGACTTAAAAAAGGGTAGTAACCATGATTTCGAAAAAAAACATTTTCTTTAGCTTTATTCAAAGATCAGTGCTGACTTTTGCCATACTTTTATCAGGAAAAAGTTTTGCACAAAACGATGTAAGCGGGCAAAATTTCCTTAATTCACTCGCTGGAAATTGGCGTTCAGTACAAGGCTACGTGGTTAATTATCAAGGGAGCTCTTGCTATACTCCTCAAATGTTTTACGTCTATAACGTGGGAAGCGATTATGCGAACTTCTCTTATTCCATAAGCTGTTCAAACGGTTATCAAGCTCAAATGCAAGGCCTAGATTTCAATCCACGCATTGGTACTTATCAGAGTGGATATAATACTTTGTCGTCAAAGTATTTATATAACAACAACGTGATTGTTGGCATCGAACGAAAAATGACCACCACTTGGGGTTTTGGAAGTATGATCAATTTTCAATATCAGACGGTAAAAATTATGGCCGTCCCAAATTCAAATGGGAACGCGATCACGCTTGAAATTAGTAATTCACAAAGTAACGTCCAAAATGGACTAGTTACGACTTATCACTTAGACTTAGTTAATAACTAATTTTTTAAAACTCTCATCGTTAACGAGAAAACGTAGCTGATGAGAGTTTTCTCTGTAAAAATTTCAAATTCTGAATATAAACTGGCACTAAACCTAGCTTGAGGGGCAAAATTTCGTAATTATCTTTATCGAAGGATTTTTATGCTTAAGTTATCTTTTTCATTTTTCCTTCTTTTTTCTTCTGCTGTCTTTGCCTCCTCACAATTTGTAAGATGGACTTACGCCGAAAATACAAACGCCGATCTTTCTGCCGTTATTGACTTTATAAATAGCAAAACTGCCGCTGATTTTACTCCGGAAGATTTTATCGTCGGTGAAAGTCTTGATCTTGCGAACGCGCACTTTACGATGTTTAATCAAATTAAAGATGGAATTCCTGTTAAAAATCACTCTATTCGAATTTGGACCAATCTTGAAACAAAAGAACTTATCCAGGCCGAAGCTCAAGTTGATCGTCTCGAAAAAAATAGTAGCGATAAAAGTTCACAAGTAGACTCACGATTTCTTTTAAAATCGCTTACGGCAAAACAAACCTTTGCCTTGGCCAATAAAATTGTCAAAAAACATTCCGATGATAAAAAAATCAAAACAGTGACCTGGAAAGATTATTGGATGAACGGAGCTGTGATTCGCGAAATTACAGCAAAGGCCTCTCATGGAAAACATCTTATTATTGTTGATTTAAAAACTAAAAAAATTAAATCAAATCGTTATATAGAATATCCTCGCTCAGATTATTTTAGCATACCCGCTCAAGTCTATCCTATCTATGAAGAACCCGAAACGATGGTCGGAACCATTCTTCCTCGAATTCCTAGTGAACTTCGTTATCTAAAAAATGAAATTCCTCTCTACACAACTGATCCTTACGTCTCTTTAAAAGAAAAACATTTTTTTTACTCAAAACATGATCCTATCCTTGCCTCTACTCCACCGGGCCAGGCGCAGGGATATTGGTCAATTACCAGCGTAAAATCACAGGCACGCTCTATTTTTAACACGCTTCCTAAAAAAGCAAATGGCAGTGACCGTATTATTCTTGATGGAAAATATGCGACCGTAAGTCTACATCCTCTTGCTCCAAGTTCATTTAAACTTGATTTTTCCTCTAGGCCTTCTGCTCAATACAAATTAGATTGGAAATTTGTCATAACTAATGATGGGCCAGATTATGAATTTATGTTGCAAACATCTTATTTAGGCCGCCCTAATCAGACCGCACAAGATATTTGGAACCTTGAGGCACGCCGTCTTTCTGATCATGATCCTTCCTCTTACATTAATGATGGCTTTGATGAAATTCAAGTTTACTGGGCCATTAATTCTTTTTTTGAGTCTCTTACTCCCATGGGATTTACTGATCCTGAACTTTCAACTCGTCCCTTTAATGCCTTTTTGTACGATCCAGATATTTCAATGAGAGACAATGCGTTCTACACCGATGACACCATTAATTTTACAACTTATTCTCCAGAAGCGATCAACTACGCGAGGGATAACTCTACTATTTGGCATGAGCTCGGCCATGGAATAATGGATCGTCTTATGGGAGATCAGCTTAATCTAGCAGATACTGGCGGGCTTTCAGAAGGGCTGGCCGATCTTGTCTCTCAAATGATTATCGCTGATGTGATGTGGAATCAGACTTATCCTGGGGATCAAAATTTTCGCATCATGAATAAGACTAATTTTTTTCTCACCAACGAATCTCACGATGACGGTGAAGCTTACGGTGGCGCCATGTATGACATGATGGACGCCGCGATTAAACTTTGGGGGCGAGAGGGGCTTTCTAAGTTTACTGATCTTATTTTAGAAACGATGAGATACACGAGAAACCATCCGGCCCTTACGGCAAATGATTGGTTTTTACATTTGCTATTTGTCGATCAAATGAATAACGGAAAATTACATAAGGCCCATGAGTTTAAAAATATCATAACGACTTCTCTTGAAGGAAGAAATTTTAATCTTGATGGATCAACACCTGCGAGTATGAACGTTCTCATTAATGACAAAGCGATTCTCACTGATTCAAGCGAAGGGTCTCGTTCAAATCCCCTTAACCATGATCTTCATAGTGATGAAATGGCCGAATACAAACTCACTGTTGATGTTAAAAATTCTGCAAGCTATTCTTTTAAATTTCCCGTGACGGTGAGGTTTTCCTATCGGGGAGGGCCACTTCAAGGGGCCATTCATTGGGCCCAAGAAGAAGATGGGGCGAAGGATATCATTGTTAATAATGCTTCTGAGCTAGCTAGCTTAAATGTAAAGGCCTTAGGGATTTGTGACTATATTAATCATGAAGACGGAAGTTGCAGCGACTTTGTCTACGTTCAAGTGATTAATAGCGGTGAACAAAGACCTCTGGCCAAGAAGCGCTTTTATATTCGTGTTCATCCTAAAAACTAAATGAAACGACTTCAGTTTTTAGGGAGACAAAAACTCCTTTTTAAGCACAAAATAATTTTGTCCATCGTTCGATCCCGCGGCGATGATTGCAAACATCATGGCCTTATACTCAGCAATTGAGGGGATTTTCTCTAAGGCCGACTTTGTAATGTTAGCTTTTAATGAGTATTGCTGATCAGTTTTCCAAAGACTATTTTTTTCCAACGCAGAAGAGGAATCTTCCTTTACAAAAGTATCAGCAAGCATAATAGGTGTTTTAAATTTTTGTATGATTGTGACGGAAAATTTTTCTTTTTTCTCCTCGTTGGCAATGCTGTAACCATTAATAGCGAGTGTATATTGTCCAGGGGAGACTTGTGCCGCAATTTTTTCATCGGCCGAACCTCCTGCGCTAGTTTCAACAACTTTCCCTGTTGAATCAAGAAGCGAAATATCAATATCCATTTCTTTTGAACTTCCAGCATACGCTGTTGTTAATTCAATTTCGCCAATATCCTGCCCAATTGTGATTGGTATGAGTTCTTCTTTCTGTTCTGTAATAAGGGCATCAAAATTCTTTTTTAAGCCAGTAGTAAGGACCCCCATATCTTGAATGAGAAAATTATTCCCTCGATTTCTCACATTTTGTAGACGTAAAGTACCTTCATTTGACGCTGAAATATAATCAACTTTTTCAACGCTTACTAAGTTTCTCGCCACGCTTAAGGAAAAATGCGAACCCCTAGGAGAATTTTTGTTATAAGAATTTTCCCAAGAAGCAAGTGTGGCACTTTCTAAGGCCACCTCATAAACGCCTTCTGGAACATTTTGTAGGATATTCACTAAATGAGTGTTACCCGACATCGTTGAACCATTTTGTCCTTGCAAGGCCACCGACGCGCGATAACCACGACTTCCTAGGTTTTCAATAGGGATTTCAACTCCATTTTTATAGATGTGCATAAAGATATTTCCAGGTCTGATTTGTGAGACATTAAGATCAAATCTGGTAATAACATCTTTAGAAGCCACGGGGATGAAATAACGAACGGCCTGTCCTGCTTGAATAAATCCTTCCACTGAAAAATTTTCTTCGCCCACGATTGGGGCACTAAATTGGGTCGCAGATCCAATAAGAACCACCGGAAAAGTTGTCACAAAAATATCGGGACGTGAATTATCATAACCTTTAATGATTGCTTCATGGACGCCTGGTTTAACTTTACCACTTGAGTTCATTAACTCTTGTGAACGAACATAGAGAAGAAGTTTTCCAGAACGGCCATTTGTAACGAGGATATCACTCATGACTTTTTTGTTTTCTGTTTGATCAAAGGAAAGCCAATTAACATCGTCAGGGATTTTAAAGGTCATTGTTTTTGTTTCTGTCATTCCTTCTACCGAATCAGGCAAATTGAGGCGAACGACAAAGGGAATAACTCTTTCAATTCGATCATACGCAAAATAACCCGAGGCCGTATGGTTAATTCCTGGAATTTTTGATTCTGTTTCAGTTAAAAAGGTAAGAGGAGGATCTTTTTGTAGAAAATCTAGCATCGCAAATGATTTCAAGATATCCACGTGACCTGCACCACCATCGACCCAAAGAAAAGATTTCATTTCAGGTTCCTCGTAGCGATTATTCCCATCGACAATAATTTCTTTTGCATAATACTGATCATATTTTTGGGCCGTGTTTTTGATGGCCGTATGAAGTTGATCGATTGTTGGTTTTTTTAAACCACTTTTAATCATGCCATCAATTAAAACCGCAATAGCAGAGGCCGCATTTGGTGTTGCCATTGAAGTGCCAGTCCAAAACTGCATAGCATCTGGAGCGATAAGAGGAGTAGAGGACATGACCCACCCCGGGGCCGAAAAATCTGGTTTAAGAGCGCCATCAAAGGTCGGCCCTCGCGATGAATAGGAAGAAATAAGATTTTGTGAGCTTTTTAAGGCAGGGGACCCAAAATCATTATCGGCAGAAAAAACATTTCGAGCGTCCGAGTTATATATGCTTCCGATAGAAAAACTAAAATGAGAAACATTTGTATTATGAGATCCTATTCCAGATCCCTCATTGCTGGCAGCAAAAAGAAGAGGTGCATTATAAGATAAACTAAGTCCATCATAGATTTTTGCCGTGGGGGTTTCGATAATATTTTGCTCCATCGTTGAGGCCCAGCTGTTACTGAGGACAACGTTTTCGTTACTTTCAAGAATATCAATCCAGGCCATGTACATTTTTGAAATAGTGGCCCCCCCACCTAAGAAAGGAACACCATAAATTTTTGAGCCACTCGCGACTGCATTAAACTGAGGCATTTTCAAAAAATTTCCGGAAGTGCTACCCGCACAATGCGTCCCATGCCCCATGGGATCAAAGCCCGCAATGCCTATATGATAAATACTTTTACCTTTCGTTTCTTGAGGATCAGCTAGTAGATTATTACTATCATCTAATTCAAAACCTTTTGAGATATTAAAAGTAAGATTGACCCTTCCTTTTTTTCGATCTGACAGCAGCTTCCCATTAGCTGAAATAATATCCATACGGGTCGCATTGGTATAATAATCAAGGGCCGCATTAGAGGGATGTTTCACATAGCGGTTATCTCCTAACGTTCGACTTGCATAAGTAAAATCTGACATGAGATTTTCGTCCTCAATACTATTGTCCCCTTTGGCGCCATAGATCTCTTGCGCATTGACATTAATATAACCAACATAGACTCCAGATGCATTTTTAAAGACGACCACCGGGTAAATCGCATCGAGTTTTGTATCAAGATTAAAATCAAAAAGATTCTCTGTTGAAGCGTTTTTCATAAGCTCTTCAGAAAAATAACCTAAGTAATAGGTTTGTTGTTCTTTAAGTCTTTCTGATTTTTCAATCTTCACTGTTTTATTATCGATTGTTGCTGTTAAATAAGTTTTTCCATTTTCTTGAATTTCGTCTGCTTCAGTGACAAGAGCAGAATCAGTCGATCTTGTTGTTCTTAGGCCCATTATACGATCTTGAAAAACATCTGTTCGTGAAATATCAAGTCCTGTATCAGTAATAACGATGGCAACACTTGAGCCATCAACTGTAATATTTTTTTCTGACTTAAGTTTGGCGGCAAGTTGATCTCCCTTCATAATGTTCACTGGATATAAATCAGTTCGATAAGCGGCGACGGCCTCTAATGGCCCGCCTTGTGGCCTTATAATGCTTGTTTGAAGAGCATGATCAATAATGAAGGCCTTAGCACTTTCTTTATTAATGAAACTAAGAGCGGTCTTAGGCAGAGATGAAAATATAATTAATCCTGTTTTTTCATTCGATTTTAAAATACTTCCTGATTTTTGAATTTTACTTACTAAATCTGAAAAACTATTTTTTGTAGAAAGGACTACAAAGGTAGGGCGTGGAGTACTTTCACCCGGTTTTTGTTCGCCCTGTTTTCTAATCATTGTTGCTAAAGTTTTAGCATCACTTGAGGAAATGATCCCCTCCTTAATAGCATTTTCGATAGGGTTATTCGGTGTTGTTTTAGAACAAGATATAAGTGTGAGGTTAAAAAAAGCAATGATCAAAAAGTTTTTTGTAAATGAATTTGAAGATAACATTGAGGGCGCTCCTTAAGATTGATTCAATTCATAATTAAGCTCTTCGGACGAATAAATGCATCAATAAAGATAAAAACTCAGTTTTTGAAATTAATTTTTAAAGAATTAATTCTTCATTGAAGATGTCGATAGTTTCTACAAACTAAAATAACTTCATTCACATAAGTGTTTATTTTTTAGACAAGTTAGTGTGTGAGGCCTGAAATGATCAGGTTTTACTAAAGAGACAATTTGATACCGATTTGGGCAAAAATAATGTGGCATCAACTTTGCTCATGATCACTAAGCAACCAAACATTGAAATGGATTTTAATGACAGGTTTTTCGAAAAAGTTTAATAACTCTTCGATTTATCTGCTGATGAATAAGGAAAGATGCTTTATGAAAAAAATGATCCACACTCTTTTTGTCGTCTTTTTGGCCCTTCCTTTCTTGGCCATAGGACAAAATGAAACCAGTGTGGCTTCAGAAAAAAAATGGGCAATGACTTTTGATGTTTCAACCGAATCAAACTTTTATGAATTTTCATCTCCAGACCATAGCGCTTCAACTGGAGCAGAAATAACCACAATGTATACCAGTGATGATAAAATTAATGCCGGGTTTACTTTTGGTGCGAATAAAGATTTAACGGCCGAACGGGCCGAGACTTTAAATGACACCACATTGTTTGTCGGGAAAAAACTGAAAGATTGGAATGACATCACAAGTCTTTTAGGTCTTGTGAAAGTCACGCTTCCTACAAATGAAACATCAAGAGATGTAAACACTTTAAGGGCCGGGCTCACCCTTTCGACGGCCTTAAAATCAGACTTGAAATCTATCCATTTAAAATACGTCGAATTTAAATATACTCTTTCAGGCTCACTCTACTTTCATAAATACACTTCAAGCATTGACGGTGTTCCAAATAATCAAAAAAGGTTAGGAAACACCTTCTTGTTTACTTATTCTCCCTTTGAAAAAACCGCTTTTAGTTATGAGTTTTCAGTAGCTCAAAAATGGACTTATTTTGGAAGAACCGATGGGCCAAGTTATGGAAATACTCTTTCCGTAGCGCAAACTCTTTCTAAAAACACTGAGCTTGATATCGGTATTTCAAACAGGGGAAATGTTTATAAAGCCAATGGTATCGATAACAATTTAAGCATCTATGACAGTGCCACAGCGACTGTTTTTGTGGAATTTATTTTTCAACTGTAGTTGAGAAGAAGGGGAAATTATGTCTTGCATGTTGCTAACAAAGATCACAGTCACAATGAGTATCGGGCTTCTTGTGCTTTCCTGTGCAAAAGAAAAGCCTTTTGAAACGGTCTACAAAGAAGCAGAGTTAATGCAAAAATCTGCCGTTGTCGACACTGAGGCAACTTTTCTTTATGTGCCTTCAACTCTTGGGGCCCCTAAAGATGTTGAGGCCGCTTTGCCTTTTTATAAAGGTGATGAAAAACTTGTGAAGTTTAAATTTACTGAAAAAACACTCGACATAGTTGAAGTTGAAAAAGATTCTCGCTTTCAAGAAAACGCGATGAATAATTCTCCTGTTCTTTCAATTCCAGTCGAATATAAAGATTTTCGTTGCACCACTAATAAAGTAACTGGCGAATGCCTTAATAAAGAAGAAGAAAATACGGAGACCGTGTGGTCAAATAAAAATTTCTTTAAACCTGATTTTGCAACTCTTAAAATTAATGAAGTAAACTCTCTTGATCTTTTTAATCTTGACCCCAGTTGTATTAGTGAAGTTGAAAGTGGGCTTGTTAATTATGAGATGACCAAAGATGTTCTTAACATTGAACTTGAAAAAACATACAAAGTTTCATCAAGTCCAGAATGTATTAATAATCTTTATTATAACGACGAGCTTTCTAAAGCTGGTTTTAAAATGCGCTTTTTCTATTCACTTGTGAAATTAGATAAAGTGACAAGCTCCAGTTATAAACCTGTTAATTATCCTATTCCCGACCACGATCAGTTTGGTTTTTTTAAAACTAAAAATTCAACTCTTAATGATGTTTATGATTCCTCTCGTCCAGTAGAATCCTATTTACTGCATCGTTGGAATCCAGATCGTGGAACGATCTCTTACTATTTGAGCGAGGCCTTTAATAAAAAAGAAAATGCTTATTTAAAAGAGGCCACCTATAAAGCATTCGAGCGCATAAATGAAGGACTGAGAGAAGCGAATTCAAATCTTCAACTAAAATTAGAAGAACCTAAAAAAGAGATGATAGTAGGTGACATTCGCTACAGTACGATTAATCTTATCGATGATCCACTTGCTAATGGACTTTTAGGTTATGGGCCAGTTGTGGTGAATCCTCAGACTGGTGAAATCGTAAAAGGGCATGTGAACATGTATGGTGGCGTTCTTATGACGACCGTAAGAAGCACCTACGAATCGATGGTTGATTTGAGTAAGGAGCGCGCGGGCACAGGTGTTTCTTCTGTCATTTCAATTGCTGAAAGTTCAAAAAGTCATTCAGTCGTCAATAAAAAACATGTTGCAAGTCGAGGCCTAAAAAGACTTCACGCTTACGTTGAAAAAAAATCAACTGGGCTTTCTCAAAAAAGTATAAACAAACTCGTTGCTTTTAAAGACAAGCTTTCACGACTTGAAAAAGAACGTATGGTTAATTTGAAAAAATTGGCCATGCATGATGATAAAGATCATGCAAAGGACCTAGGTAAACACGAAGAGAAAAGACTTACTCACTTAGGAAAAATGGGCGCTTGTTCCGCAGAATTAATTAGTGTCCCTGAGTTAGCAAAAAAAGAGTTTCCAGAAATAAGAAAAATCGACGGGATTACAAATGCGGATGGAAGCTTAAAGGCCTGGGATGATCTTTCAGATAGTCAACGTACGCAAGTCATTCATTCAATAATGACCAATGTTTATGTTTCAACACTCATTCATGAAATGGGCCACAACCTAGGCCTTCGCCATAACTTCATGGGTTCTTTTGATAAAAAGAATTTTTATACCGATACCGAAGCAGCAGCACGCGGGTTTCATACCACACCTGTTTACACTTCAATCATGGATTACGGGTATTCTGAGTTAAATGCTTTAACAATAGGTTTTGGTAAATATGATGTGGCCGCTTTACGCTTTGCTTATGCTCGTGAGGTTGAAGACAAAGAAGGAAATTTCATAAAAGTTGAAAAGACTCTTAGCGAAACAGAAAATGCCGGAACTCAAATTAAATCCTATGGTTTTTGTACAGATGAAAACGCAGGACTTTCTATTAGCTGTAATCGTTTTGATGAAGGGTCAAGCTCTAGTGAGATCGCTGCTTTCCATGTCAAACGTTACAACGATGGTTACAAGTATAGAAACTTAAGAAACGGAAGGGCCGAATTTACCGAGTACGGTATGGCACAAGCGGTGGCCTCAAGAAACAATATGTTTAAGTCGGCCCGCCTTGTCTATGAAGAATATGAATTTTATGAAAGTATTTTTGGCACAGAGATCATGGAGCAAGGTTGCACAGCTGAGATCATGACTAAATATCCCTACGTAAAAAATAGTTGCGAAGCTATTAATGATAAAAAATTGGCCGTCGAAACTATCGGAAAAATGTTTCTTGATATTCTTAAAACACCTGATTTAAGTTGTGCTGTTGCAAAGACAGACGCCCCTAAAGTGTTTATAGAAAATGTTAAACTTTATGATCTTTACCAAAACGATCTTCGCTATAGTTTAGATTATGTTCCTACAAGTTGCTTCGATCCAAATGTTGTTTCAAATTTGGCCGACCGAGATTTAGTCGTAATTGCTGAAGCCGGCCGTTACTTAAATAGCATTAAAGACCCTAATCCAATTTATCCTTATGTCTCAGATATCGCGGTGAGAGGACTATGGCCGGACAAACTTCTTGCGATGAAGATGCTTACCATTCGTTATTTTGGAAATTTATCGATTGAAGAAAGGCAAGGATCATTCGCTGATATCACTTCAATTAAAGAAGAATTATCAGATTATATCTCCCATGTCACTTTAGGAACTGCACTAAGTAATCCTCTTCCTTTCCATGATAAGGACGGAAACGATGTTGCGATTCCTTACAGTATCGATCTTTCTTACGTTATTCCGGAACAGTATTTGGCCTCGGTAAGTGTCTACTTTGATTTGCCAATAACAAGTAACGTCGAATTAGTGAAACAAGAATTACTCCTTGCTTCTCGTTATATGAAAACAACTGATATAACTAAAAGAGATGCTGCGGATAAATTTTTAGAGACATTCGGTGTTTATAAAAAAAGAATAACGGATTCTTTTACCAATGCGGATATCATTACGGTAAAATACAAGAACAATAATTACGGTTTGACTTCTTCAAATGAGATTGCAACGAGTGTCGTGAATAATTCACAATCCTTAAAGCAGATTTTTGATTTACTCTCAAAACTTGATCCTTCTGTTGTTGAAAAAGTTTACAACATCAAAAAAGGAATTTTTGAGGCCCCAGCTGATTTCACTGAAACGCAAAAACAGGCCCTCAAAGTTCCTCTTTCTGTTTTAAATGCTCTTATAAAGTTTATAAGAAAAGGGACTGTGTTCACAGAAGAAATACTTGTCAATGCTCTTGGTGAGGAAATGGGTAAAGATAGTTTTGCGGCCTATTCATTGGGTGAGGAAGGTATAAATGCAATTATTGCTTATATTAATACCGCAAGCGTTGCCCCCGCAGATGCCAGCGATGATATCAAAATGCTTTATGGCCTTGATACAATGTTTCTTGAAGCTTTTATAAATAATACTTTTGAAGCGGCCATTGAGCAATCACTTGAACCGCTCAGTATTCTTCCAGAACTCTAAGAGAGTTAAAGAATTTTAACGAAAATTACCAGCGCCCCTTGTTTTTATACAAGGGGCCTTTTTTATTTTTTAGGAGCAGAAGTTTTCGGCGCAAGGCCTTTTAAAAGGCAGCGTAAAAATTGGTCTCCACATTCACAGAAATTGACATGAGAGCTAGACCTAAAAAGGGCGCTTAATTGCGATTTAGTGATGTCCTGGCCAGCTTTTTTTAAAGTCTGAATCATTTCATCGTCTTTTAGATTAAAAGCAATGCGAAGCTTTTTTAAGACGAGATTATTGCTGACGGTATTTTCAGGCACGAGCGCAGGTCTTGACTCATCTTTGCCTCTTTTATGATAAATAAGGCCATTTAAAAATTGTGAAAACACAACGTCAGGACATTTTTTAAAAAGAGGATCGTCTTCTAATTTTAAAAATTGATCAATCAATTTGGCATCAATATTTGCCCCAGCAAGGTTGGCAATTGTGGCCATTTCTTGATCGTTCACATTTAAAATATAGCGAATGCTTCGTAAAATATCATTTGGCGTCAAAGGGAACTCTCTTCTTGAATTCAAGGATGTTAAAATTATTTTCAATGATCTATCACTAATGAAGGGGAGGTGGCCATTCATTAATTTTAATTACTATACCGAACCTGCTTCACTTTTCAAGTGAAGCAGGTTCGGTATAAGTCTTATTTTGCTTGGTTGAAATTTTTAAGCTTGTTTATCCCGTAAAATACTTTTTAAGCGCATGTTTTTTTTAGTAAGATCTTGAACACTCGCTAGCATCTTAAAACGCAACTTAAGTTTTTCAAGATAGTCTTTTTTATAATCTTTTGTATTGGAGTGATAACGAGCGTACCAATAAGGATCACGACGCCCATGTCGTTTTTTTATAATCTCTAAAATTTCGGCCATTTTATTAAGGGCATATTGCTGATTCTTTATTAATTTATTTTTATCGATTGTTTTCAGTTTCATCCTTTCAAATTCTTTATTCCAGATTTCAGGATTAATCTGTGCAAGGGAGAAATCTCCTGTCTCTGAAACTTTCTCCGTATTAAAGTTACTTTCTGTATCAATAATGGCGACCATGATCTGCGGATTAATCTTATATTTTTTAATGGCCTTAGACAGTTGGACCGCGATTTTATGACGTAAATGAGTCTCTAACTCTGGCTGTACTATGGCCACCATATTCGCAATAACGTGAGGTTCGTTTGGAAAAGATTTTGTCTCAAATTGCTCCGTTGAAGCAGTGACCGGTTTGCTTTCGCCTTGATAAGCGGTTTTGGGTTTTTCTTGCGTTTGACATAAGTGAGCGCAGCTTTGGATCATTAACACTATTAATGCAAAGAAGATCAATCTCATTGTGGTTTTAATGTTTATTTTGTTCATTCTAAAATTGTAATGCGAAAGTGCTTTGAGAGAAGGAAGCGAGAGTTTTTTATATGCCAAAAATTTGGGGCATTAGATATGAGTTATTTATCGACGCTGCAACTCCTTAGAAGTCGAAACGACAAAATTTTATATTTTATCCTTGCAAAAAAATATTTTTTTTATGAGTTCTTCTCTTGTCTAAAAAAACACTTCCTTTTCAATAGCAAATAGCGCTATTGTATAATGAGTTTATTAACCGAACCTTAGGGAGACACCATGGCCACCAAAAAACCTGTTAAAAAAGTTGTTAAAAAAGCAGTTAAAAAAGTCGTTAAAACAGTTAAAAAAGCTGCACCTAAAAAAGTTGTAAAGTTAGTAAAAAAAGTCGCAAAAACAGCTAAAAAAATAGCAGCACCAAAAGCGAAGCCCGCTAAGGCAAAAGTCAAAAGAACACCAAATGCTGCCTTTATGAAAGCTTTAACTCCATCAGATATCCTTGCTAATATTATTGGAAGTGCTGCTGTGGCAAGAACTGAGGCCGTAAAGAGGATTTGGACTTACATTAAAAAACATAATCTTCAAGATCAGGTGAATAAAAGATGCATCAATGCCGATGAGAAGTTGAAAGCGTTGTTTGGCGGTAAGGCCCAAATAACAATGTTTGAATTAGCAAAATACTTAAGCAAACACCTCAGTTAGTCCTTTTTAATTTTCAAATTAAGGGCGTTACTAAAACTCCCTTAATTTGAATGTGTTTTTAATGTTTGAAAAAGCAAAAATAATTTCTGGATTAATCAAATCAAAAAAATTTGAGTGCTACGTCGTCGGTGGCGCTGTTCGTGACCTCATCTTAAAAAAAATCCCAATTGACATTGATTTTGCAACAAATGCCTCTCTAGAAGATCTTTATCAAATAATCAAAGAAATGAATTTTACGATGATCCCAACAGGTCTAAAGCACAATACCGTTACAGTTTTAATTGATAATGAGGCCTTTGAAATTTCAAGTTACCGGAAAAATCAAAATTCTTGCCCGCCTCCCAACCATTCTCCTACGCGCCTTGATGATGCCTCCACACGCGATTTTACCATGAACGCCCTTTATCTTGATATCGATACAAATGATTTTTTTGATCCTTACAATGGAAGAAAGGATATTGAAAACAAAATTATTGCTTATGTTCAAGATCCTAAGGACAGAATAAATGAAGATCCCTTACGGATTCTTCGTGCTTTTCGTTTTATGAGCACTTTGGGATTTTGTATTGAAAAAAATTCCCTGAAGCAATCCCTTGCCTCACTTGATGATCTTTTTAAAGTCTCGCCTGAACGTATTAGAGTCGAACTTCTAAAGCTTCTTTCTGGAGAATTTGTAGAACCAATCTTTAACTCTTATTTTGATGTTTTTTTTGCGATCATTCCAGAACTAAAAGCGACCTTTAACTGCGTTCAAAACACACCTTGGCACATCTATGACGTCTTTACCCATACAAAACATGTCGTCTTAGGCCTCCCATCTCAAAAACCACTTTTACGATTAGTGGGGCTCTTTCACGATATTGCTAAGCCGAAGTGCAAAACGACGGATGAATTAGGTATAGATCATTTTTATAAGCATGATTGTGAGGCCATTGCTCTTATTTTGCCGATCATGAAACGTCTCAAGTTTTCTAATAAAGAAATAGCTTACGTCTGTTTTCTCGTCGAAAGACATATGGCCTTAAATCACGATATTTCTGAAAAAGGCGCTCGGCGACTTATTAAAAATGTTCGTGAACATTTTTTTTCTGACACTGAATCTATCCTCGAAGATCTTATTTTATTAGCAAAGGCCGATCGACTTGCACAAAACCCAGCGCATTTAAAAAATCTGCCTTTTTATGACCCCGCAGTCATTGTCAGAAAAGAGCTTGCAAATAAAAACAATATCTATGAATCTCCTTTGACAGGTGAAGAAATTAAAAATCTTTTTAATCTTAGCGAAGGAAAAATAATCGGGCTTATAAAAGATTATCTTATTGATCAAATTATCGAAGGGCATCTTTTACAAGATGATAAAAATAAAGCCATTTCTTTATCAAGAGATTACTACGAATCTTTAAAATCTTAAGGGATTTAGGGTTTGTACCAGCAACGTGGTCTAAAACCAAAAGAGTCGCTCCCTTGATTGCAAGCACCTATTCTACTATTTTCATCACTAAAGTTTTCATCGGGGTTTTTATTACATAAGGCCGCTGCTAAAAATGTATCAAGTCGACATTGCGAAGGAGGGTGATCGGCCATTGTTTCTTGAACAACAACTTGGCTTGGAGAAGAAAAACTTACTTCGCTTTCTCCCTTTATGTTTGCTAAAATAGAGGCCAAAATTTTTCCTGCTTGGGTTAATCTTTTACAAAGAGCAATATCGCTGCTGTTTGAATATCTTTTTTCGCAAGCAGAGACGGCGATAGGATCTATTGTTCTTTGGCCCATGAGGAGCACATTGTCGTCGTGGCCCCAAATCTTTTTAAGACACTTTAGTCCCGCAAAATAATCGGCCTGGCCTTCGACACTTGCCCAGAGGCCAAAATCATCTTTGGGTGCGCCTCCTAAGTGGTGACCTATTTCATGACAAATAGCATAGGTAAAAGCATCAGGAGTTATTGTAGCATAACGGGCGAGACCTCCGTACATGTAAACATTGCAAGTTGTTCTGTCCCGATCCGTAGAAGCATTTACTGTTCCGTCATCCCAGTTTCGCTCAAAAACGAGTCGACAGTTAAGCGATTTAAAAATAGGTTCATAAACGCTATTAACATCATCGATCACTTTATTAAACTGATCTTTTGTAATTCCGCCTGATATTTTGTCATTTACATCAATCCAAAGATTGTTATTAGGCGCCACGCCGTTTGTTATTTTATGTTTGATTTCGGAAGCTTCTATATGAAATCCAAGAAGTAAAATTATTGCAATAAACGTGATTTTTTCCATAAAATCTCCCCGAAATGAATAACCAATATGGCTTACCAATATGGCTTACTAAGATGACTCACAAAGTTTTAGAACTTTATTTTATAAATTGTTACATCAGATTTTCTTTTCGTCTATTGTTTTTGACTTCTTCGTTTTTTTAAGTCCGACGGTGAAAAGGGTATTTTTTAATATAGGCCATCTTTTGTTTTTGATGATTCAAAATGAAAAAAATTATGATAAGAAGAAGTCCAAATCTTCTCAGATCTTAAAACAATGAGAAGTAATGAATAGGATCTCATGATACAAATTGGAAAAATTCAAAAGCTTACTGTTTCAGAAGAAAACAAATCTGGTTATCAACTCTTTGATGAGCAAAATGACTCCGTTTTTTTACCGGGAGCAGTGAGCTCAGAGAAATTAGAAATTGGAACTAAACTTGATGTTTTCGTCTATACGGATAATCAAGGTGGGCCTCTTGCGACACTTGAAACTCCTTTTGCTGAAATTGACTCATTTGCCTATTTAAAAGTAAAATCAGTCACAGATTTTGGATATTTTTTTGACTGGGGGCTTTCTAAAGACCTTTTAATGCCAGGGAATCAAAGAAAAGAAGAAATTCTCCTTGGTTCATTTTATCTTGTTCGTATTTGTCTTGAATCAGAAACAAACAGAATCTTTGCTACTCAAAAAATTGGCAAATTCCTTGAACCAGAAAATATTGATCTTCATGAAAAACAAAAAGTCGAAATTTTACCTTATGAACAAACTCCTCTCGGCTTTAAAGTCATTGTTGAAAATAAATACTCGGGGATGATCTATCATAGCGAAATTTTTTCCGAAATTTCACTGGGAGAAAGAATTATTGGCCACGTCAAAAAAATTCGTCCAGATAAGCTTATTGATATTTCTATCACCCCTCTTGGGATGGCCGCCGTAAGAGAAAATACCGACTTTCTTTTTGATGCCTTAAAGCAGGCCGGTGGCTTCCTTCCGATCACGACCTATAGCTCTCCCGAAGAGATTTATCAGATGTTTGGCATTAGTAAACTCGCTTTTAAAAAAGCGTTTACTTCACTTTTTAAAAGCGGGCGTGTCGAAAAAGCAAACAATGGAATTAAATTGGTGGATAAGTAAGCATGTCCAAGGTGGAACTTGAAAGACTTTTATCTAAGCGCTCAATAGCGAGCAGAAAAGTTGCGGCCCAACTCATTTTATCTGGCAAAGTAAAAGTCAATGGACGAGTTTGCCGTGTGCCTCTTGAATTCTTTCATCTTAATTCTAAAATTGAAGTCATGGGCGTTGAGGTCATTTCAGTTAAAAAACATTATCTAATGCTCAATAAACCCAAAGGGGTTGTCGTCACAAGGTCTGATGAGTTAGGCCGTCCCACAGTTTATGAATGTTTAAAGGATTGGACCGGGCCTCTTTTGCAGGCCGTAGGGCGACTCGATTTAGCAAGTGAGGGACTTCTTTTTTTTACTAACGATCACGAGTGGGCCAATAAATTAACCGATCCTTGTTCGCACATAAAAAAAATCTATCATGTTCAAATTTCCTCAATTCCACCTGATGAGGTTCTTCAAAAATTATCTAATGGAATCATCATCGATGGATATAAGACATTACCTTCAAAATTTGAAATTCTTCGCACAGGCGAAAAAAATTGTTGGGTGAGCGTTGAGTTAAGCGAAGGAAAAAATCGTCAAATTAGAAAGATGTTCGAAAGTGAGCAGATTGAAGTTTTAAGGCTCATTCGAGTCCAAGTTGGCCTGATGAAGCTTGACGATCTCCCTAAGGGGAAGTGGCGTGAAATCTCCGAGCAGAGTGTCTAAAAAAAGCACACCCAAAAAATAGTGTTTCGCTCATGAAAGCGAAACACTTATGAAGTATAAATCACTTTAAAAGCTAGTATCTTTTTCAAAAAAACAGCACAAAAAAACGCGGCGTGTTAAAAAAATCTAGAACACTTTTAGAAAAGGAGAATTTATGAAAAAATATTTTTTAACACTGGCCATTTCAACAATGCTTTCGTCAACTCTCTATGGGCAAGTAAAAGTTTTAAATACACAAGACTTAAAAGGAATCGTTCCATTTTATTGGTTAGATCACACAGGTTTTTCTAGTGATGATGACGTAAATATTGATTTTTCTCCACTTCAAGAAGGGCAAGTTTTAGCGCCCATGTTTCCTATGTACCAATCAAATTATTTTTCAAAAACTTATATTGGTGGAAAAATTGAAAAAAAATTCCTTGAAAAGCTAAGTCCAACAGAGCTTGAAAAACTTAAAATAGTCGCGCAAAATCAAAAAACTCCTGAAGGATATAATCATCAGCTTTATACGTATAAAGGTGACCTCTACGCCATAAGATCAGATTACAACGTCATTGAAGAATCAGGTTTTACTATCGGAATAAGTTTAGACTTCTCAATGGGCAGTAAGACCGTTAGTTTCGGAGATATGACCACTTATGGATTTTCATTTGACCTTTTTCCAACAAATCGTATCGGAAAAATAAGCGGTATAAACGCCGGTGACAATTTACAAAAAGTCGTTAACTCATGGACGGAATTATCAAAAAAAGACGACACAAAATACATTTTTGATCAAGCAAGGAAAATCGCACCAGTTCTTCTTTCAAGTTTAATTTCTTCTCAAAAAATTCTTCTCGATCAAAATGGAAACTCCTTAGCAAAAATTCAAAGCAGTCCCAACATTGCTCCCAAAGAAGAAACTGAAAACTCAGAAACTGTACCTCTTGAAATAGAAGGACTTTCTATCAGTGATAAACATACAAAAGAGTGGAACAGTGTTCAAAAAGATATTAGAAAAAATATTGATGCAGAAATCCGCTTTAAAAAAGAGCTTAAAAACACTGTTGCCAATGAAAAAATCTTGGCCAATAAAGAACAAAATGAATTTATTCAAAATATTTGCAATCGACTTGCTACTGCCTATCAAGTCGGTAAGCAAATATGGCCACGTTGTAAAATTGCTGCAACATTGGTCCCGAATGCTTGGGCCTATCCCGGTGGAGATATTTTTATTTCAGCAGGTCTTTTAGGAATTCTTTCTGATGTTGACTCTGTCACAAACATTTTAGGCCATGAAATAGGACACGTCATGGGACGACACACTTCGCACACTCAAAAATATAATGCTGCCTATAACTATAGCTCAACGTTTCTTTCTCTTACCGCCAATTACGCCTTACTAGGATTTTCACTAGGCGGTGGATTAGGTTATTTGGGGCCCGTAACATGGCTAACTTGGTTCCCTCAATCCATGGCCAGTTCTATGGCCGGTGGGATTATAGCAGGAAAAACTCTCGAGCTTATGTTCTTAGTTCCTGCGGCGGCCTTGATGAAATACTCACGTGAACATGAATTACAAGCTGACCGTCTAGGCCAAGAAGCGGCCTACCAAGTCGGAATGGATGTTACCAACAACATTATAACACCACCTTTTTCTAATATTGTGGGATAATTATTCCGTCTAGTGAAGCTTCTTCAGATGATTTAAAATCGTATAAAAAGCAGCAAATTATTTCGTCATAAAA
>Ga0247844_1001436_pt1 | contig 44048 bp, 41 predicted proteins | sample LaCtaG_FD_192421 | JGI IMG/M metagenome (GOLD analysis project Ga0247844, IMG submission 192421) | Freshwater microbial communities from meromictic Lake La Cruz, Castile-La Mancha, Spain - LaCruzMarch201714.5m_1 | ecosystem: Environmental > Aquatic > Freshwater > Lake | place: Spain: Castile-La... | reverse complement strand
AAGCCTTGGGCTTGCAAATACTGCAAAGCCTCGTCTTCCGCCGCATCGCCGATGCGTTTGGTACTGGTATGTTGGGTGTTGTCTGGAAGGAATCCCATTTGTGAGTGCTTCTTTTATCTCTGCCCTTGGGGCCGCTTTTGAAGCGGCTGGTTCGCAGCATTATCCGCAAAGTACGCTGTATGTGGTGGCTACACCGATTGGGAATTTAGCGGATATAAGTTTGCGGGCGTTGTACGTTTTGCAGTTAGCCGACACGGTGGCGTGTGAAGACACCCGCCACACGCAAGCGCTACTGCGAGCCTATGGGATCGAAAAAAACAGCGCGCAGACGTTGGCGGTGCACCAACACAACGAACAAGAGGCTGCCCATACCGTGGTCGATCGCTTGCGTTTGGGCCAGCGGGTGGTCTATGTCAGTGATGCGGGAACGCCGGGGGTGAGTGACCCTGGGGCGCGTTTGGTGGCGCAAGTGCGCTTGCAAGGTTTGCGTGTCGTGCCCTTGCCAGGGGCGAGCAGCGTGACAACGGTTCTGAGTGCGGCGGGAGTTCTGCAAGACAGCGAGCGCGGCAGTGGATTTGTGTTCGCTGGGTTTTTACCAACGAAGGCTGGCGAGCGCGCTACTGCGATAGCGGCCTTGGCAGGTGAGACCCATGCGGTGGTGGTGTTAGAAGCGCCGCACCGGATCGAAGCCTTGGCCCAAGCGTTGGCGGTATTAGGCGGGCGCGGGGTGACGGTGGGGCGGGAGTTGACCAAGCAGTTTGAAGAAATTGCAACGCTGCGCGCTGATGCGCTGGTGCAATGGTTGGCAGACGATGCCAACCGTTTGCGCGGTGAGTTTGCGTTGGTGTTGCATCCGGCACCCGCAACCAATGATGTCGCCCATGACGACCGAGTGCTGAAATTGCTGTTGGAGCAATTGCCGTTGAAAACCGCCGTGAAACTCGCCGCCGATATCAGCGGGGAGCCGCGCAACGCCTTGTATGAACGGGCTTTGGCTTTAAAAACCCCTGCGCCTGACTAAACGCAGCGAGTTCATTAAACGCGGCGTGCTAAGTCTGCCGCTTTGCCGGTGTAGCTGGCAGGTGTCATCGCCAAGAGACGTTGTTTTTCTGCTTCAGGAATCTCAAGCGCGGCAATAAAGCCCCGCATGAGTTCTTGGGTCATGGCTTCGCCACGGGTGAATTTTTTCAACTGTTCATACGGCTGGGGCAAGCCGTAGCGGCGCATCACGGTTTGAATCGGCTCGGCCAACACTTCCCACGACGCATCTAAATCTTTGGCAATGGCCGCGTGGTTGATTTCCAATTTATTCAGACCCGCCAACAAGGATTGGTAAGCCAACACCGCGTAGCCCAAAGCCACGCCCATATTGCGCAACACGGTGGAATCTGTGAGGTCGCGCTGCCAGCGGCTGATCGGGAGTTTTTCGCTGAGGTGTTTAAGCAACGCGTTAGCCATACCTAAATTGCCTTCGGCGTTTTCAAAATCAATCGGATTGACCTTGTGTGGCATGGTGCTGGAGCCGACTTCCCCATCGCGCAATTTTTGCTTGAAGTAGCCCAGAGAGACGTAGCCCCACACATCGCGGGACCAGTCAATCAAAATCGTGTCAGCGCGGGCGATGGCGTCAAACAGCTCTGCCATGTAGTCATGCGGTTCAATTTGAATGCTGTAGGGCTGAAACACCAAGCCCAGACCCAAGGGTTCGGGGGTTTCAATGACGCGCTTAGAAAACGCTTCCCAATCAAAATCAGGCCAGGCGCTGAGATGGGCGTTGTAATTTCCAACCGCCCCATTCATCTTGCCCATGATCTTGACGTTGGCTATTTTTTCACAGGCCGCTTGCAAGCGCACCACCACGTTGGCAATTTCTTTGCCCACCGTGGTGGGGCTGGCCGTTTGTCCATGGGTGCGGCTGAGCATAGGAACGTCGGCATAGGCATGCGCCATATCGCGTAGCTTGAGGATCAAGCGGTCGAGTTGGGGCAAGACCACCATATCGCGGGCTACGCGCAGTTGCAAAGCGTGGCTGGTGTTGTTAATGTCTTCGCTGGTGCAGGCAAAGTGCACAAACTCATTGGCCTTCATCAATTCGGGTCGGGCTTCAAATTTGGATTTGAGCCAATACTCCACCGCTTTGACATCGTGGTTGGTCGTCTTTTCTATGGTTTTGATGGCTTCACCATCGGTTTCCGAAAAGTTTTTGACTAATCCCAAAAGGTAAGTGCGCGCCCCTGGGCTCAAGGGTTTGAATTCTGCGAAGCCTGCGTCGCTCAAAGCAATAAACCAAGCCACTTCGACTTGCACCCTGCGGTGCATATACCCTTGTTCGCTCATCAAGGGACGCAGGGTGGCGAGCTTGGCGGCGTAGCGGCCGTCTAAGGGCGAAAGGGCGGAAATAGCAGAGAAAGTCATGGTGCGATTGTAGGTGTACCCATGGTCAGGGAAGGGGCGATTTCGGTGTATAGAATGAACCATTCTTTAATAACTGATTACCCATGAAACTTATTGGATCCGTGTCGAGCCCCTATGTTCGCAAAGTGCGCATTGTGATGGCCGAAAAAAAGCTGGACTATGACTTCCAGATTGAAGATGTGTGGGCCGCTAATTCCACCATTTCTTATTCCAACCCGCTGGGCCAGGTGCCTTGCCTGATCATGGATGGCGGCGAGTCGCTGTTTGATTCCAGGGTGATTGTGGAGTATTTAGATACGTTGTCCCCCGTGGGCAAGCTCATTCCTGGCGTCGGCCGGGAGCGGGCGGAAGTGAAAACCTGGGAAGCTTTGGCCGATGGTTTGCTGGACAGCGCGATTGCTGCGCGTCTTGAGGCGACGTGGGCGGGCCGTGGTGCCCAAGAGCGCAGCAAGGCGTGGATCGACCGGAATATGGAAAAAATTCATACCGTTTTGCGCGCGATGGACGCCGGCTTGGGTGAGAAAGCTTTTTGCTCCGGTGTGCACCTGACTTTGTCAGATATCGCAGTTGGTTGTGCCTTGGGGTATTTGGATTTCCGCTTTGCGCATATCGATTGGCGTGTCCAGCACCCCAACCTTGCCCGCCTTCAAGAGAAACTGGTACAACGCGCGAGCTTTGCCGATACGACTCCAGCCTAAGCGGCTTTTGCCGGTTTAGGTGTTAGCCCGGCGCTTGAGCCAGCGCATCACACTGCCCACGATGGGCAGTTTTTCATAGAGCTCCTCGGCCGCGTCCCAGTAGTCGCGGTGAAGGCTGACCAAGCCTTGTTCGTTAAAAACGATATGGCTTGCGCCTAGGATCACTTGTTCGGTCGTTTGCTGGTAATTCTTAAACCGAAATCTAAATTCCCAGGTTAAAAAACACTGCTGGCCTTGGCTAATGCGCTCGATGACAACGAAGCGCGGCGCTTCAAGTGCTACAAACATGTGGGAAAAAATCGCTGAAATCGCAGCACAACCTTGGACCGCATTGAACGGATCTTTAAACCGCGCATCAGGTGCGTAAATAAGAGGAAGATCGGCCACGCTTGTCTCGGTCAGCGTTTCAAAGAAAACCACCAAACGGTCAAGGGATTGCGCACGCAAATCAGTTGCGGGCGAAGGGTTGGACGGGTATGGCGGATTCATAGACTTCAATGGGTGGCTTGGCGAACCAAGAAAAAATAGAGCCGGTTAGGAAACAGGCGCAATGCTTTCATCCAAAACGTAAAACGTTTGGGAAAATGAATTTCAAAACGCCCTTGCGCCCAGCCGCGCAGTATCGCTTGTGCTGCTTGCGCAGGGGTGAGCAAGGCAGGCATGGTGAAAGTATTTCCAGCGGTCAGCGGCGTGTCTACAAAACCGGGGTTGATGAGGGAGATGCCGATACCGTGCGGATATAAATCCAAGTACAAGGTTTCTGCCAGATTGATGAGCGCCGCCTTGGTCGGTCCGTAGGCCAAACTTTGGGGTAGTCCGCGGTAGCCTGCGACGCTGGCGACCAAACTGATATGACCAGAACCTTGTTGGCGCATCCAAGGCACGACGTGTTTCAACACATACACAGCGCCTTCGTAGTTCACTTGCATATGGCGAAGCATGTCATTGGCATCCAAGGTGTCAGCAGTCATCGCGTTGTAATGGCCTGCGCAATACACCACGCAATCGAGGCGCCCGTCGGCTGCGATGGTTTGTGCACAGACGCTGACGGCGTCAGGGTCTGTGACGTCTAAGGCGAGCGCTTGGCTGTGGGGGTGCGCGGCGACAAACGCTTCGAGCGCCTGCGCATTGCGGGCCGAGACGACCACGTGGGCTCCTTGGGCATGCAAGGCAGACGCCGTAGCGTAACCAATGCCCGTGCTCGCGCCAATCAGCCAAACCGTTTTTCCTTGCCAGTTTTGAAGTGGCGGATTCAAAGGAGGAAAAAGACTCATGGCTTGCGTTTGGTAAAGCTTAAAGTGACTTCGCCAAGATCGACGCCCCATTTACGCATCGAAGCTTTGTTGAGCATGACCTGGTCGTTGACCAGGTACATCCAGTCGTCTAAAGCGACGTGGTACACGCTGCCGTCCACCGGCAATGCCAAGGTGTAATTCCAGTGAAACGCATTGCCCCGCGTTTGTCCTTGGGCTAGCCCGATCACATCGTCAGCGCGCCCGCTGTAGCGCCCATCGCCAAGCGCGGTCAAGCGCCAAACACGCTTTTGCGTGCTGCCATCGGAATAGGTGAATGATTCATCCAAGGTGCCTTCATTGCCAACCCAGTCGCACACCATCACCACAGTAAACCGTTTAACGACTGCCCCAGAGCGATCTGTAAAAATTCCGTAGGCGTCTAAGGTGCCGTTGAAATACTGTTTGAGATCGAGTACCGGTTTTTCAGCAGCGTAGCTGTCGACCTGTTGCGAGGCACAACCGCTCAGGCTGGCGAGGCCCACAAGCGCAGCGCCCGAGAGGGCGGAAGAGAGCAGAAGACGTCTTTTCATAAGGGCTTTCGAAGAGTGTGAAATAAAAGTAGCAAGGCTGCAATGACTTTGAGTCCGCAGGGCAAAAGACAGTAGGTCCAGGTCAAACTTTGCAGTGCTTCAGGAGAGCGCATGCCAGGCGCGTAACCCAAAAGGTTAAGAAGGGGGAGCGAGATTCCCGCAGCCAAAGCGAGGTTGAACTTGGTGGCTAGGTTCCACCATCCAAAGTAAGTTCCTGCCTCGGTCATTTTTTCTGCATCGGGTATTTTTTTCTCACTGTTTTGCAGCAGACCGGCCAACAAGGCCGCAGGGGCGACCAGGTCCACCGCCATCGCAACGCCCGAGAGCGCGCAGACGATTAAAAACTCTGTGGTGTCACCTGCGTCAAGCAGCGCTGCAAAAACAAACACACCGACCGCCAAAACCATGCCTGTAAGCCAGCTTTTTTCCAGTCCGAACTGGGCAATCCACCGCGTCCACAAAGGCAAGGCCAAGGCGGCTGCTACAAAGTAAACACCTAAAAACCAAGACTCCATGAAGGCTGGAGCTTGAAGCCGGTCTTGAACGAAAAACAAAATCAAAGTTGCAGGAACGGCCGAGGCAATTCCGTTGACCATGAAAATCAACAGCAATTGACGAAACGCGGGCTGTAACAAGGGAGCCCATAGGCTGCCTCCCTCTTGGTTTGAGGCAAGCTCCGCGATGGCCGGTCGCGGCGCGTAGGCCCATGCCCCAATCCCCAGAGCGAGAAATCCGGCCAGTAAAACACTGGTAACAGTGAGCCCAAAAAGGAGGGGCGTTACTGAGGCCAACACGACCCCCAGCAGCCCCAAGCCCTCACGCCAAGCCACAACGCGGCTGCGCTTCGCAGCATCGCCTCCAAGCATTGCTCCCCAGGATTGATGGGCAATGCTCAAAGCGCTAAAGCTGACATAGCAAACCACCAAACACCAGCCGGCCCACAGGAGCAAAGGCGGAGTGAAAAAAGTTTCAGCGGATTGAAGAACGAAAGCAGGCGGGAAAAACAAAGCGACAAATCCCAGCACCAGGCCTAATGCCAAGGCAGCGATTTGGCCAAAGATTTGGGCGGGTGTGCGTCTAAAAAGGCGGTCTGCCCAACGGCCCAGCAACGGATCAACCAACGCGTCAAACATCCGAACGACCAGCAGCAACACGCCCAAGCTGGCCAAGGGAACAGCAAAATTTTTGGCGTAGTAATTGGGCAGTACGACGTACAAAGGCAAAGCCACAAACGCCAAGGGCAAGCCCATGAGCCCGTAACGTAAACCGTCAAAGAGACGCATTTTTGAGTAACTCCGAACGCAAGCGTGGCTCGCTGGTTTTGTCGCTCAACCAAATACCAAAAAAGTAGGGTGCGAATGCGGCGTCTTCAATCTCCGTGCGAAGCGCACCATTGTGAAAAAAACGGGTTCGCTGGCCGGGTTGGTGAAGTCCACAGAGCCGGTCGCCCGATTGGACGTTAGGAAAAGCCGACTGCATACTTAAAAGCCATTGGCTTTCTTGTGATTTGCTCATCGCGCCTAGACGCTGCATCTCTTTGATCGACTGGTTGGCAATGTCGATGCCCTTGATCGAGCGTAGGTAGGTGAGTTCCAGGGCAAATGGAAACTTGATGAAGTTAGCAGGCTCAAAGTCAGGCCCTGTCCAAAGAGCAATGTCGTAAACATCCCAAGCCATGAATCGCAAACGGCTTGCGCCGTACCGCCTCGGCGAATCAAACGCAATGGCAATTTCTTTGGGAATAAGCGAAGGGAGTGTTGGCTCCTTGGCTGCGCTTGTTAGCGCTGCCATGAGCACGGGCAAGCCCAAAACAATTTGGCGACGGCTGGGTTGCGCAGATGGGGCTTGCATGGTGTGTCTTACAAAGCCAGTGGCGCTTTTCGCAAGGTGTACTGAACCACGTCAATGTTGTCCTCTAAAAACGCTGCTTCGCAATAGGCCAAGTAAAACTCCCAGATGTGTAAAAAACGGGTATCAAAACCGAGCGCAAGAACCTCATTGCGCTTGGCCATAAACACTTCCCGCCAGCGTTTGAGGGTTTCAGCGTAGTCGTGGCCGAACGCATATTCTTGGACCACATGCAGACCGGCTGCGTAGGCGTGGGCCCGAAAGGCGCTGGGGCTTGGGAGGCAGCCGCCGGGAAAAATATACTGTTGGATAAAGTCGGTTGAGGTCAAGTAGCGCTCAAACAAAGCGTCATCAATCACAATGCTTTGGATGCAGGCGGTGCCACCGGGCTTCAGGAGTTTGGCGACGGTCTCAAAGTAGGTGGGCCAAAAGTCTTTGCCAACGGCTTCAATCATCTCCACCGAGCAAATCGCATCAAAGGGTGCGTCATTGATGTCGCGGTAGTCCTGCAAACGCAAGTCCGCTTTGGCGCTCAAGCCCAGACGCGCCATGCGCTCTCTAGCAAACTCTAGCTGTTCGGTACTGAGGGTGACTCCAGTGAGGTGCGCGCCGCGGGCGGTTGCCATTTCAGCCAAAGCGCCCCAACCGCAACCAATTTCTAACACCCGGCTACCTGCGCTAACTTGCGTTTGGTTTAAGGTGCGTTGCACTTTTGCGGTTTGCGCTTGTGAGAGCGTTTGCCCCAGATCGCCGTTAAACAACGCCGAGGAATAGTTCATGGTGGGGTCTAACCACAGCGTGTAAAACGCGTTGCCTAAATCGTAATGGGCGTGGATATTTTTGGGGCTATTGCTGTGGGTGTTGCGGTTGAGCCTGTGCTTGATGCGGTAGCCCAAGCGTCCGACCCAGCTTCCAAAAATAATCCGGTCCACTTCGGCGCGGTTTTTCACCAAAAGGCGCAACAAGGCGGTGAGGTCTGGAGTGGTCCAGTCGCCGGCAATAAAGCTTTCAGCAAAACCAATGTCCCCTGACTTTAATGCGCCGGTAAACGCATTCCAGTTGTTCAGATGCAAGGTGGCGTGAGGCAACGAATCGCCGCCAAACCGCTGCATGCTTCCATCGGGAAAATGCACAGTTAAGCTTCCGTGGCGCAAACGTTGCAGGAGTTTTAAAACCGTTTTTGCCGCGCCCGGCATGGGTTGCGGCTGCATGTGCGTGAGCGTGAGCGTGTGCGCTGTGTGCGATCCGTTTGCGGAATCGGAGGTGCGTGAAAGAGGGGCTTGAGGGCTTGGCATAGTCATAAAAGCGTTATCGACTGATAAAGTGAGAAGGCAGCGGTGGCTGGCGAAAAAAGGTCAGCCGTTTTAAGAACAGGCGAAAGGCTTGCCAATGGATACGGGCCACCACAGCCAGCGTCATGAGCGGGTAAGTCCAGACGGCTTTACGCAGCGACTGGCGTGTCACGGACTCTAAGTTGCCGCTGACACTGGTCTGGATAACGGGCCCTGCGGCATCAAAATAATCAATCCGCGCAACCGTGCGTGTGCGTTCGGTATTGACCATCAAGCGAAATCGGTACTCCCCTTCTACAGGGCAAAAAGGCGACACGTGAAACACCTTTTCAGCCCGTTGTTCGACTCCAAAACGGGCGTGGTCTAAAACGTAGCAATGGCGCTCGCCAAAGGTGTTGTTGACTTCCACCAACACCGCTCGCAAGCTGCCATCAGGACGGTGGCAATACCAAAAACTAACTGGTTTGAAGGTAAATCCCAGAACCCGGGGATAGCAATGCAGCCAGACTTCTCCTTTCGCGTCATCAATCCCCTCGGCGCGAAGCACGTCATCTAACCAAGCCAAAGCGCCGCCCTCCTTGGGGCTGCGTCCGTCACCGTGGTCTTTGTCAAAAAAACTCAACGCAGAAAATCGGTTAACTGCCAACACGCCGCTGTATTTTTTTAAACTGCGCATAGGCAACATCAAAAAATAGGTTCGGTAGGCAAACGCGTGGCGCTTGGGCTGAACCCGGGTGTGGCGGACTTGGCCAAAACCGATACAGGGTTGGGCGTTAAATAACATCGGTCTTAGCTTCCAAGCCCGAGCAAAGGTTGCAGGCGGGCAGCAACGTCCAGGCCCGATTTGAGCCCGTCTTCATGAAAACCGTAACCGGTCCATGCGCCACAAAAATAGGTATGTTGCTGGCCTTGCAGCGCGGGAACGTGGGCCTGCGCTTCTGTAGCTTCCAAATCAAAAACCGGGTGGGCGTAATCAAACACACCGTAAACATGGCTCGGGTTAATTTCTTGTAAGGGATTTAACGACACCACCACGGCTTGCTGAAACGGCAAGGGTTGGAGTTTGTTGATAAGGTAATGCAAACAAACGCGCTGGGTCTGATGGGCGTTGGCAGGCTGGGCGGAACGCTCATAGTTCCACGCGGCCCACGCCAGCGGCCGCTTCGGGAGCACCGACGTGTCGGTATGCAAAACGGCTTGGTTGGCTTGGTAAGAAATAGCGCCCAGCACCGAGCGCTCTTGGGCGCTCGCGTCGCTAAGCAAGGCCAGGCTTTGGTCGCTGTGGGTTGCCAAAATGACTTTGTCAAAGCGCTCGGTCTGTCCGTGGCTGGTAATCAAAACGCCTTGCGCGTCGCGCTCAATAAGCGCTACGGGCGTGTTGAGCCGTTTGTCTTTGATTGGGGCCGTGATCTTTTCTACGTAATGGCGGGCCCCGCCAGTCACCGTCCACCACTGTGGTCGGTTGCTTACCTGAATCAGACCGTGGTTATGGCAAAAACGAATCATCGTAGCCACCGGGAACTCCATCATCTGGTCTGTGGGGCAACTCCAGATGCAACCCAACATCGGTAAAAAATACCAGTCTTGAAACTCGTTAGAAAAGGCGTGCTGCTTTAAAAACGCCCGCAAGGGCTGCATCAACTCGCCCTCGGCATTGCGCAATGCGATGTCGGTGGCAAGACGGTTAAAGCGCAACACGTCACGCAACATGGCGTAAAAACGCGGGTTCAGTAAATTACTGCGCTGAGCGAAGACGGTGTTTAAGTTGCTGCCGCTCCACTCCAAGGCACGCTGCGTGGGGCTTGGGGGAACCTGAACTGAAAACGACATGTCTGAAGGGGTCGTGGCAACCCCCAACTCTGCAAACAGCGCGATGAGCTGCGGGTACGTGCGCTCGTTAAACACCAAAAATCCGGTGTCAACGCCATGCGACATCGGGCCTTGGGGCGTGTCTAGCGTGATGTCTACCGTGTGTGTGTGGCCACCAAAGTAGTCGCCTGCTTCAAACAAGGTGATGTCGGCGTGCGAATGCAAGCGGTGTGCAGCGGCTAAACCGGAAATCCCAGAACCGACGATTGCAATTTTCATAGGGCCTAATATTAAGAATTTGCACTATAAGGTATTTTTGTGACTGACTGGTCTTTTTATGACGTAAAGAGTATTTTTGGGCGATACTCCCAACCATAAAGCCTTGATTTTGATCAGGGCGATTGGTTTGTTCGTCGGTGCTTTGTCATACCTGCGACCTAAAATTGACATACCTAGAAAGGTTGCCATGCTTTACCCAGAACTTTTTAAACAATTGGAATCCGTGCGTTGGGACATGGAGCGCGATATCCCTTGGGATACCTTTGATGCGTCCACGCTCTCTGACGAACAAGCCGCCACCATCAAAATGAACGCCATCACCGAGTGGTCTGCTTTGCCGGCTACGGAAATGTTTCTTCGCGATAACCGCGGCGACAGCGACTTTTCTGCCTTTATGTCGATCTGGTTTTTTGAGGAACAAAAACATTCTTTGGTGCTGATGGAGTATTTGCGCCGGTTTCGCCCCGACTTGGTTCCAACAGAAGAAGAATTGCACAACGTGCGCTTTGAGTTTGATCCCGCGCCGCCCTTGGAAACCTTGATGCTGCATTTTTGCGGTGAGATTCGTCTCAACCACTGGTACCGCCGCGCCAGCGATTGGCACACCGAACCGGTCATCAAAGCCATCTACACCAAGCTCAGTCAAGACGAAGCCCGCCATGGCGGTGCCTACCTGAAATACATGAAACGGGCGATTCAGAACGTAGGCTTAGAAGCCAAGATCGCCTTTGCCAAAGTCGGCGTTTTGATGGCCAGTGCCCGTCGCACCACGCAAGCCTTGCACCCCACCAATTTGCATGTCAACAAATCGCTGTTTCCCAACGACACGATTCAAAGCCGGCTGCCTGACCCCGAGTGGCTCGAGCGCTGGTTGGATACGCAGATTAATTTTGATGCGGTGTGGGAAACCAAGGTGGTTGAACGGATCTTGCACAACCTGAGCTTGCTCATGGAGCGTCTTTTCCCCACGGTCCAAGACCTCAACAAATACCGCAAAGAACTCACGCAAGCGCAGCTCGCGGCTGCCGCCGCTGGGGCTGCTAGCATGCCTGCATGAACCCAACGCTTGCTCCGCCTGAATTCCTAAACAAAATTTGCGAACGCAAAGACCTGGCGGCGGCGCTTGCCACATTGCCTAAACCGTGGGTATTCACCAACGGGGTATTTGATGTCTTACACCGCGGCCATGTGATGTACCTGGCCCAAGCCCGCGCTTTAGGCGGCAGCCTGATCGTCGCGCTCAATACCGATGCCTCCGTACGCCGCCTTGGCAAAGGCGACGACCGTCCCTTAAACCCGGAAGCAGATCGCGCAGTCGTGATGGCCAGCCAAGCCGCGGTTAGTTTGGTGACGTGGTTTGACGACGACACCCCCGAGGCCGTGATCGGCGAAATTCGCCCTGAGATATTGGTCAAAGGCGGCGACTACGACATGGCCAAGCTGCCAGAAACTGCGCTGGTGCATTCATGGGGCGGGCGGGCGCTGGCATTGCCTTTTGTTGCGGGTTATTCCACAACAGCGCTGGTAAAAAAAATCCGATTGACTTAACCACACCGTACGTCACACCTGCCGTGTGAATCGCGCAGCTTGGCTGTGCGGCCAATGGTGTTGGTAAAGCGCAGGCAAAGCGCTGAAGTCGTCTTTAAGCAAAGCCCCAATCGGCAATTCGCGCAATAAAGCATCTTCCAAACTAGACACCGTATGGTCCCCCGTGCGGCGAACAATATGGTGGGCGTTGATCTCGCCCGGGTGTTGAACGCCTACGGCCTGCACCAGTTCTTTGAGGGCGTGGAGGGTTTGCTGGTGAAAGTGGTAAACGCGCTCTGATTTATCGCCGACGACCAAAGACTGTTGGCGCATCGGGTCTTGGGTTGCAACGCCCGTAGGGCAGTGGCCGCTGTGGCAGGTTTGCGCTTGCAGGCAACCCAGGGCGAACATGAATCCCCGCGCGCTATTGCACCAATCCGCACCCAGCGCCATCAGGCGGGCAATGTCAAACGCATTGATCACTTTGCCAGCGCAGCCAATTTTGATGCGGTCGCGCAAACCGATACCGCGCAAGGTGTTGTGCACCAAAACCAAACCTTCTTGCAGTGGTGAGCCCACATGGTCAATGAATTCCAAAGGGGCAGCGCCAGTTCCGCCTTCTGTTCCATCGACCACAATAAAGTCCGGCGTAATACCGGTTTGAACCATGGCTTTCGCAATCGCAAACCATTCCCACGGGTGACCAATACAGAGCTTAAAACCTGTGGGCTTTCCGCCGGAAAGTTCGCGCAAGCGAGCGATGAATTGCAAGAGCTCCATCGGCGTGTTGAACGCGCTGTGGGAAGCGGGGGAAATGCAATCCACACCAACCGGAACGCCCCGCGCTTGGGCGATTTCAGCCGTCACTTTGGGGCCGGGCAAAACGCCACCGTGGCCAGGCTTGGCGCCTTGGCTGAGTTTGACTTCAATCATTTTGACCTGCGGGTGGCGGGCGTTGGTCGTGAACTTTTCGGCGTTAAAAGTCCCGTCGTCATTGCGGCAACCGAAGTACCCCGAGCCCACTTCCCAAATCAAATCACCACCGTGTTTGCGGTGATGTACAGAGATAGAACCTTCGCCTGTATCGTGGGCAAAGCCGCCGCGTTTGGCGCCTGCGTTTAGCGCCAAAATCGCATTCGCACTCAAAGCCCCAAAGCTCATGGCGGAGATATTGAAAACACTGGCGCTATAAGGCTGCGACGTGTTGGGGCCGATGGTGATGCGAAAGTCGTGGGATGCGATTTGGCTCGGAGCGATCGAATGCGTCATCCACTCATGGCCGTAAGAATGCACATCAAGCTGGGTCCCAAAAGGCCTTTTGTCCGAATCGCCTTTGGCACGTTGGTACACCAATGAGCGTTGGGCCCGCGAAAAAGGCGTGGCTTCGTTATCGCTCTCAATGAAATACTGCCGAATTTCGGGGCGAATGAATTCCAGCATAAACCGCAAGTGGCCGATCACGGGGTAGTTGCGCAAGATGGAGCGCTTGGTCTGCATCAAATCCAACAAACCGATGCCGACTAAAGCCCCCGGAATCAAGGCCCACAAAAACGCGCCACCCGAAGCCCAAGTGGACAAACCCAAAAGCGTTGCAAGAATACAACCGGTAAAGGCCAAAAAACGGATGGGGAAAATCGAATTAAGGAGGTTCAGCACGGTAAATCTTTCATTGGCAAAACGAGTTTGCTGGAGTGAAAAAAAGGAGCCTTCGCTAATCGGGCAGATCGCCCATTGTGCCGGGATTGAATGACGTTTGGGCTAACGCAGAAACCCTAGGCTGAAAACCTGTGGACGCAGCTTATCGGTCAGCGCTTGGTAGGCCGCCTCGAAGGGCGTGAAGTTAACGGGCGCGGTATCTCCGCTTTTATTGCGCTCGGCTAGGGCGTTACGGATTTGATACCAACCCACATCCGAACGGTTGAGCTTGTATTGGTCACGCACGGTGCGCACGTCGGTGTGGGCAAAGTAAGCTTTCCACAAAGTGCGGCCAGCATCCAACAAAGCTTTGGCTTCATATGACAGGGCTTTATCTGCGAGGTACTGAACCATGAAGTCGGACTCGAAACGTTCGGGTGCATCAACTTCTGATTCTGTGTAGGGGATGAACTGATTAACAATTGACCACCTAGTATCTTCCCACTCTAGATCATTGGCGCTTGCTGTTTTATTGCACCGATTAAAGAGCATCCAAATCAAACAGTCATTTTTGAATTCATCGGAAAGTTGAGTTGTTGGTTGCAAAAACTGATCACGGTCATTTAGCCAAGTAGGCCGAACCAAACGGCGAACAGAAAATATAACGGCTGCTTGCCATAGGTTTGCTGTGGTGACATAGAAACCGTTACCGCTTCCAAAAACTGATGAATAAAGAGTAGTCTCTTGCTCGGCATGTTGTAAGTCATTTACGCCGCAATGCATATATCCAATAGCATCATCAGACCAATTTCTTACCCTGGCCTTTGATGTGACGGGAGAGATCGCATTTTTAATTGGAAGGACAGGCGATTTATTGGCTTTAGGGCGGTCAAGCCAAACATTCAAAAATGAAGCATTAGGTATGTTGTAGAAGGACTTTGTGCCAATAGGGGATGCATCTTTATCCAACACATCTGTCTGAATAAATGTGATGGGCGTGATCGCATTCTGGTTAGTTTTCCAAACGAGAAAGCCAATCGGGAACTTGCCAGTTAGCCCTTCGAAGGCTTGGTTGTGTACAACAAAACCGCCCAAGTATGTTGCCTGCCAATATTCACGGAATTTCTCAAAATTTGGTGCATTCACATATTTCATCGTACTGAAAATAGCGAGTGTCGCAGTAGGAATTTCAATCGCAACACGAGCTATGAATTGGGCAAAGAGTTCATTACTTGCCTTCCCATAGTCATCCATATAAGCAGAAATTTTGGTATTAGAAACACCAGCTTTTGTTGTCGTTTCATCACCTAGCCCAATATTTGCCCTGTTAGTAGCCTCTGCATAAGGCGGATTGATCAATACCAAAATTTTCTTGCCCTCTGTAATGGCCTTACGCAATCCTGCGGGCACCTTGTTGCTCAGGCTGTAATCAATCGCGCCATCGTCGGTGATGTCGTCGTTCAGGTAGTCGTATTGAAAGCGCTCCGCCGCGACACAGGTTTTGGTGGCTTTCATCACGTCGATGTCCGCTTGGTCTAACGTAGACATGAAGATGTTGCGTGGGTTGCTGTGCTTGACTTCCAGGTTGCCCACGCCACAGCACATGTCCCAAACGATGTAGTCTTTTTGCCAATTCTTACCCAGCGTTTCGGCCAGCTTGTCATAGGCTTTGTCCACCACATGTAGCGGCGTGTAATACGCGCCTTTGAAGCTGCGCTCGTCGAGCGGAATCAAACTGTCGCGGCGTTCTAGGAGGTAGTCGCGGTATTCGGATTTGGGTGGCTTGTGATAGATCGCCCAAAACTGCCGATAACCTTCTTTGTTCCCCAGCTCATACATCTTTCCGTTAAGCGAGAAAACCGGCGCACCATTTTTATGCATCAACTCGGCAGGCAAGTGGGTGTGCGTAGACACGGTGCCGTCATGCATGATGTCTGCAAAAAACAGAAGCGCGTAATCTTCCTCTTTAACGCCTGCAATCTCGCGACCAATCATGGCCACCCATTTGTCAAACACCTGTTTCAAGTTGTCAGGGGTTATTTGTGTGCGAATGATGTCGCCTGATTTGATGGCCGCTTTGACGGTGCTGATGAACTCGTCTTCGTGCGTCGACATCTTGAACGACACAAAGTGGGTGCCGATATAGGCCGATATTTCGTCGAGTGCTTCCTGGGTGAATTGGCTGGCCGACTTGCCCCACTTGACCGTTTTCTTGGCTAAGAACGGCAACACATCTGCACTTTTCATGAGCGCAGCTTTTTCGGTGTCGATAACCGCCAGTAGTGGCGGTACTTTTTCACCTTTGTTCAACGCCACTTGCACGTAATGCAGCAGTTGGGTGAACATGGCGTAGCTAGAATTTCTTCCGCTGTCTTTGGCTTCGAACCAAATTTCCTCGGTTTGAATGTCAATCAAACCTTTGGTATAGCCCTTAAGACCTAAGACTTTAATGTAAGCGTCTTTTACGTCTTCTTCGCTTTTAGCGGTTTGCAGCTGGGTGTAGAGGCTCACGGAGGGGTTGGGGCATCAGTGCGATTGGTTTGGTGGTCGGTATTGCTCACCATTTTGGAAATTATAAACAGGCCACTTCAAAATTGAAGTGGTACTTTGCGCTCGTTAACCCCTAACCAGCATCAACGCCAAGCCCAGCATCGTCAAGGCGATCAGTCCGTCTAGCAGTCGCCACGCCCGCACTGTTTCAAACCAAGGCTGTAGCCAGCGGGCACCGAAACCTAAAGCGCTAAACCAAGACATGCTGGCCATGACTGCTCCAGCGCCGAACCACCAGCGGCCCGATTGAGGGTGTTGGTTCGCTAAGGTGCCGAGCAAAACCACGGTGTCTAAATACACATGGGGGTTGAGAAACGTAAAGCCAAAACAGGCCACCAAGGCGGCTTTCAAACTCAAGCCCGGCGCATCGGTGGGCAAGAGGCGAGACGGATGCAACGCCCGCCGCGTAGCAAAAAAAGCGTAGACCAACAAAAACGCAGCGCCAGCGTATCGGCTGGCTTCTATGAGCCAAGGATTGTCTTGAATCAAAGCGCCCGCGCCGCCAATGCCTAAGAGAATTAATACGGCATCAGAGAGACTGCAAAAAAGCACCAAAGGGGCGACGTGTTGGCGCAAGATACCTTGGCGTAAAACAAACGCGTTTTGTGAGCCGATGGCAACGATCAAAGCCAAACTCGCGGCGAACCCCGTCCAAAAATCTGCGTTCAAGTGGCGGGGCTTTCAATCAAGTTGAGCAAACCCAGAAGGCTGTGCAAGGCGCTGGCTTGGCGAACGGTGGCGCGGTCGCCTTCAAAGTGGCGGACTTCGCTGTGTAATCCTTGTGGCGTGGCCCAAGCAAACCAAACGGTTCCCACGGGTTTATCCAGGGTGCCACCTGCGGGCCCCGCCACGCCGGTGATGGCCAGTGTCACTTGGGCTTTGGAATGGAGTAAAGCGCCTTGGGCCATCGCTCTTGCAACGACCTCGCTGACCGCTCCGTGCTGCGCAATCAAGGCGGCATCCACACCAAGTTGTTGTGTTTTGGCCGCGTTAGAGTAGGTGACAAAGCCGCGTTCAAACCATGCGCTTGAACCTGCCAAGTCGGTACACGCAGCGGCAACCATACCGCCGGTACAGCTCTCTGCGCTGGCCATCATCCACTGCTTTTGCAAAAGTACGTGTGAGAGTCGAGCAACCGCGTGTTGCGTTTGCATGGAGTGCGAGAGGTTGTGCGTATCGGCCATCAAACCCACCGCCAAACAGCAATGACTAACAACGTGCACATGGCAGCGACCAAATCATCAAGCATGATGCCCGCTCCGGCTTTCACCCAAGCAAAGCGGTCACTCGCAGGGTCTGTGCCGTGAAACAAGCGGTCGGCCCAACCGACGGGGCCGGGTTTCACCGCATCAAAAAAGCGAAACAGTCCAAAAGCAAACAGTTGGCCCCACACGCCCGTGGGCATGACCAACCACAACACCAACCAAAAAGCGACGATTTCATCCCACACGATGCTGCCCGGATCAAGCACGCCCATGTGGCGAGCCGTGCGAGAACAGGCCCACCAACCCACAGGCAGAGACACCGCGATCACCACGGCCCAACGAAGGTCGTTCATCCAAGGCGATAGCGCAATAAATGCAATCCAAGCCCACAAAGTGCCGACGGTTCCTGGGGCAAAGCGGCTCAGGCCCGAGCCAAAACCCAAGGCAATCCAATGGGCCACATCACCGCGCATAAAACGCGCGGTGGGTCGGGCCGCAAAGGTGGATGTACCGGTAGGGAACAAAGTTTCGGGTTCGCTCATGGCGTCATTATCCAAGGCTAAAGTGGTCAAACGAAGCGAACTCACCCGCGTCTAGGTGGGGCAGGGCTTTGCCATTTACATCCATCAGCGTGATGCCATGGGCTGAGACCACTTTGCCAATGCGGGTGACAGGCGTGGCGCTTTGTTCGGCGGCTTGTGCAACGGCCAAGCGCTTGGACTCAGGCGCAGTAAACACCAACTCGTAATCGTCGCCGCCGCCTAAAACGCATTGGGCGGCGAAGTCGGTGCCAAATGCTGCGTCAAAGGCAGACGCAGCGCCAGGGTAATTTTTGCGAGTCGCTAATAAGGATACAAGCGCATCCCAGTGGAGCGCAGCGCCCACTTGGGAGCGTTCCAAAATATGGCATAAGTCGCCACGCAGTCCATCGCTCACATCGGCGCAGGCCGTTGCCACTCCCCGCAAAGCCAAGCCCAAAGCTACCCGAGGCGCGGGCCACTCCAAACGCGCTCTCGCAGCCGCAATCAGCGAATCAGGAAGTGTGATTTTTCCTTGCAAAGCACGCAAGGCCAAGGCCGCATCCCCCAAACTGCCGCTGACATAAATATCGTCACCCACCTGCGCGCCGCTGCGCAACAAGGCGCCTGTGGCGACGCCATGAGACGCGGCCTCTGTGGGTGTGTTCGGGACTTCACCGAAGACCGTGATGGTGATCGCTAACGGCCCGCGCGTGGTGTCTCCGCCTATGAGTTCGCAGCCATGGGTTTGGGCCAAATCAAACAGGCCTTTTGAAAAGCCTTCCAGCCATGCGTTCTTCAACTCGGGCAGCGCCAATGCTAAAACAAAAGCAACTGGGCGGGCCCCGCAAGCAGCCAGATCACTGAGGTTCACGGCCAAGGCTTTGTGGCCAAGTGCTTGAGGGTCAACGTCTGGAAAAAAATGCCGACCGCTGATGAGCGTGTCGGTAGAAATGGCCATGTGCATGCCCGCGTTGGGGGCCAGCAAGGCGCAATCGTCACCCACACCCAAAACCGCACGGGGCGTGGGCCAGGAAAAAAACCGCTGGATCAGGTCGAACTCGCCCATGAACGCCTTAGCCCGACTCGGCAAAATTAATGCAAGGTGCGTTTGCCGCCGGCACCCGAGCTGCTGAGGGCGTCAAGCACAAACATGGGAACGTCAACATCAAACTTCTCGCCGTCTTCGGCTACGCAAAAAAAGCTGCCATGCATCGTGCCGGTGGGAGTACGTAAGCGGGTGCCGCTGGTGTATTCAAAAGACTGTCCAGGTTTGAGCAGCGGTTGGTGGCCCACCACGCCTAAGCCTTTGACCTTTTCGGTGTGGCCGTTGGCATCATTGACGTTCCAGGTTCGGGAGATCAATTGGGCAGGGATTTGGCCGGTATTGGTGATCGTGATGCTGTACGAAAACAGGTATTGCCCTTGCTCGGGCGACGATTGCTCGGCCAAGTACAGGGGGACGACATCAACGCGAAACTGGTAAACAAAAGAAGGCTTGGACATAGCCCAATGCTACCTGCGAAAATGGGCGAAGATACGAAGCCAGCCCAAATCCCTTTTAATTCCATCCCCCTATGACCTACCGCATTGCCCCTTCTATTCTTTCTGCCGACTTTGCCCGCTTGGGCGAGGAAGTCAAAAACGTCATTGCCGCCGGTGCCGATTGGATCCACTTTGACGTGATGGACAACCATTACGTGCCTAACCTCACCTTCGGTCCCATGGTCTGCCAAGCGCTCAAACCCCACGCCAAGACCGCTGCGGGCGTGGCCGTTCCGATTGATGTGCACCTGATGGTTGCGCCGGTGGATGCGCTCGCGGCGTCGTTTGCCGAGGCGGGCGCAGACCTGATTAGTTTTCACCCCGATGCCTCGGGTCACGTTCACCGCAGCATTCAGGCCATTCACTCCAAGGGCGTTAAAGCGGGCTTGGTCTTTAACCCCGCAGAGCCTTTGGATGTTTTAGATTGGGTGATTGAGGATATTGATTTGGTTTTGATCATGAGCGTCAACCCCGGCTTTGGCGGGCAAAGCTTTATTGATTCCGCGCTGCGCAAAATTGAGGCGGTTCGCAAACGCATCGACGCCTGCGGCAAAGACATCCGCTTGGAAGTCGACGGCGGCATCAAGACCGACAACATTCGCCGCGTTGCTGACGCAGGCGCAGACACCTTTGTGGCGGGCAGCGCTATTTTTGGCAAGCCCGATTACAAGGGCGTGATTGACCAAATGCGCTTGGCTTTAAAGAAATAAAACCGGCGGGTTAGCGAACGGGCAGGACGATGTCGCTGGTGCCCGGGCATACCGACCGCGCAAATTCCCGCGTGGTGTCCATGCAGCCTCCGGCTTCGGTGTAAACGCCGCGCGGCTCCCGAAAGCGTTGCATTTTTTCAAGCAGCGGGGCGAGCTCCGTCGGATTTTGCAAACAGGCTTCAATCTGCGGAGCAATCCGATCCTCATCGATGCGCTCTTCGCCGTCACTGTCGATGTAAAGGCCGTGTCGCCAGTGGTAAATCTCCACGCATTTTTGGGCCAGCGTATAGGGTTGTTGGTGCTTCCAAAAATTACTGAATAAGCCGTCACCCAAATACACCACCCATGAGCCCTCGAACCCAGAGGCCTCGGACGACGTCGCATCCGGGTTGCGAAACCAAACCCGGTCTCCGGGAACAAAATACGTCGCTGGCAAAGGGGCTTCCATGGTTCCATGTTCTTGTAAGAACACGCTGTGAAATGCGCCAGAAACAATCGGGCCCGTACGCCACAGGTCTTGTATTTGCGCCAACAAACCCGGGTTGCAATGGGCTAGTTCTTGCGCAATCGCCAACAAGATCACGTACTCACTTGCCCGGTAACAAGAAAAAGCGAACAGGCTGCCAGAGACTGCGGGCTGGGTGGCTTTGGTTAAGGCCGTAATCAAAGAAACCTCTGGTAACAAAATAAAGCCAAGGTCTTCGTCATAACGCCAGCAATCTAAGGGGCGGTCTAAAGCATGGGTATTAAAAGCCAGCTGGGTGTTGCGCGCTGCAACAACAATGTTCGCCCGAATCTTTACCGCTGAGTACCACTCTTGCAAACTTGGAAACTCCACACACTGGGGCCCCAAGAGCAGCGTGATCACAATTTCACGAAGCAAGTCATGGTGCGAACCGGCCGTGTCAAGGTGAAGAGTTTGACAAATATGCAGCGTATTGAAGTCGGGTGCCCACGCTTGCGTGGGGCCAGAGAGGAGACTCAATTGAAGAAAAGGGCCCGCGTTGTCTTCGCCGTGCGTGAGCGCAATCCAAGGCTCCAGGTCTAAGGCGTTAAAGGGTCTTAAAACCGCATCGCATGTCAAAAGGGCAGGGCTCTGCCCGCTGGAGCGCACCAAGATGCCGCAGCGTGGGGTCGTCTCTTCGGTCTGACTTGCTTGGGCTATGGTTTGTCTCCTGCAGCCTGCTCGTTGTTATTTTTTGCAATATACCTGATCCTTAAACGCTAAAAACATGATCTAGCGCAAAACGGCTAATTAGGGTTGCCTCACACTCCAAGCTTTCTCAAGCTTGCCCATGAAAACATCCTCGACTTTACGAATCCTTGCAGGTATAGCTGTCTTGTTTGGAGTGTTGACCGTTTTCAGTGGAGGCCAAGTTTTGTTTGGCAGCGAACTCTCCCGTGCCAATGCTGGGCAGGTTGTAGCCTTTGTTTTATGGTTCAATTTTTGCGCTGGGTTTGGCTACGTATTGGCTGGTGTCGGATTGTGGTTTGGTATGAGGTGGGCTTCATTGCTTGCATCAGTTTTAGCCATGACTACCGCTTTATTGGGGCTTTCCTTGGTTGTTCACATCGTTCTAGATGGCGCTTATGAGATGCGCACCCTGGCTGCAATGGCTTTGCGCATGGGGTTTTTGGCAGTGCTTGCTTGGCGGTCTAGGCGAGAACTTGTAAATCCTGTAAGATAGTAATCAATTACTACCTTTTAAATTAAGCATGGATACACAAAAAAGAAATCTTCCCGCCGATGAGCGGCGGGCAGTTACGGTCGAAGCAGTTATTGCTTTGGCGGGTTCCCAAAACCCCAGCGATATCACTACAGCGGCGATTGCAAAGCATATGAACTTGACGCAAGGCGCCTTGTTTAGACATTTCCCGAGCAAAGAAGCTATTTGGCAGTCGGTCATGGAGTGGGTTGCAGAGCGTTTGTTGGCGCGTATTGACAGTTCGGCTGCGGGGCTTGAATCGCCACTGGCTGCGATGCAGGCGATGTTTATGAGTCATATTGATTTTGTTGCTGAACATCCTGGAGTCCCGCGCATGATGTTTGGACAGCTTCAAATGCCCGAGTCAACAGCTGCCAAACAAATGGCGCAAACGTTATTACAAGCATACGCCGAGCGTTTGCGAAGCAGGATTGATGAAGGTAAAGCCAAAGGGGAAATTACCCAAGACATCCAAACCCAAGCAGCAGCAACTTTGTTCATCGGAACCATACAAGGCTTAGTCATGCACTCAATGCTGTCAAACGACTTGAAACACATTCGCGAATTAGCTCCGGCCGTCTACGCAATTTACCAACGAGGATTGAAAAGCAAATGAAAAACTTTTTAACTAGCAATGGAAAAACCATGGCCTTGGCCAGTGTGGTGTTGCTCTTAGTCGTGTTGCTAGCTTATGTCGCGCTGCGGGCTGGGCCGCTGGCACCGATCGAAGTGACGGTAGAACAGGTCGCAAGCAAAGCGCTGCAACCCGCGTTGTTTGGAATTGGAACAGTTGAGGCTCGGTTTACCCACAAAATTGGCCCAACCACTGCGGGTCGAATCAAGCGAGTCGATGTGCAGGTGGGCGACAGCGTCAAGGCAGGGGGCATTTTGGGTGAGATGGACCCGGTAGATTTGGACGACAAAATTGCAGGCCAAGAAGCAACGGTCAAGCGGGCGCAGGCCAGCGTGTTGGCTGTAGAAGCACAGGTTCAAGAGGTAGCCGCCCGCAAAGCATTTGCGCAAGTGCAAAGCCAGCGCTACGCCTTGTTGCTGGTATCGCATTCGGTGAGCGAAGAAGGCGCTTCCATCAAACGCCAAGAATTGGAAATCGCCAATGCGAGCTTTGCGGCCGTTCAGGCCAACTTGGATGCATCACGACAAGAGCTTCTTCGTGCCAGGGCAGATCGGGAAGGGCTGTTGCGGCAAAGAATGAATCTGCGGCTGATCTCGCCTATCGATGGCACCGTAAGCCGGCGCGATGCAGATGCCGGAACAACGGTGGTGGCCGGTCAGTCGGTGGTCGAGGTGATTGAACCGCAAAGCGTGTGGGTGAACGTTCGGTTCGACCAGCAAAGATCGCAGGGGTTGACTGTGCCTTTGCCCGCAAAAATAGTGCTCCGCTCGAGAACCGGCGAGCCCTTAGAAGGGCGACTGGTTCGGGTCGAGCCGCATGCTGACGCAGTCACAGAAGAAGTGTTAGCCAAAGTAGAGATAGCGCTACGCCCCGGTGTGATGCCGCCCATCGGTGAGTTGGCAGAAGTCAGCGTAGCCTTGCCAGCACAAAAGCTATTACCAGTGGTTTCCAATGCCAGTTTGCAACGGGTTGATGGCAGGCTGGGGGTGTGGGTTATGGACAATGACCAATTAAAGTTTGTACCCGTTAAAACAGGTATCAGTGACTTGGAAGGACAAGTTCAAATTTTGCAAGGCCTCACCGGCGGTGAGCGCGTGGTGGTTTACAGCCACAAGGCCCTCAAAGCCAGCAGCAGAATTAAAGTGGTTGGAAGCATCGCAGGCGTTAAACCATGATTAGCTTAGCCGGTCGTGACATCTTGCACGCCTGGGGTAAGTTTGTATTTACCGGCATCGGCTTAGGGTTGCTGATCGGTGTGACGCTGACGATGGCTGGCGTTTACCGAGGCATGGTGGATGATGCCAACGTCTTGCTTGATAACAGTGGCGCAGACATGTGGGTGGTGCAAAAAGATACCCAGGGCCCGTATGCCGAGGCCTCGAGTTTGAATCAAGATATCTACCGCGGAATTTTGGGGATGCAAGGTGTAGCCCGGGTAGCCAATATCACGTATCTCACCATGCAGGTCAGTTCGCTGACAGATCAAAAAGCCCATGATGTTCGTGCCATGGTGGTGGGTATTACGCCTGATGGAGCGGGACCTCCTGGCCAACCTGGCTATTTGGTACAAGGCCGACGCATAACGCGCGGGCACTATGAAGCCGTGGCCGACATCGCTGCTGGTTTTGCGTTAGGCGAGCGTATCCGCATTCGTCGTAACGTTTACACCGTGGTGGGTTTGACCCGGCGCATGGTGTCTTCTGGGGGTGACCCGATGGTGTTCATTCCTATTAAAGATGCCCAAGAGGCCCAATTTTTAAAAGACAACGACGCCATCGTGGCCCAAAGGGCACGTACTGCGCAAAGCCCAGCGCTGAATCGCCCCGGGGTTCCGGGATTGTTAGACGTCGTACTGGCATCCCAAAGTAGCAATACCTCCGTCAATGCGGTGTTGGTGCAAGTGGCGCCTGGGTCAGACCCCGATGCCGTGGCTGAACCGATCCGACGCTGGAAACACCTGAGTGTCTATACCCGCGCACAGATGCAAGGCATCTTGATAGAAAAACTCATAGCCACAGCGGCAAAGCAGATTGCGATGTTTTTGGTGATATTGGCTATCGTCAGCGCGGCCATTGTGGCCTTCATCATCTATACGCTAACAATGGGAAAAATTCGTGAAATTGCAGTCCTCAAACTGATTGGTACGACCAATCGAACGATCGCCTCAATGATCATGCAACAAGCGGTGGCTTTAGGGTTAATTGGGTTTGTGGTCGGCAAAGTTGCAGCCACTTTTTGGGCACCGGTTTTCCCAAAATATGTGCTCTTGGAGTCAGGCGACGCTGTGAGTGGGTTGGTAGCCGTTGTGGTGATTTGTATTTTGGCAAGCGTCGTAGCGATACGCGCTGCGCTCAAAGTAGATCCTGCGGAGGCAATTGGTGGATAACACAGCATTAACAATCAGCGGGCGCGGCATTCGGATTGAAGGCCTCACCAAACGCTATGGCCAAGGGGACACAGCGGTGGACGCGCTCAAAGGCGTCAATATGGTAGTCAGCCCAGGCGAAGTCGTCGGCCTGGTAGGTCCATCCGGATCTGGCAAAAGTACTTTGCTGAAGTGCTTAGGCGCAGTGATTGAGCCCACCAGCGGAAGAATAGTTTTAGGGCAAGACGTTATTTACGACAACGGTTGGAAAATTCCAGACCTGCGGGCTTTACGCCGCGACAAAATTGGATTTGTCTTTCAAGCGCCCTACCTCATACCGTTTTTGGATGTCACGGACAACGTGGCATTGCTGCCTATGTTGGCCGGAGTGCCCAATGCAGAAGCGCGGAAACGGGCTTTGGTTTTGCTCAGTGCCTTAGACGTACAACACCGCGCCAAAGCCATGCCCAATCAACTCTCTGGTGGAGAGCAACAGCGGGTATCGATTGCAAGAGGGTTGGTCAACCGCCCGCCCGTGATTCTTGCCGATGAACCTACCGCGCCTTTAGATAGCGAACGCGCCTTGGCCGTCATTCGCATCCTCAATCAAATGGCCAAACAATTTGATACAGCCATCATCGTGGTAACCCATGATGAAAAAATTATCCCAACCTTCAAGCGGATTTACCACATTCGTGACGGAGTCACCCACGAAGAAGTGGGTGAAGGTCGAAGCACCGATGTTTAATTATTTCGAATTGGTTGATTGCAGTCCCGCTCTTGCACTCACAGGAAACAACACCTTGAGCCTGCTTAGAAAACCACACTCAGGGGGTAAATCATGAAACTCACTTTTTTAGGTGCTGCCCGTGAAGTCACAGGTTCTTGCTACCTGATTGAGACGCAGCAATGCCGTTTTTTAATTGACTGCGGCATGGTGCAAGGGGGGCGCGATGCGCCACTTCGTAACCATACGCCTTTCGAATTCGATCCGCGCTCGATTGATTTCGTCCTGTTAACCCACGCCCATATTGACCACAGCGGCTTGGTGCCTAAGTTGGCTTTGCAGGGATTCAAGGGCCCGATTTATACAACGCGAGCGACGGTGGATTTGCTGGGAGTGATGTTGCCAGACAGCGGGCATATTCAAGAATCAGACGCAGAGCGTGGCAGACGCCGCCATGGCGTTGAGGCGCTGGGCCCGCTTTATACCGTGCAAGATGCCAAGGACAGCTTGGAGTTGCTAGAACCCATTGCGTATGAAAAAACGTTTCAGCCGCATCCCAGCGTGTCGTGCTGCTTTCACGATGCTGGCCATATTTTGGGTTCTGCGATTTTGGAAATTTGGGTCAACGAAGGAAAACAGACCCGAAAAATTGTGGCCTCGGGTGATCTAGGGCAACCCGGTCGGCCGATCCTGCGCGACCCCACGCGCATCGCAGAAGCCGATATTTTGCTGATCGAGTCCACTTACGGAGACCGCGACCACAAAGACCTGCCCGCAACCTTGGACGAATTGGCCGAAGTCGTGGAAGACACGATTCACCGCCGCCATGGCAACGTGATTGTTCCTGCTTTTGCAGTCGGTCGCACCCAAGAGTTGATCTACCACTTGCATGAACTCACCGAGCAAGGCAGGTTGAGCCATCTCAATGTTTACGTAGATTCACCGATGGCCGTGGCGGTGACAAAAATCACCCAAAAGCATTTTGAGTTGTTTGATGCAGAAGCCCATCGCATTTCGCAGTGGCAATCGCAAGGTAAAAACTTGCCAAAAATGCATTACGTCACCGATGTTGTTGAATCGATGGCACTTAACACCGTGCGTTCTGGCGCCATCATTATTTCGGCCAGCGGCATGTGCGAAGCAGGGCGAATCAAGCACCACTTAAAGCATAACTTGGGCCGCTCAGAGTGCAGCATTTTGATCACTGGATTTCAAGCGGGTGGAACCTTGGGGCGTCGGCTGGTAGATGGTGAAAAGTCAGTGCGCATTTTTGGTGAAGACATCACGGTTCGCGCAACCATCCATACTTTAGGTGGATTTTCTGCCCATGCGGACCAACGCGCTTTGCTCGATTGGGCCGGTGGCTTTACCAAGCCGCCGGGGCGTACCTTCGTTGTTCACGGCGAAGTTAAGGCGGCAGAGCGCTTTGCGGAGTTACTTAAAGTGCAGAAAAAATGGAATGTGGAAGTTCCTGAAATCGGGCAGAGTTTTCAGTTGTGACGAATCCAATTCAAACGCCATTGGAGACTCTGCAGATTCAAGAGCCCGGGGCCCACCGTGCGCATGGCTGGGCTTTCTTGCGTTTGGGCTTTCGCCCTTTTTATATGGGTGCAGCCCTTTTTTCGATGGTGGCGGTTCCAGTGTGGGTGTTGGCATGGCTGGGCTGGTTGCAGTGGACGCCAGCGATTGCCCCCATGTGGTGGCATGCCCATGAAATGCTTTTTGGATTTGTAGCTGCGGTAGTCATGGGGTTTTTAATGACTGCTGGCAAAGCGTGGACGGGATTGCCCACACCGCGGGGCCCCGCGCTTGGGGCGCTCGCGCTGGTTTGGTTGGCAGCCCGGGTCGCGTTGTGGTGGGTTCCGTACGGTATTTATGCAGCGCTAGATTTTGTGCTGCTGCCGATGGTTGCTTTGATTTTGCTGCGTTTGTTGCTTCGCGCTGGTAATCGTCGCAACTTGCCTATTGCGGGTCTATTGGGTTTGATGGCCCTGAGCAACGGCGTGTTTCATGCGGCTGTAATGGGTTGGTTGGATCTGTCGCCGCAAGTAGCGCTCTACGCGATGCTTTCGCTGGTTGTTTTGTTAGAAAGTGTGATGGCGGGGCGCGTTATTCCGGGTTTCACCATGTCAGCCATTGCGGGCATTGAGATCAAGCCATTGGCTTGGCTAGAACGCTGGGTTATGTTTTGTACAGGAACAGGTCTGGTTCTTTGGATTTTTGCGCCTCCCAATCTCGCGCCTTTGACTGCATTGGTATTGGCGGGAGCAGCGTTTTTGCATGGTTTGCGCCAATCGCGCTGGTCTCCATGGGCGTGTCGTACACGCCCTATGTTGTGGGTTTTGCAGCTGGCCTATGCGTGGTTTCCCGTGGGGCTTGGCTTGTTGTCGTTGGCGATGTGGGGCTGGGTTTCTATCTCTGCGGGAGTTCATGCTTTGGCGGTAGGTGCGACTGGTCTATTGATCATGGGCATGATCACGCGCACAGCCCGCGGACACACCGGACGAATGATTCAAGCATCCAAACGGGAGGTCACCGCTTTTGGCTTGCTGGTATTTGCTGCCTTTGCGAGAGTAGTTTGGCCCTTGGTGGTACCACAGCAAATGACTTTAGCTGTGATGGTTTCTGCAACAGCGTGGGCGCTGGCATTTTTCATCTATGCCATCACTTATGGACCTTGGCTTGTGCAGACACGCAAGGACGGAAAAGATGGATAACGCCGTTTCGAAAACCACCATTATCAAAACCCGCTGGGGTTTGGGTTCCAAATTGGCAGTGGTTGGTCTTCCATTTTTATTGGCTGCGTTGTTGTCAAGCGCAGCTACCTTGTGGGTGTCTTGGCAACTTGATGGCGGTGCTGCCGCAGTCAACGAAGCGGGGCGCATGCGCATGCAAGCCTACCGCATGGCTTTGGTGGTGAGCAGTCAGGAGCATGGCGAGCTCATTGCTTTAGAAAAAGAATTTTCTCAAAGCCTCGATGTCCTTCGCCATGGCGATACCGAGCGCCCCTTGTTTATGCCATGGGATGAAAAAGTACGGGTCAACTTTGCAAATGTCCAAACCGATTGGGCCGATTTCAAATCAAATTGGCTTGCAAAACAAAGCACACTTTCAACGACTGAACCTTCTGTATTGCGGGCTGAGACGGTTCAGTTTGTTGCAGACATAGACGTATTGGTCGCCAGCATTGAAGCCCATATGGCGCGATGGACATCGATATTGCATTTATTGCAAATGGGCGTTTTGTCGCTTGCCATTTTTGGCGCAACAGTTTTAATTTTCACGGGTTATCGGTTCGTTTTAGAACCCGTGAGTTTGCTTAAAGGAGCGATCCAAAAAATTCAAGCCGGCGACTGGGGTGCGCGTGTGGAGCGCGTGACATCGGACGAATTTGGAACCTTGGCTGACGGGTTTAACACCATGGCCGAACACCTTCAACGGATGTACCACAATCTAGAAACCAAGGTGAAAGAAAAAACCCTGGAGCTTGAAGAAAAACGCGAACGCCTTGAGTCTTTGTATGAAGTCACCGCCATGGTGGCGAATGCGACGAACTTGGATACGTTGGCGCAAGATTTTTCTAAAAGTATGTTGCGCATTGCGCGAGCTGATGCAGTGGCGGTTCGTTGGTCTGACCAAGCGAACCAGCGCTTCATCATGCTGGCTTCTACGGGTTTGCCAAGCTCCATGGTCGAAGATGAGCAATGCTTACATGCCGGAGATTGCCACTGCGGTGCGATTGCCACCGATCACCAGTTGCGTGTGATTCCAATCCATGCCTTAGCCCCTGCGGCACTGCAACACTGCGCAAAAGCAGGATTTAGTACGGTGGTCAATGTTCCGATTCGAATTTACGAACGCGTAATGGGTGAGGTTGATTTATTTTTTCATGCATGGGTTTCGCCATCGCAGGCGGAGCGTTCTTTGTACGAGGCGCTCAATAGTCACTTGGCCAGCGCCATGGAAAACCTGCGCTTAACTGCTCTCGAAAAAGAAGCCGCCGTATCCCAAGAGCGCCAGCTCATTGCCAGCGAGTTGCATGATTCAATTGCACAGTCTTTGGCATTTTTAAAAATTCAAGTGCAACTGCTCCGCGATGCCCTAGCCCGCGGATCACAGTCTGAAATTCAAACTGTTTTGCAAGACATTGACAGCGGCGTTCGCGAGAGCAATGGAGATGTCCGTGAACTTTTGCTGCATTTTCGTACCCGAGCGAATACGGAAGACATTGAGCCAGCGCTAGCCACTACATTGCGTAAATTCGAGCACCAAACAGGCTTGGATACGTCGCTCCATATTGCGGGCCATGGCGTACCACTTTCAGCTGATTTGCAAATCCAGGTCCTTCATATTGTGCAGGAAGCTTTGTCCAATGTCCGCAAGCACGCGCGGGCGTCGAAGGTCTGGCTTGATGTGGTGCAACAACCTGCATGGCGCTTTGAAATTCGCGACAACGGTATCGGTTTTATCACTGATGCACCGGGTCAAGATGAAACCCATGTAGGTTTACGTATCATGGCCGAGCGGGCCCAACGCATTGGCGCAGATCTTGAATTTATTTCTACGCTGCAAAACGGGAGTTCTGTTATTTTGACCCTGCCTTCTTCACAAACTGCCACCCTATGACTGCGATGCTTGTGACTACAACACCTGCTTTGCGAGTCTTGCTGGTGGATGACCATACGTTGTTTCGCCGCGGTTTGTCTGCGCTTTTGTCGCGCGACCCCCGTTTAGTGGTTGTGGGAGATGCAGCAGACGCAGGCGAGGCACAGCGCCGCGCCCAAGAGCTTCAGCCGGATGTTATTTTGCTGGACAACCATTTGCCTGGCGTCAATGGAGTCGATGCTATTCCCGCTTTGCACGATGCGGCGCCGCAAGCCTGTATTTTGGTTTTGACGGTTAGCGAAGACGAGGCGGATTTGGCGCGTGCACTACGCAATGGGGCTGCCGGTTATTTGCTCAAAACAACCGAAGGCGAGGACCTGATTCAAGCGATCCTCAAAGCCCACGCTGGGGACAACGTCATTGCACCTGAAATGACCAATAAATTGGTGGCTGCTTATCGAGGGGCATCGCATGAATCGGGAGCCAAGGACGCATCTGTTCAGACAGTAAGCAATCCCTTGGACACGTTGTCCGCTCGCGAGAAGGAAATTTTGCGGGGCATTACCAAAGGCGAAAGTAATAAAGAAATCGGCCGCAATCTGGGCATTGCAGAGACCACCGTCAAAATCCATGTGCAACATATTTTGCGCAAGCTCGGAGTCAGTAGTCGCGTTCATGCCGCTGTCATGGCCTCAGAAAATCCTTTGATCTAACGCAAACACACGCTATTTTCTGGCCTCTCTAGTTCTTTAGAACGACCCCGCTCCGCTTAGACCTAGTTCTTCTGCACTTCCTCTCGCGTTCTAGGGAAGGATAGCGTGAACCCTACGTAAAAAATACAGTTCTACCAAGACACAAAGGAGTCTTGATATGACACACAAAAGACAGGCGCTTTCCGTTTTAATCGTCAGCACATTGGCATTCACAGTGTGTTTCATGGTGTGGATGATGTTTGGCGTCATCGGCATTCCGATTAAAAAAGCGCTTGACCTCAATGCCACGCAATTTGGTTTGCTGATGGCAACACCGGTGCTTACCGGTTCCCTGATCCGAGTGCCTTTGGGCATTTGGACCGACAAGTATGGCGGCCGGATCGTGATGACCATCTTGATGGCACTTACCGTTCCGGCGATTTACCTCATGTCCTATGCCACCGCTTATTGGCATTTTTTGACCATTGGTTTGTTTGTGGGCTTGGCCGGCGGTTCTTTTTCTGTCGGTACACCCTATGTGGCGCGTTGGTTTCCAAAACACCAGCAAGGGTTTGCCATGGGGATTTATGGCGCGGGCAATTCGGGAGCGGCAGTCAATAAATTTGTAGCCCCGGCTTTGGTCGTGGCCTTTGGCTGGGCCATGGTCCCCCAAGTCTATGCCGCCATTATGTTTGGCACTGTACTCTTGTTTTGGTTCTTCAGTTACAGCGACCCCACCCATTTGGTGTCTACCGATGTGAAGTTTATGGACCAACTCAAAGCATTGAAAGACCCCAAAGTGTTGAAGTACTGCCAGTACTACAGCATTGTGTTTGGTGGCTACGTGGCCTTGTCTTTGTGGATGGTTCAGTACTACGTGGGTGAGTTTGGATTGGAGATTCGCTCAGCTGCATTGTTGGCCGCGTGCTTTTCTTTACCTGGCGGAGTCTTGCGAGCGGTTGGAGGTTGGTTGTCTGATAAATGGGGTGCCCACAGCGTGACCTGGTGGGTTCTGTGGGTCAGTTGGATATGTTTGTTTTTACTGAGCTACCCCCAAACCGATTTCACCATTGCCACCATCACCGGCCCTAAAACCTTTCACTTCGGCTTAAACGTTTACGTTTTCACCGCGCTCATGTTTGTGCTGGGCATTGCCTTTGCTTTTGGTAAGGCCAGTGTTTTCAAGTACATCAGCGACGACTACACCGGAAATATTGGAACCATCAGTGGCGTGGTAGGTCTTGCGGGCGGATTGGGTGGCTTTGTCTTGCCCATCATGTTTGGCGCTTTGATGGATCTCACCGGAATTCGTTCAAGCGCGTTCATGTTGATGTACGGCGTGGTGTGGGTCTCCTTGATTTGGATGTACTGGACCGAAGTCCGGCGCAGCGAAATCATGGGGAAAAACGCCACTCCCTTTAGCCTGCAAAACGTCATCCCTCATTAAATAAGGACCCCTAATGACACAAGCCTCTACTTCACGTGTTGATATCGGCGACTGGCGTCCCGAAGACGAAAAATTTTGGGAATCCACAGGTAAGAAAATTGCGTACCGCAATCTTTGGATTTCCATTCCCAACCTGTTGGTCGGTTTTGCGGTGTGGGGGATGTGGGGAATCATCACGGTGCAAATGTTGAACCTTGGCTTTCCCTTTAAGCCTGCGGAGATGTTCAGCCTCACCGCGATTGCTGGATTGATGGGTGCAACTCTGCGCATACCCGCATCCTTCTTCATTCGACTCTCAGGCGGACGCAATACCATTTTCCTGACCTCTGTGCTGCTCATGATCCCCGCCATTTGGACAGGGATTGCATTGCAAGACCAATCGACCCCCCTGTGGGTTTTTCAAGCCTGTGCATTTTTAAGCGGGATAGGCGGGGGCAACTTTGCGTGCTCGATGTCCAATATTTCTAGCTTCTTTCCTAAGCGCCTACAAGGCACAGGTTTGGGTCTGAATGCCGGTTTGGGTAACTTTGGTGTGACCACCATGCAGATCCTGATTCCTTTGGTGATGACCGTGGGTGTGTTTGGAGTGGTGGGCGGCGGCTCCATGGTCTTGCTCAAAGACAGTGGTTGGATTTTGGGAAAAATTGCTGCAGGAACTCCTACGTTTATTCAAAACGCGGGTTTCGTTTGGGCTGCGATTTTGCTGCCTTTGGTAGCGGCTGCATGGTTTGGCATGAATAACTTGCTGACCCTGTCGCCCAATTACGGTGGGACTTTGGCAGCGTTTGCAAAAATTTTGTATTTGTGGGGTATCACCTGTGTCGTTGGAGCATTGGGCTTGTACCTGTATTTACCAGCACCGACCGGTTTGGGTTTGCTCAATATGTGGGTGGCTTTGCCACTGATCATTGTCTGCACCTTGGCCGCGATGAAAGTAGCTGCCTTTGGAGAAATGAAGTCCAACATCGTCAACCAGTACGCCATCTTTAAGAACAAACACACCTGGTCTTTGACCTTGCTGTACATCGTCACCTTTGGATCGTTCATTGGTTTTTCGATGGCGCTTCCCTTGTCGATCACCGTGATTTTTGGTATCAGCCATGTTCCTGATGCTGATGGCGTAATGCAGCACGTACTCAAAAATCCTAACGCACCCTCGGCCTTAACCTATGCGTGGATTGGGCCTTTTGTTGGCGCATTGATTCGACCTGTGGGCGGTTGGATCTCTGACAAAGTGGGCGGATCCATCGTGACACAAATTATTTCTGGTCTCATGGTTCTAGCCTCAGCAGCAGTGGGCTACGTCATGATGCAGGCCTATGGTTCAGCCACGCCAGAGCAGTATTTCTCTACCTTCATGTGGCTGTTTGTGCTCTTATTTGCAGCCAGTGGAATCGGCAATGGTTCCACATTTCGCACGATTGGTGTGATTTTTGATCGCCAGCAAACGGGTCCTGTTTTAGGTTGGACATCTGCGGTGGCGGCTTATGGCGCCTTTATCGCACCAGTGGTTATCGGAGCCCAAATCAAAGCCGGAACGCCGCAAGTGGCGATGTACAGCTTTGCTGTTTTCTATGCAGTCTGCTTGGTTTTGAATTGGTGGTTTTACCTTCGCGCAGGTTCAGACATCAAAAACCCCTAAGCCCCTTACGACAGTGCAAACCAAAATTTCTCGAGGTATTTCATGAGCCATTTTCTAGACCGTCTCACCTATTTTTCCCAGCCGCGCGAATATTTCGCAGGCGATCACGGCGTGACCACCGGGGAAGACCGAACCTGGGAAAACGCGTACCGTGACCGCTGGGCACACGACAAAATAGTTCGCTCGACGCATGGTGTCAATTGCACAGGCTCATGCTCTTGGAAAATTTACGTCAAAGGCGGAATCGTGACTTGGGAAACCCAGCAAACCGATTACCCCCGAACCCGTTGGGACATGCCCAACCATGAGCCGCGTGGTTGTGCGCGTGGAGCTAGTTACAGCTGGTATTTGTACAGCGCAAACCGAGTGAAGTACCCGTTGGTTCGTGGTCGGCTATTGAAGTTGTGGCGCGAAGCGAGGTTGTCACAAGACCCGGTGGACGCTTGGGCTTCTATTGCCGAAAGCGATGCCAAGCGCAAGGAATACCAAAGCGTGCGTGGACTGGGCGGATTTGTTCGATCCAGCTGGGATGAGGTCAACGAAATGGTGGCAGCAGCCAATGTGTACACGATTAAAAAGCATGGGCCTGATCGAATTATTGGTTTTTCGCCAATCCCTGCGATGTCCATGGTTTCGTACGCAGCGGGAAGCCGTTACCTGAGCCTCATCGGTGGCGTGTGTATGAGTTTTTACGATTGGTATTGCGACCTTCCACCCGCCAGCCCACAAATCTGGGGCGAACAAACGGATGTTCCAGAATCTGCCGATTGGTACAACTCTAGTTTCATCATTGCCTGGGGCTCTAACGTACCGCAAACGCGAACTCCCGACGCCCACTTTTTCACGGAAGTTCGGTACAAAGGGACAAAAACAGTTGCAGTGACGCCCGATTACTCTGAGGTCGCAAAGCTCTCGGATATCTGGATGAAGCCCAAGCAAGGCACTGACGCAGCAGTGGCGATGGCGATGGGCCATGTGATTTTGAAAGAGTTTTATTTCCCTGATGGAGGTAAAGCGCGCAGTACTTACTTTGACGATTACGTGCGCCGTTATACCGACATGCCCATGTTGGTGATGCTCATGGAGCAGACCTTACCAAGCGGTGAAGTTGTGATGGTTCCTGACCGGTATCTGCGAGCCTCTGATTTCAACGGAAAGTTAGGCGCAGCTAATAACCCCGAGTGGAAAACAGTCGCTTTAGATGAAAGTGGAAAAGTCGTATTGCCTCAAGGAGCGATCGGGTTTCGTTGGGGCCCGGACGGCCGCGCGGATGAAGGGCAATGGAACCTTCAGGCCAAAGAAGCACGCCATGGCAATGACGTCAAACTCAAACTCTCTGTCATGGAAGGCGAGCAGGCCAGTTTAGAAACAGCCAAAGTGGGTTTCCCCTATTTTGGCGGTATCGAAAGCGAGCACTTCCCCAACAATGCGACTGGCGCTGGAGCGAACAACGTTTTGGTCCGAACCGTTCCTGTGCAACGCATTGCTTTAGGTAAGGCTGGCGACACGCGTGAAGCGCTTGTGGCGACGGTGTTTGATCTGCAGGTTGCCAACTATGGCGTAGCCCGCGGCTTACCAGGTGAGTTGGCAGCCAAAGACTTCAATGACGACACGCCCTATACCCCAGCATGGCAAGAGCGGATCACTGGAACACCTCGCGAGCAACTGATTACCGTAGCGCGGCAGTTTGCCGAAAACGCAGACAAGACGCACGGCAAGTCGATGGTCATTATTGGCGCGGCAATGAACCACTGGTACCACGCCGATATGAACTACCGCGGCGTGATCAATATGTTGATGATGTGTGGCTGTATCGGTCAAAGTGGTGGAGGTTGGGCCCACTATGTGGGACAAGAAAAGTTGCGCCCCCAGACCGGTTGGACTGCACTGGCCTTTGGACTGGACTGGATTCGCCCACCGCGGCAAATGAATTCCACCAGTTTCTTTTACGCCCACACGGATCAGTGGCGCTACGAAAAACTGGGCATGGAAGAAGTGCTCTCGCCCTTGGCGGATAAAAAAGCGTTTGGCGGCAGCATGATTGACTACAACGTCCGCGCTGAGCGCATGGGCTGGTTGCCTTCTGCGCCTCAGCTCAAGACCAATCCGCTGCAAGTCGTGCGCGATGCCCAAGCAGCGGGAATGGAGCCCAAAGACTACGCAGTGAAAGGCCTCAAAGAGGGCACTCTGTCGATGAGCTGTGAAGACCCAGACCACCCGGACAACTGGCCACGCAATATGTTCGTTTGGCGCTCCAACATTTTGGGCTCCAGCGGAAAAGGACATGAATACTTTTTAAAGCATCTGCTGGGAACCAGCAACGGCGTGCAGGGCAAAGACATGGGCCACGACGAAGCCAAGCCTGAAGAAGTGGTGTGGCACGACAAAGCGCCCGAAGGCAAGCTTGATTTATTGGTGACATTGGACTTTCGCATGAGTACGACCTGTTTGTACTCGGACATCGTATTGCCCACTGCGACCTGGTACGAAAAGAACGACCTCAATACCAGCGACATGCATCCCTTTATCCATCCTTTGTCCACGGCAGTCGACCCTGCGTGGCAGTCCCGCAGCGACTGGGATATTTACAAAGGCTTTGCTCAAAAATTCAGTGAAATTTGTGTGGGGCATCTGGGTGTGGAGCGCGATATGGTTTTGAGTCCCTTGATGCATGACTCACCCGCAGAACTGGCGCAGCCTTTTGGCGTCCAAGACTGGAAGCGCGGTGAAGTTGATTTGATTCCTGGAAAAACGGGCCCCAATATGGTGGTGGTTGAACGGGATTACCCCAACGTTTATAAGCGGTTTACGGCTTTAGGCCCTTTGCTAAACAAGGTTGGTAACGGTGGCAAAGGCATTTCCTGGAATACCCAGACTGAAGTCAAACAACTCGGCGAGCTCAATGGTGTGGTGCTTGAGGAAGGCGTGACGTGTGGCATGCCGAAAATCGACACTGATATTGATGCTTGCGAAGTGGTTTTGCAATTGGCACCAGAGACCAACGGACATGTTGCCGTTAAAGCATGGAAAGCTTTGGGCAAACAAACCGGCTTAGACCATACGCACTTGGCTGTGTATCGCGAAGATGAAAAAATTCGCTTCCGCGATATCCAAGCCCAACCGCGCAAGATCATTAGCTCGCCCACTTGGAGCGGTATCGAGAGTGAAACCGTCTCCTACAACGCGGGCTATACCAATGTGCACGAGATGATCCCATGGCGCACCCTGACAGGCCGCCAGCAGTTCTACATGGATCATCCTTGGATGACCGCATTTGGTGAAGGCTTCACCACGTACCGGCCACCTGTGGATTTGAAAACGACAGCGGGAATTCAAAATATCAAGCCCAATGGAAACAAAGAAATTGCACTGAATTTCATCACGCCTCACCAAAAGTGGGGCATTCACTCCACTTATAGCGACAACCTCATGATGCTTACCCTCAATCGGGGTGGTAGCGTAGTTTGGCTTAGTGAAACCGATGCGAAGTCGGTTGGGATTGAGGACAACGATTGGATCGAAGTTTTCAATATCAATGGTGCGATTGCAGCCCGCGCAGTGGTCAGTCAGCGCGTGAACCCAGGAATGACTTTGATGTACCACTCGCAAGAGAAGATCATCAATACCCCGGGTTCTGAGATCACGGGCATGCGCGGGGGGATTCACAACTCGGTGACGCGCATCGTGCTGAAGCCCACCCACATGATCGGCGGGTATGCGCAGTTCAGTTACGGCTTTAACTACTACGGAACCATTGGAACTAACCGCGATGAATTTGTGGTGGTTCGAAAAATGAACAAAGTCGATTGGCTCGAAGAAGAAGCCCAAGGAGAAAACGCATGAAAATTCGCGCACAAATCGGCATGGTTCTTAACCTGGATAAATGCATCGGGTGCCACACCTGTTCGGTCACTTGTAAAAACGTATGGACCAGTCGGCCTGGGATGGAGTACGCGTGGTTTAACAACGTGGAGACCAAGCCCGGAATCGGTTATCCCAAAGAATGGGAAAACCAAGACAAGTGGAACGGCGGCTGGCAGCGTTTAGCCAATGGAAAGATTGAGCCACGCCAGGGCGCGAAGTGGAAGCTCTTGATGCGGATTTTTTCTAATCCCAATTTGCCTGAGATTGACGACTACTACGAGCCCTTTACGTTTGACTACGCGCACCTGCAATCGGCACCCGAGATGAAAGCCGCTCCCACGGCCCGGCCTCGCAGCTTGATTACGGGGAAACGGATGGAAAAAATTGTCTGGGGACCCAACTGGGAAGAAATTTTGGGCGGCGAGTTTTCGAAGCGCAGCAAAGATAAAAATTTTGACGATATCCAAAAAGATATCTACGGGCAGTTTGAAAACACCTTCATGATGTACTTGCCCCGTTTGTGCGAGCATTGTCTCAACCCGGCGTGTGTGGCAAGTTGCCCGTCCGGTTCCATCTACAAGCGCGAGGAAGACGGCATTGTTCTCATTGACCAAGACAAATGCCGTGGTTGGCGCATGTGTGTAAGCGGATGTCCCTATAAAAAGATTTACTACAACTGGAAATCAGGCAAAGCAGAAAAGTGTATTTTTTGCTACCCCCGGATTGAAGCTGGACAACCCACCGTATGTTCTGAAACCTGCGTAGGCCGCATCCGTTATCTAGGCGTTCTGTTGTATGACGCAGACCGAATTCAAGAAGCCGCAAGCGTCGAACATGATCGCGATTTGTACCAAGCGCAACTGGATATCTTTTTAGATCCCAATGACCCCGCTGTCATTGCCCAAGCGCGAATAGATGGCATTCCTGATAAGTGGATGGAAGCAGCTCGTAAAAGTCCGGTCTACAAAATGGCCGTGGACTGGAAAGTGGCACTTCCACTGCACCCTGAATACCGCACCCTTCCTATGGTCTGGTACGTGCCGCCGCTGTCACCTATCAGCGCGGCTGCGCAGTCAGGCGATATCGGTATCAACGGTGAAATTCCAGACGTTAAGCAATTGCGCATCCCCGTTAAATATTTGGCCAACCTGCTAACTGCTGGCGACACCATGCCGGTAGAGCGTGCACTGGAGCGAATGTTGGCTATGCGTGCGTACCAGCGTGAAAAACACGTCGATGGGCGTATCAATACCGCAGCACTCGACCAAGTCCATATGACCCAAGCGGAGGTCGAAGAGATGTACCACGTGATGGCGATTGCCAATTACGAAGATCGTTTCGTTATTCCTAGCAGCCACCGCGAATATGCTGAGAATACCTTTGACATGCGCGGAGGCTGCGGCTTCTCGTTTGGCAACGGTTGCTCTGATGGATCCAGTGAAATCAGCTTGTTTGGCGCAACGAAGAAGCGCACCATTCCCATCAAGGCGGAGGTATAAGCCATGGCATTTTCCAAACCACCGGCCGCATCCCTGAGTCTCAAGGTGTTGGCCCATTTATTGTCCTACCCCGACGCCACGCTGCGAGCCCACTTAAGCGAGATGCGAACTGCGCTGCACCAAGAGTCCGCGATGACACCCGACCGTTTGAAAGAGCTAGACGTTTTAATCGCCACATTGGGCGGTTCGGATGTCTTGGACATTGAAGCCCAGTATGTGGAACTCTTTGATCGAGGACGCGCGACGTCACTCCATTTGTTTGAGCACGTGCATGGTGATTCTCGGGACCGCGGACCCGCCATGATTGACTTGGCTCAGACCTATGAAAAGGCGGGTTTGTTTCTCACCCCTGATGAAATGCCTGACTATTTGCCAGTTGTATTGCAATTTGTATCGACCCAACCTCCCTTGGAAGCGCGTGCATTTTTAGCTGAAATGGCGCATATCTTTAATGCGATATTTAACGCATTCCAGCAGCGCAGTACCCCCTACGCCAGCGTATTAGGCGCTTTGATAGAGCTTGCAGGTGAAAAAGCCCACGCAGTGAAAGTCGCGCCGGATGAGCCCTTGGATGCCGCTTGGGAAGAGCCTGTCGTTTTTGATGGCTGCTCCGTGAAAGGTCAAACCAAACCAGAACAAGCCCAACCCATGCACTTTGTTAAAAAAGTCCCAACTGCGAATGGAGCTTCGGTATGAACGCACTCAACTATTTTCTTTTTGGCGTGTATCCCTACATCGCTTTTACTGTTTTTTTGGTCGGCAGCTTGATTCGCTTTGACCGTGACCAATACACGTGGAAAAGCGACTCATCGCAACTCCTTAAGGCTGGGCAACTTCGCATCGGTAGCAATTTGTTTCATGTCGGCGTTTTGTTTTTATTTTTCGGTCACCTGTTTGGCATGTTGACGCCCCATTTTTTGTATGAACATTTTCTTGATGCTGGATCCAAACAGATGATGGCGATGGTCAGCGGCGGCATTGCGGGCGTTTTAGGATTTATCGGAGTGAGCGTTCTGTTGCACCGACGCTTGTTTGAGCCGCGCATTCGTATCAACTCGAAAACCAGTGACATTGTTCTTTTGGTGCTGCTTTGGTTGCAGTTGGCTTTGGGGTTGGCGACGATTCCCTTGTCGGCGCAACATTTAGACGGCAGCATGATGATGAAGCTCGCTGGCTGGGCGCAAACCATCGTCACTTTTCAAAGCGGCGCACCAGAGATGCTGGCCCAGGCAGGCGTCATTTTTAAGTTGCATATGTTCTTGGGGATGACGGTATTTTTTATCTTTCCCTTTACGCGATTGGTTCATGTGTGGAGCGGTTTTGGAACAGTGGCTTACTTGGTGCGGCCGTACCAAGTGGTTCGTGCGCGCCGTTTAAACGTCCCCACAGGTCATAACGCTCCCCGCCATCCTGGCGCGGGTGTTTAAGGACAACACCATGTTAGAAATACAAATACTAGAACCCAAGGTCGCGCGTGTGAATGGCATCGCACTGCATACCGCCGAGGCGCTGCTTTCTGAAGATGTTTTACGCCAACGCGCATGCTCCGAGTTGCTACGTCAAGCGGCAGTTGCACAGGGTTTTTTAGCGAACGATGATGAAGCGAGCAGCGATGGAGTTCTGACTGAGGCTGCATCCCAAGCGATTGAGGCGCTACTGGATGCCAACTTGGCGATTCCTGAGCCATTGCATGCGGCTTGCCAGCGGCACTACAACGCACACCTTGCAAGCTACAGCACGGGTGAGCGCGTGCTGGTTCGCCATATTTTGTTTGCGGTGACTCCTGGTGTCGATCTCGTTGCACTGCGTAATCGTGCTGAAACAACTTTGTTGGACGTACGGTGCCATGATGGCAAGTCTTCACAAGACACGTTTTCAAAAGCGGCCAGCGCCCTTTCCAATTGCCCCAGCGGCGCCGACGGTGGTGAGCTCGGTTGGCTCACTTCTTCTGATTGCGCCCCCGAGTTTGGCAAAGAAATATTTGGCCAAACGGAAGTGGGCGTATTACCGCGCCTGGTGCACAGCCGCTTTGGCTTGCATGTGGTCGAAGTATTGCAGCGTGAGGCTGGGGCCGTGCAAAGTTTTGAGGCAGTGCAAGGTGCAGTTGCCATGGCATTGCGTCAAAAGACCTTTATCGCCGCTTTGCGCCAATACCTATCGGTGTTAGCGTCGCAGGCAAAGGTGGTGGGTGTTGACCTAGAGCCAGCGCAGTCCCCCTTGGTTCAATAGCAAGGAACGGAGTGCCTGATCCGCTGCTGGAGCGCTTGCGCCGTTTTCATGATGACACTTTCCCGGGCGTACAGGCGCAGTTTGAAACCCTGGTGCAGGAAGGCCAGCACCCCAGTATTTTGTTTATCGGTTGCTCCGATTCCCGCTTGGTACCGTATTTGTTAACCGGCGCGGGTCCGGGCGAGTTATTCATGGTGCGCAATGTGGGTGCATTTGTTCCGCCTTATGACGGTTCTGCGGGCTTTCATGGAACCTCCGCCGCCATTGAGTTTGCAGTTTTAAACCTGAAAGTCTCGCGCATCGTGGTCTGCGGCCATAGCCATTGTGGTGGAATTAGGGCCCTGTACGAAGAGCAAGCGCCCCAAGCTAAAAACCTCAAAGCCTGGTTGGACTTAGGGCGAGAAGCGGCTTTGCCGGTGCAGGTCACTCCCGAGGCACTGCGCCGTTCAGAGCAACGTGCGGTCGTGTTGCAGTTGGAGCGCCTGATGGGTTATCCCATGGTGCGCGAGCAAGTAGAGGCCAAAGCCATGACGCTGCATGGTTGGCACTATGTGATCGAAGACGGTGAGGTTCATGTCTTTGATGTCAAAAGCGGCCAATTTGTCCCGGCCTCGCTTGCATCGCACAGTGGTGATGGCCCTTATGCAGAGCACTTGTCCGAGCCTGTATTTAATGAAATTGACGACGCGTACGCCCCCTTGAATAACTCCACACAGGTCACACTATGAATATCACCACAATGGATGATTTGCTTACAGCCGCACGCGCCCAAACCCGCGCACAACGTTTACTTTTTGTCTTTGCAAAAGCCGAATTACCACCTGAGAGTTCGCCATCGCAACAGGCCCAGTTTTTGGCCGGACAGGGCGGGGCATTGGTCCCGGTCGTGTGTGTTGATAAAACGCCTGACGAACTCACCGGTATGGCGCAGTTGCTCCAAGAATCGCAGGCTTTGGGAGTGGCGTGGACCGTGGTGTTTGTAACGACCATGTCCGGGCAGCCTGAGCAAGCCCCGAGCAGCGCAGATGCAGAACCGGTTCTCGAACGCCTAGTGGCTCAGATCAAGGTCGGACAACTGGAGGGTTTAGTCCCATTTGACCGCGAGGGCAACACGGTCAACCTTCATTAAACCCATACCAATCAGCGCTCACCGTACCAACTGATTCATTTCAATAATAGGCAACAGCACGGCCAGCACGATGAGCATCACGACCGCGCCCATGACCACAATCAACAAGGGCTCCAGCAGGGTGGCAAGTTGCATGGCTTTGCGCTGGACTTCGGTGCTGAGCTGATGGGCGGCGCGCTGCAGCATCAGCGGCAGTTGGCCGGTTTGCTCGCCCAAGCGGGCAAACATCGATAGCACACCAGGAAACCGTTTCTTTTGGGCCAGGGCTGAGGCCAAGGGTGCGCCTTCGCGCACAGCAACCAGCGCGTCTTGTGCGTCTTGGCGCAAGGCGTGGTTACTCAGTGTGTCAGCGGCGGCTTGCAGGGCTTTGAGGATGGGAACGCCGGCTGCGGCAAGCATCGCCAAGGTGCTGGCAAAGCGGGCGGCGTTGAAGCTACGTGAGAGTTTTCCAATAATAGGCAGCGTCAGCCAAGCAGCATCAAAGCGGTAGCGAAGCGCTGAAGTCTTCAAGGCTTGGCGTGCGGCAAAGATGCCTATCGCGCCTATTGCCAAAACCAACCCACCGTATTGGCGCACCATGTCGCTCAATGCGAGCATGACGACCGTTAAAAAGGGTAGCGCTTTTTTGCTGCCCGCAAAAACGCTGGCGACTTGCGGGACCACATAGGCCATGAGAAACAAGACGATGCCCAAAGCCACAGCGCTGACGATAGCGGGGTAGAGCGCGGCACCTAATAATTTGGCGTGAAGGTTTTGCTGGTCTTCCAAGTCTTGGGCGAGATGCTCTAAGACGACCCCCAGTTGCCCGCTTTGCTCGCCTGCGCCTATAACGGCGATATAAATCGTTGAAAACTCTCGCGGGTGCTCTGCTAAGGCTTTGGCAAAGGTGCTGCCGCTGTTGACCTCTGCCCGCAACCGTGCGACCAAATTGCGCTCTGCCTCGCGGTCAGCCTCGGTACTGAGCGAGGCCAAGGCCCGCTCGAGCGGCAGGCCGGACGAGACCAAGCCTGCGAGTTGGCGCGTCCAAACGCTTAAGGCGTTGGCGCTGAAAACGCGGCGTTTGAAAAAACTCACACCTTGGTTGTCGCTAGTGCTTGTGTTCGCTAAAGCGGCCACTTTCAACGGCACCAAAGCCTGCGCCCGCAACAGGCTTCGCGCGGCTTTGGCAGAATCGGCTTCGATGGTTCCCTTGCGGGTATGTCCGTCAGCGCTTAGTGCTTCAAAAGCGAATGCGGGCATGGCGGTCTTTTTAGTCGCGCGTCACGCGGACTAACTCTTCGCGGGTGGTGATGCCAAGGGTGACGAGGCGTTCGCCGTCCTCGCGCATGAGCACCATGCCTTTGGCCAAAGCGGCTGCGCGAACGTCTGCCTCGGCCGCCCGGTTGTGAATGAGCGCGCGCAGCGTGTCATCGGTTTCTAAAAGTTCAAACACGCCAGTTCGCCCCGCGTAGCCAGTGTGAGCGCAGGCATCACATCCTGAGCCCGCACACGCAGTACAAACTTTGCGAACCAAGCGTTGGGCTAGTGCGCCTAAAAGCGATGAGCTCAGTAAAAAAGGTTCGATGCCCATGTCGGTGAGCCGGGTGACGGCGCTGGCGGCGTCATTGGTGTGCAAGGTGGCGAGCACCAAGTGGCCCGTAAGCGAGGCTTGGA